>Ga0097682_1001876_pt1 | contig 18041 bp, 10 predicted proteins | sample ThiBio_1000_biof_2_FD_72843 | JGI IMG/M metagenome (GOLD analysis project Ga0097682, IMG submission 72843) | Wastewater bioreactor microbial communities from Cape Town, South Africa - Thiocy_cont_1000_biof - 1398105538229 (version 2) (version 2) ...
ACGGCATCTCCTTTACGATATATACCGCTGACGATCTTTCCGGCATATCCCCGGTAGTCGTGCAGTTCCACATCCTCTGTTTGCGGGCGGATGACATATTGGACGGGCAGACGTCCATGGGTGAGGTTTACATCCTTCTCCAGCTCTGTTTGTTCCAGCAGTTCCAGAAGAGTAGGGCCTTCATACCAATCCAGTTTGTCGGACCTTTCTACGATGTTGTCTCCTTTGAGTGCGCTGATGGGCAGATAGACCACGTCTTTTAAGTTCAGCGTCTTTGCGATCTCCGCATAGTCGATGGCGATGTTGTTGTATACATCCTCAGAATAATTCACCAGGTCCATTTTGTTGATCGCGACCACCACGTGAGGGATATTCAACAGGCTGGCGATAATGGAATGCCGGCGTGTCTGTTCGACGACGCCGTTGCGTGCATCGACCAGGATGATGATCAGGTTGGCATTGCTGGCGCCCGTGACCATGTTCCGGGTATATTGAATATGTCCTGGTGCGTCGGCAATGATAAATTTCCTTTTGGGCGTGGAAAAGTATTTATAGGCTACATCGATAGTGATGCCCTGCTCCCGTTCGGCCCGCAAACCATCCGTAAGAAGGGCCAGGTCGATCTCCCCGTCCTCCTTGTTCCTGCTTTGTTTTTCCAAAGCCTCCAGCTGGTCCGCCAGAATGCTTTTGCTGTCATACAATAGCCGGCCAATGAGGGTGCTCTTCCCATCATCTACACTGCCCGCGGTAATAAATCTTAGTAGGTCCATAATAAAATATTTGTGCGAACCCTTGGTCCGCTAGAAGTATCCATTCTTTTTTCTGTCTTCCATGGCCGCCTCGGACACCTTGTCGTCGATGCGAGTCTCGCCGCGCTCGCTGGTGCGTGTAGCGGTGATCTCACGGATAATATCGTCGATGACCGATGCGCCGGATTCTACGGCTGCGGTGCAGGTCATGTCCCCCACCGTGCGGTAACGTACTCTTTTTACTTCTACCTGGTCGGTCGGATCCAGCCGGATGAAAGGGGAGACGGCTACCCATTGCCCTTCATACCCGATGACCTCACGCTCGTGGGAGAAGTATATGGACGGCAACGCTATCTGTTCGCGACGGATATAATTCCAGATATCCAGCTCCGTCCAGTTGCTGATGGGGAAAGCGCGTACGTTCTCGCCTTTCCGGATCTTCCCGTTGTAGATGTTCCACAATTCCGGTCGCTGCCGCTTGGGATCCCATCCGCCAAATTCATCGCGCACAGAAAATATCCGCTCCTTGGCCCTCGCTTTTTCCTCGTCCCTTCTGGCGCCGCCGATGCAGGCGTCAAATCCAAACTCTTCGATGGCATCCAGCAGGGTATAGGTCTGTAGTGCATTACGGCTGGCAAACTTGCCCGTGGGCTCCGTCAGATGACGCGCCTTGATCGTGTCCTCTACTTTACGTACGATCAGCTTTTCACCGATGGTCCGTGCAAGATGATCACGGAAATCCAATGCCTCGGGGAAATTGTGCCCCGTGTCGATATGTACTAACGGAAAAGGGAACTTCCCGGGACGAAAGGCCTTCAACGCCAGGTGCACCAGCGTAATGGAATCCTTTCCACCACTAAAAAGCAGGGCTGGGCGCTCGAACTGGCCTGCTACTTCGCGGAGGATGTGAATGGCCTCCGACTCCAACTGATCCAGGTAATCCAACTGATATTTGCTTGCTGTGCTCATATTACTTTTTTAAGTGTCCACTAGGACGCATGAAGTCCACATTCTTTTTTACTGGCATCTTCCCACCACCATCTTCCCGCACGAAAATCTTCCCCGGACTTTATGGCGCGGGTGCAAGGAGCACACCCAATGCTGACAAAGCCCCGGTCATGAAGAACATTGTACGGTACATCATTCTTATCTATGTATTCTCTCACCTGCAGGGTGGTCCAATGCAGCAGGGGATTGTATTTGATGATCTGATTGCCTTCGTCCCATTCGATCAGCGCATGGTCCTTTCTCTCGGGGGAATGTTCCGCCCGTAGTCCTGTCACCCAGACAGCCTGACCTTTCAATGCCCGTTTCAGGGGCTCTACCTTGCGTATGCGGCAGCATTCCTTGCGATTGTCCACCGACTCGTAAAATGCATTCGGCCCCTTTTCATTGAGGAATTTTTCCAGGAGCGTACGGTCGGGATAGTAAGCTTTGACGCGGGTATGATATTTATCGTTGGTGCTGCTCCATACCGAATATGTCTCGGCGAAGAGTCGTCCTGTATCCAGTGTAAAAAGTGTGATAGGAGTTTCGTTAGATGCAATGGCGTGGGTGATTACCTGGTCTTCGATGCTAAAGCTCGTGGAGAATACAACCTGACCCGGGTAGCGCGCTGCAAGCAACTTCAACACCTGATCCATGTCCAGACCTGCAGTCTGATCCATTAACCCACTAATTTGGTGGGGTATTGTTGTGAGATGTTCTTTTGGCTGTATTGTATTGTCCATAAATCAGGTGGTTAATTTCGAACGAATAGAATGTCTGGAGAGTGGAAGACTAGTATCAACAGCAACAACAACAGGTGTTGTGACGGGAGAGAGACATGTACTTTATGGATGCTGTCGATTTCATACTTGTGTTTAAGTCTACCATTATGATGGACAAAGATATAGTGTAATCGTCAAAGTAAAAAACCTTTTTCATACCTGTCCAAAAACCGGCTGTTGGCTCGGGAAATTACCCCGTTCACCGAATGCTTCTTTCAAAGGGCCGCACTGGCATCTTATTTGGTGAAAGGGTATACAAAATATTGGATATGAAAAAGTTAACCCTGTTCGTCCTTTTGGGCGGAGGCTTCTTCCTGCATTCCGCATCTGCCCAGGTCAAGGTAAATCTCGACGTCAACATCGGCAGCCAGCCCTTATGGGGGCCCACTGGCTATGACCACGCGGAATATTACTATTTACCTGAATATGATGTGTATTATGATGTCCCTTACAAACAATATATCTATTGGAACAATGGCCGCCGGGTCACTGCCGCCACGCTGCCTGCAAGATACCAAGCCGACCTGTATCATACCTATAAGGTGGTACAGAACGAGCCAAGACCCTGAGCCATCACAACGACGATGTAATGAAATATTCCGAATACAGGGGCCGTCATGATCAGGGGCCTATCCGGGACAGCCATGAAGAAAAATACTGGCAGATCAAGGGGCATCCCGACCACGGCAAATGGAAGGGGAATGACCGGGATCACGACAGAGGACATCATTGATAGTAGAGGCCGAAAGGCCTCTTTTTTTTCAGTCCAGGTTTAATTAATTTTTAAGAGCCGGTGGGGGAACCAATGGAAATTACGCATAATTTTATCCACCACCATGCAAAAGCTGTTTCTTTCCCTGCTGTTCGCCGTCTGTACCCTGCCCCTCCCGGCCCGGGGTAACCCACGCTGGCTAAGATATTGCGCCATTTCCCCGGACGGCTCGACCATCGCATTTACCTACAAGGGACAGGTATACACAGTGTCTTCCCGGGGAGGCACGGCCAGGGTGCTGACGAAGGACAGCTCTTATCATTTTATGCCCGTTTGGAGCCATGACGGTAAACATATCGCTTTTGCCGGCAGCCGTTTTGGCAATTTCGACATCTTCATTATTCCTGCCACTGGCGGTGAACCTAAAAGATTGACGGCTCATTCCGCGGATGAATATCCTTATGATTTCACTGCCGATGACAGCAGTGTGCTGTTCGGCGCCGTCCGGCTGGACGCCCCTGCAAGCCGTCAATACCCGTCGGATGCCTTGCAGGAGCTATACAAGGTGCCCCGCAGGGGTGGCAGAGTGGAACAAGTGCTGACTACGTCCGCGGAGGATGCGCACGTCAGCCCTTCAGGCCGCTTGATCGTATATCATGACAGGAAAGGAAGAGAAAACCCCTGGCGGAAACACCAGACATCCGCTATTGCAAGGGACATCTGGCTGTATGATACTGTTACGGGCGTTCACACGAAGATCACATCATTCAATGGTGAAGACAGGGACCCTGTTTTTGCAACAACGGATACATCCATCTATTATCTCAGCGAGGCAGGAGGGAGCTTCAATGTCTATCAGCAGGAGTTACATAGTCCGGCGTCACCCCGGCAGATCACTTTTTTTTCCAAAATACCGGTACGTTTTCTTTCCATCAGCCGCAATGGGACCCTTTGTTTCAGCAACGATGGCGAGATCTGGTGTAAGAATGGGAATGCCGATCCGTACAAGGTGCGTGTAGTCATACCCGCGCATCCGGAGGCAAATGACGAGATGACCCTGCCCGTTGGGAATGTGGAAGAGATGGCAGTCGCGCCGGACGGGAAGACGATCGCCTTTGTTTTTCATGGGGAAGTCTTTATCAGCAATGTCGGGGAAAAAGATATCCGTCGTATCACGGAGACGCCGGGAGTGGAAGCAGGGCTGTCCTTTTCTCCCGATGGCCGGTATCTGACGTACGCCAGTGAGCGGGACGGGAGCTGGAAGATAATTCAGACAGCATTGACCGGGCCGGTAAGGGAGCAGGTGCTCGCCGGTGACAGCCATGAACGTTACCAACCCCGGTATTCACCCGACGGTAAAGAGATTGCTTATATAGAAGACCGCACCGAGCTGAAAGTATATAATATCGCTGCCGGGACAAGTCGAACCATCCTCAAGGACGGGTTGTACAGCCGGAGAGACAACGATCAGCATTTCAGGTGGAGCCCGGATGGGAAATGGCTGCTAGTCCAGTTCAATGAGCCGGGCTCGGGCAACGACGAGATAGGCATTGTCTCTTCCGATGGGCATGGCCGGCTGATTAATCTTACAAACAGCGGTTTCAACGACAGCCAGCCGAAATGGGCAATGGATGGCAGGATGATATGCTGGCTCAGCGACAGGGATGGGCTGCGCAGCTATGCGGGCAGCTCTACCCGGCAATCCGATGTATACGCATTATTATTGACCCCTGATGCCTGGGATATATTCCGGAGACTGGATAGCAGCGCCAGCGCAACGACGGTGGATATAGGCTCCTCCGTGTGGCAGGCCCGCCGTGTAAGGCTTACGCGAACATCGATGCTGCTGGCCGATGCGCTGCTCAGTCCGGACAGCAGAGCATTATACAGTCTTGTCCGGTCTGAAAAAGGGTACGATCTCCTGCAGGCGGATATGCGCGCCCGGACCAGCCAGACACTCGCAACATTTGGCGCGGGAGATGTCTCCATGGAAATGGACGGAGCCGGTGAGAATATTTTTATCTGCGCCGATGGGAAGATCAGCGTTGTCGATCCTGTAACGGGGCAATGCCGGACCGTGAATACCGCCGGTGAAATGACCCTGCGCCGCGCCGCCGAGAGACGGGACATGTTCATGCACATATGGCGTCGTGTTGCCGAGACTTTTTACGCCCCAGGTCTGCATGGGGTAGATTGGGTAGCCTGCAGGTCCATCTATGAAAAGTATTTGGAAGACATCGATAACAATTATGATCTTTCGGAGATGTTGAATGAAATGTTGGGCGAGCTGAATGTAAGTCATACAGGGGTTACCTATCGCCCTGCGGGGAAGGCTAGAGATGTGACGGCCTCGCTGGGTGCTTTTTATGATCCGTCATACCGGGATACGGGATTGCAGATCCGGGAGGTGATGCAGGATGGACCGCTGGACGATGTTTCACTGGGTATTGGTCCCGGAACCATCATCAGGGCCATCGATGGGGCGCCCGTACTGGCTGACAGGGATTTTGCCGGATACCTTAACCATAAGGCAGGAAAAAATACCGAGCTTACCATCCTCAACGACGGCAGGTTAAGAAAGATCATGGTCCGGCCCGTTACTCCAGGGGAGGAAACAGAGCTCCTTTATCAAAGGTGGGTAAGACGCAACCGGGCAGAGACAGACAGCCTGAGTCATGGAATGCTGGGATACGTTCATCTACCCCGGATGAATGATGCTGCATATCGCGCTGTATACGATCAGGTGCTGGGCCGCTATGCCGGACGGAAAGGCATCGTAGTGGATACACGATTCAACAGGGGCGGTGATCTCGCGCCCGAGCTTAGCATGTTCCTTAGCGGCGTCCACGTCCGGGACAATGTTGCAGGCCCTTTGGCGGTGAGCAGCGAGCCTTCTTTCCGGTGGACACAGCCTTCCATTGTCCTGGCGGGGGAATCGAACTACAGCGACGGTAGCTGCTTTGTATATGATTACCAATACCTCCATATGGGCAAGATAGTGGGCATGCCTATACCGGGCAGCTGTACTTTCCAGACGGGCCAGTCCCTGCAGGACAGAACGCTGCAATGGAGCTGTCCTACGCTGGGAGTAAAGGATCTGCGGGGGGAATACCTTGAAGGCCGTCAAACGGAGCCGGATATACGGGTGATGAATGGATTCGGCGAAGATGCCGCGGGATATGACCGGCAGCTGGAGACGGCCATAAAGGTGTTGCTAAAGGACTTACGGTAAAGGGATGAAAACTATGACCGAAGAAGAACAAAACAGAGTGTACTGGCAGGGGTTGAGGGACGGTGACAAGGAGTCCTTTTTCTCGCTGTATAACAATACCTACTTCCATCTTGTGCGCTGGGGGCTCAAGGTCACAGCCAATGACGAGCTGGTAAAGGATTCTGTGACCCAGCTTTTTTTCCAGCTCTGGGACAAGCGGCATAAGCTAAACCCCGTGACCAATGTAAGGGCTTATCTTTTCACTTCATTGAGGAGGATGCTTATCGACCGGCTTGGACATCATTCAAGGATCGATGCGGCCATTACCCATTTGGCGGACGAAGAGGCCCTGAATGAATTGTCTTATGAGGAGATCATCGTACGGGTCCAGCGTGACGAGGAGCTGAAGCGAAAGCTTCATCGGGCCCTGGAGCAGCTGACCCCCCGCCAGATAGAGTTGATACGATTGGTGTTCTTTGAAGGGCTGACCTATGAAGAAGTAGCAGCCCGGACCTCTCAAAGCATCAAGACCGCTTATAATACCATTTACAACGCCATCCAGCTATTGCGTAAACTGTTGAAATGATCCCGGAAACGGGGGCTCCAAAAAAAGTTATTAATTCTTTGGGAAATTTTTCCGGGTTCTCCGTCAGTATATCCAAAGGACCTCTCTGATGGATATAAGTAGCTATACGACAGAAGATCTCGTCTGCGATGAATCATTCCGCAATTATTGCTCCGGCAGCGATAGGGTTGCGGTACAGTTCTGGGAAGCCTGGATACGCGACCATCCGGAGAAGGCCGGAGAGGTCCAAGAGGCACAGCGTCTTGTTTCCATTCTCAATGCCGGGCAGGGTAATGTCCGGGAGCAGCTGGAACAGCTGAAGGATGGCATAACGCGGTATGATCTGCTGAAAACGACAATTGCTGCCGAGCCGGTGAGAAGGAAAATTCGGATCGCTCGTTGGAAATATGCAACAAGTATTGCCGCGGCCGTGCTGGCGGTTGTAGCCGTCGTATGGCTGATGACGCCTGGGAAAAATACAGCACCCGCCCCATCGATGGCCCAGGTCATCCAGTCGGGCAGCGAGCCCCGTAAGACAGTCGTCCTTCCCGATGGCAGCGTCGTCACGCTGCACAGCAATACCAGGCTTACGCTGGCTGACGGTTTTGGCCGTACAGGGCGGGAGATTACCTTGTCGGGCGAAGCTCTTTTCGACATCGCGCGTGACGGTCAGCTTCCCTTTATCGTCCACACTTCCACCGTCGATGTAGAGGTGCTGGGCACGTTGTTCAATCTCAATGCCTATCCCCAAACAGGCTATACCGAGACATCCCTGTTCCGCGGAAAGATAGCCGTGTCGCTAAAGGGACACCCTGAAGAGAAGATGATATTGACCCCCAGTCAAAAGTCGGTGGTCTTCGATCGGGCCGGGAGGGTTGATCGACCTGCTGCCGACAGTGTATTGAAGAGGATCTCTTTGACCGTGGACCCTGTGGATCACAAAGCAAAAGAAATAGCCTGGGTGCGCAATCGTATCAAGATCGAGGACGAGCCGTTGGAAGTGATAGCAGCCCGGCTGCAGGCATGGTATGGCATTCCCATTGTCTTTGCGGACAATGAGGCAAAGAGCTACCGTTATTCCGGCACATTCGAAAGCGAGACAGTAGTGAAGGCGCTGGAAGCATTGCAGCTTTCTTATCCTTTCAATTTCCGGGTGGAGAACGATACGGTTATCATTGGCAAATAATACAAATCAAAACTGCTGTTATGAAGAAAATTCAGGTAAGTCTGTTGCTGCTGCTTATCGCATGCATGGAACTTCATGCCTCCGGGTTCGCGCAGGCGAAGATCAATCTACAACTGAAGGAGACCACCCTCAAACAAGTACTGGATGAGGTGGAGAAACAAACGGACTACCGGTTTGTCTACCACACCGGAACGGTCCCTGAGGGCAGGAAGGTGTCCATTCATGTGATCAATGCCACGCTGGACGAGGTGTTATCCAAAGCTTTTGTCGGCCTTCCCATCACCTATACGGTAAAGGATGATAATCTGGTGATCATTATCCCCAAGGCCATCACACCTCCGGCGGACAGAGTTATCAGGGGGCAGGTCAAGGGGCCTGATAAGAACCCTTTAGCAGGCGTGTCGGTAAAGATCACAGGCTCCGCCGCCGGCACAACCACTGACGCGGACGGAGGATATAGTCTCTCCGTGCCGGAAGGAGCTTCAACGATGGAGTTTTCCATGACGGGGTATATCAGCCAGACGGTGTATATCGGACAGCGCTCTGTCATCGACGTATTGCTGGAGTTATCTGTGAGGAACCTGAATGAGGTTATTGTCACCGGCTATACAGGGTATACGCGTAACCGCTCGGCCTCAGCGGTTACGACCGTGAGTGCCGACAAGATCAATGAAGTGCCTGTCGCGTCGTTCGAACAAGCCTTGCAGGGATATGTGCCGGGACTATCCATATCTTCTGTTTCGGGCCAGCCGGGTACCAGCGCCTCGGTGATCCTTCGGGGTGTGGGAACTATCACGGGCAACAACAATGTGTTGTATGTGATGGATGGTATCCCCATCGAGTCGAATGAGTTCCAGGCCATCAACCCGGCGGATATCGAATCCATAACAGTGCTGAAGGATGCTTCGGCCAAGGCATTATACGGCTCCAGAGGTTCCAACGGCGTCATCGTCATAACATCCAAAAAAGGGAAGAGGGGGAGGGTAATGGTGAACTATTCTTCTCAATATGGTTTGTCCGCACTGACTTCCACCAAATTCCGGATGATGAATACGGCGGAACGTAAGCAGTTCGAAGAAGGCATCGGACAGGAGACAGGTGCGGAGGCCGGACCTTTTTGGATATACTCGAAGTTGAACCCCGACTATGCCACGAAAACTCCGGCTGACAAGGCATTGGCCGACCACATCGTGGACAGCCTGAGCCATGTCAATACCAACTGGAGGGACCTGTTCCTGCGTGATGGAAAATTCATGGAGCAGCAGATCAGCGCCAGCGGTGGTAATGAGAATATCCGGTTTTATTCTTCCCTCAATTATTTCGATCAGCAGGGTATTGCCCGTACCACCGGGCTGAAAAGGTATACGTTAAAAAATAATGTGGATTTCACTGCCGGCCGGCTGACGGCGGGCGTGAACCTGAGCCTGGGCTATTCGGCTTCCAATCTTCTGCAGCAGGAGAATACCAGCAGCGGCGTACGCAACCCGCTTGCTGCCGTTTATTATGCCGAGCCCTATGAATATCCCTATTGGCCGAATGGCAAGCTGGTCACCACAGGCGACGGGGGCGATTATCCCTATCTCGACCAGCGGGAAGGCAGCGACAGCTATGAGCGTATGCTTAACTCCACCAATAATGTGAACCAGCTCAAAACCATTCTCGGCACCAATCTGAGCTATAAGATCACCGATCACCTGACGGCGAAGACGAGACTGGGCATCGATTACAGCAATAGGGAAAGTGAGGCATGGATCAACCCGGACTCTTATGCAGGCTATAGGGTACGGCCCGGACGGCTGGGCAGCCTGTCCGAAGGATTTGTTCGTCATTATTCTCTGATAACCACTTCGGGTCTTACTTACAGCAATACCTTCAATAACGTGCATGATGTGGAGGTCACCGGGCTCTTCGAATTTTTGCGGAATACCTACAAGGCTTTCGGCTATACAGGCTATGGATTGGACGCCCGGCTGCCGCAAACACCTGCGGGCATCGGTGATCCGGGTACCTATACGCCGGTGCTGAGTGGCGCCAAGACACAAAATGCGACGGCCAGCTATATCGCCCTCGCGCGTTATACTTACAACAACAAATATACCCTGAACGGCAGCTTCCGGTATGACGGTTCTTCTACGGTGCCTGTTAAGTCCCGCTGGCATGGTTTCTACTCGGCCGGCTTCAGCTGGGAAGTGAAGAAAGAAGATTTCATGAATGATGTCGCCGTTGTATCCAATCTGCGGTTGAGGGGAAGCTATGGTACTACTGCCAGTCCTTTTGCCAATGACTTTGCCTACGTTACGACGTACAGCCGCACTTCTTATGGCGGGAACCCTGGCATCATTCCTTATACGCCCGGCAATCCCGATTACAACTGGGAATATGCCAAGGAGCTCAATATAGGCTTTGATCTGGGATTACTGAAGACGGGCAGGATCCGTCTGACGGCGGAATTTTATGACCGCCAGACTTATAACCTCTTTTTCCCGAGAATGGTTTCAGCCACGGCGGGCATCATTTCGACAGATGCAGGCGATGCCAATACGATACCGTTGAGTTCGGGCAAAATGCAGAACCGCGGAGTCGAGCTGGATCTGCAGGGTGATGTCATAAAGAACAAGGACCTTACCTGGACATTGGGAGGCAATATGGCCTATAATAAGAACAAGGTCCTGGACCTGGGCGGATACGACGAGTTCCAGTACGGATATACGGGTATTATCCGCGTAGGCCTGCCTTTTGGCGCCCAGTATGCGCCAAAGTGGGCGGGCGTGGACCCCGCTAACGGGAACCCTTTGTATTATGACAGATATGGCAAGATCACTACCAGCTATAATGAAGACACCATGAGCGTGGCAGGTTTCGGGACTTATGTACCGGTGATCACGGGAGGCTTTACGTCCAACCTGTCTTACAAGGGATTTACGTTGAGTGCGCTGTTCAGCTTCAATGCGAAGGTCACCCGCTACAACAACGAGGACTATTACAATGAGAACCCAAGCTTTATTACCAGCAACCAGTCCACCCGGATGCTGTACGATCGATGGAAGAAGCCGGGCGATCATGCCATCCTGCCCCGCATCAGCGCCAAAAGGAATTTCTCGTCCAGGGATTTCCAGAACGCATCCTACCTGCGCCTGAGGAATGTAAAGCTGGGATATGACCTGTCGGGACTGCTAGGTAGCAGGAAATACATACAGGGAGCCCAGGTATATATGCAGGCGCAGAACTTGCTGACCTGGACGAAATGGAGGGGTTTCGATCCGGAGAACGGCAACGAATATGCGAAATTCAGCTACCCTTCGCCGAGGACCTATACCCTGGGATTAAATGTTAACTTTTAATTTGTACGTCATGTCAATAAAAATATATCGTAAGCAATTGACCGCACTATTGGCAGCAGGGATATGCCTGGCTGCCTGCAACAAGCAGATAGATCTGACACCGACGGACAGCATCGATCCTTCGAAGGCCTTCCGGAATGTGGATGACCTGAACCAGGGATTGATCGGGGCTTATGCCAACCTGTCTTATTATTCCAGCATCTATTATACTTCCATCGTGACGGATGAATGCATGCTGCCGTCTGAGAATAGTTCCGGATCGGGGTTCGCTACACATCGCTGGCAATACGACGGCAGTTTTACCCATCCCGGCTGGCCGGATAATTATGTAGCCATCGACAGGGCCAACCGTGTATTGGCGGCTATGGAAAATGTCAAGGCCAAGCCCGGGGGGGAGGGACTTAAGGACCAATACAAAGGCGAGCTCCTGGCATTGCGGGCATACTGTCACTTCGAACTGCTCAGGAATTTTGCGGAAAAGTATGAAGCCGGCGCCATGGGGGTGCCGTATATGATGGCCTCGGATGTAAATGGAAGCCCTGCCAGGCTTAGTTTTGGAGAGACCATGGCAAAGGTCGATGCCGACCTGGCAGCCGCCAAGGCATTGATCCCCGCCAGTTTTGACGACAACACCCGTATCACCCGTATCGCAGTCTCTGCCATGCAGGCGAGGGCTGCTCTTTATGAGAAGAACTGGGATAATGCCATCACCTATGCAACAGAGGCTATCAATGCCCTTCCTCTGGCCACCCGGGCCAACTTCCCCAAGATATGGAAGGATGCCAGCCAAAGCGAGGTTTTCTGGCGATTGAAAAGGGTCACGGGGGATGAAGCCATGGGAGACCTGTATACACAGGCAGGCTACCTGGATAATCCTGGCGGCTCCAAGATCAATTACGCCGCCAGCTTCAAGCTCACGAACCTGTTCGACCAGACTAACGATGTACGTTTCGGCGCTTATATCAACATCGATGCGGGCCGGCAGGCTGCCGGAAAAGTGCCCAATGTAGTGGTGAAATACATGAGCAGCAACCCGTCGAACAGGAACCTGGTGGACGTAAAGCTCTATCGTACGGGAGAAATGTACCTTATCCGGAGCGAGGCTTATGCGCAAAAGAATAACCTGACGGATGCGGCCGCAGACCTCAACGCATTGCGTGCAGCCCGTATCAATGGGTATACGGATGAATCCTTTGCCGACAAGCAAACCCTGCTCGATGCATTGGTGACGGAGCGGTTTAAGGAGCTGGCTTTCGAAGGGCACCGGCATTTCGATCTGAGGAGGAATAATTTGGCGATACAGCGTAACCCCGAAGACGCGGTGAATGCGTTGGGGGCTATGTTGTTAAAGCCGACGGATGCACAATATGCGTTCCCCATACCAAATACTGAATTAAGAGCAAATAAGAGTATGAAACAAAACCCCGGCTATTGATAATGATGAGAACAGTTCTTTTTTGTATGGCCCTGGTATGCAGTGGTCATCTTATGGCACAACGGATCATTCCCGGCCGCGTGGCCTGCATCGGATTCACGGGTGATACGACGGATGTCATAACCCCTACGCGGGGCGGGGTAGCTCTTATCGGCGGCGGCGGAGACGTTCCCGGCGCTTTTAAATGGATGATCGACCGCAGTGGCGGAGGGAATGTAGTTGTCCTGCGGGCCAGCGGCGACTATATGTACAACGAGACTATCAATAGCCTGGGGAAAGTACATTCAATAGAGACCCTGCTCATCGACTCAAGGGAAATGGCTAACAGGCCGGAAGTAGCGCGTGTCATCCGAAATGCGGAAATGCTTTTTATTGTGGGCGGCGATCAGTCCAACTATATGAATTTCTGGAGGAACACGAAGACCAGCGAGGCTATCAACTATCTGCTCAACGTAAAGAAAGTGCCCGTTGGCGGGACAAGCGCCGGATGCGCTGTGTTGACCGGAATGTATTACAGCGGGGAAGGTGGTAGCGCTACTTCAGCCATTTTGGAAAACCCGTATGACAGCATTGTGAAGCTGTACAATAATGATTTCCTGGACCCACCCTATCTGAGAAATGTGCTCAGTGATATGCATTTCCGGGCAAGACATCGTCAGGGAAGACATGTGGCATTTCTCAGCAGGATCATTAAGGACTGGAAGATCTTTCCAAAAGGCATTGCTATGGATGAAAAGACGGCGGTATGTGTCGATGAGAAGGGGAATGCAGTGGTGTTTGGCGCCGGCAACGCTTATTTCCTGCTGCCAGACCCGGCCAGGGCGCCGGAGCGTTGTCTGCCAGGGCAGCCGTTGAACTGGGATGGTAATGGGAAGGCGATCAAGGTATATGAGATACAGGGGGCGGAGGGAGGTAATGGTTTTTTTCCCGTCTCTGACTTTGCTGCGGATAAGGCCGTCGGGGGTAGATGGTGGTGGTGGTCGGTGGAAGATGGGGAGCTGCGGCAGCAACAGGATGAGAAATATGTGATAGTGATCCATGGAGGGGCGGGCACGATCCTGAAAAAAAATATGACCCCGGGAAAGGAAGCCGCATACCGGGCGGGCTTACGCAAAGCGCTGGAGACAGGGTATGCCTTGCTGAAGAAGGGTGGCAGCAGCATCGATGCAGTAGAGGCAACCGTCAAAGTATTGGAGGATGATAGTCTTTTCAACGCCGGCAGAGGTGCTGTCTTTACGCATGACGGCATCAACGAGCTGGATGCCTCGATCATGAATGGAAAGGACCTGTCGGCAGGGGCGGTGGCCGGGGTAAGGAATATCCGAAACCCGATCACTGCGGCAAGGGCTGTAATGGAGAAGTCGGAGCACGTATTGCTTGCCGGCCGTGGAGCGGAGCAGTTTGCAAAAGAGGCGGGCGTCATCCAGACAGACCCATCCTGGTTCCGGACACAGCAGCGGTGGAACGAGCTGCAGGAAGCTTTAAGGGATGATTCCCTCAAGACCGCTGCGGGTCATACATTGTTGCCGGACGGCAGACTGGGTATCATTAACAGGGACTATAAGTTTGGGACAGTGGGCTGTGTGGCGCTGGATAAGAACGGCAACCTCGCGGCGGGAACGTCCACGGGAGGGATGACGGATAAAAAATATGGCCGTGTAGGCGACTCTCCCCTCATCGGAGCCGGTACCTATGCTAATAATAATACGGTGGCTGTCTCCTGTACGGGTTGGGGAGAGTTTTATATCCGCAATGTCGTCGCGCATGACCTGTCGGCGCTGATCGAATACACGGGGATCACTGTGACCGAGGCTGGTGAGCGGGTCATTCAAAAAGTAGGTAAGCTGGGCGGGGATGGGGGGCTGATAGCTTTGGACAAGGATGGTAATATGGCGATGCCCTTCAATACGGAAGGCATGTACAGGGGGAGTGTTACACGTGACGGGAAAATTGAAATATACATCTATAAATAAAAAAGAGGGACTAAGGTCCCTCTTTTTTGATGCTGTTGCCATGATACTGTTTATCCCACTCAGCCATTTGCATCAACAGTTGATAAGTGGAAAGAATATCCTGTGCAAAGCGCGCCTGTCTGTCGGAGAGATTGCCTCCTTTACCTTGTAACATCATATTGGCATTGGCTGCCAGTTCCTCATCCCTCATAATATCGCCCAGCGATTTGTAATATGTCATCTGCTGCTGGAGATCCTTTTTCAGGGATGCCGTCACCTTTGCCGCCAGGGTAAGATCCCCGGACTCATAACAGGCCTGGAGGAACCTGAAAGAGAAATAATCGTGCAGATTGCCCTGATTGCTGGTCATGCCATAAGGGAAATTGGACTCCAGCACATTCTGATCGAAATGTTCCAGCACCTTGCGGGCGGAGTCTTTTTTGCCGGCATCGACAAGACTCATCGCTATTTGCGCATGTGCGAATTTGATGCTGTTGAGGTGTCGCCGGTTTTCCTCGTCATAATAAACACCAGGGGTGCTCGCATTGCCATAGGTGAATTTCTCCATAATGGTCTTGTAGGCCACGTCATTGTCTACATTGCCATTCAACACGGGCACCAGCTGATAAGAGAGCCCCCTGAGTCTTACGTATTTCGATAGCCCCAGATCGCCCAGCTCCTGGGGAGAGGTAAAGCAGATGGGACGATTCCATTTATTGGCCGCGATGATGGCCAATATGGCAAGATCGTTCTTGACCAGGAAATTCCGCTGTTCCGGTATGTCCAGGTGCAGTTCGGACACCACACTGTCCCCTTCATGGACCGTGCCATTTGTACGCACCGTATTCAGATCGACAGGAACGGAGAACTTATGCGTTGGTACCAGGTTGACGGTGTTCCCATTTCCTGCCTGTCTGGTAAATGCAGGCTCATCGCTGCCCGTGACATTCTTCAGCACGGAATAAAGATCGTAGTATTTGCTCTTGTCATAGCCGGGAACATCGTTCACAAAATAGGAGACATTGCGTTTGTCGCCCATGATCTGTTCCGGTGTGAATATGATATCGAACGGCGCGCTCTCATTGACCTTGTAACGCAATTCATTCATATACCAATCTGTACCTAACAGCGTATTCACCATCACACGTACATCAGGGCGTATGCCTTCCACCTCCTGCGCATACCAGAGAGGATAGGTGTCGTTGTCGCCAAAGGAGAACAATATTGCATTGGGCGGGCAGCTCTCCAGATAATCCCGTGCCAGGTCCCTAGCCAGGGTCTTTTTGCTACGGTCGTGGTCATCCCACTCCTGGCTGCCCATAAGCACGGGTACGGCCAGGAAGCAAAGTCCCGCAGCGGCGTAGTTGGCCAGGCCGGCCTTGCCTTTGAATGCAAATTTTTCCAATATTTCCTTTACCCAGATGACGCCCAGTCCGATCCAGAGAGCAAAGACATAGAAGGAGCCGGCATAGGCATAATCCCGTTCGCGTGGTTGTAAGCCTGCCTGGTTGAGATAAAGGACGATGGCAAAGCCGGTGAAGAAGAATAACAATGCCGTGACGATGAAGTCCCTTTTCGCTTTCAAAGCCTGGAATACAAGCCCCGCGATACCCAATATGAAGGGCAGGAGATACATCCTGTTGTAGGACTTGTTGTTCTTATGAATGCTATCCGGCAGCTTGCTTTGATCTCCCAGAAACATGTCGTCGATAAAGGAGATGCCCGTAATGGCATTGCCGTCGCGTACATTCCCGAATCCTTCCAGGTCATTCTGTTTGCCGGAGAAGTTCCACATAAAATAACGGAGGTACATCCATCCCGTCTGATAGCGGACAAAGTATTTGATATTATCGGACATGGTGGGCTGGTCGCCTTCGCTCATGCCAGAGAAGTCACGGTAGGTATCCACTTCATGACGGTCGTTGCTGGGATTCCACATCCGCGGGAAGATATGCGCCGAAGGTGCGGCGCCCCAGTCTTGTACGATGGCCTTGCCCGCCACTTCATAGTTGTTCTTGCCCTTAGCGTAAACATCTGCGCCTTCTATCGTAGGTGCGGGGTCGGTAAAATCCGGGCCATACAGGATGGGCCAGTCGCCGTATTGGTCACGGCTGAGATAGCCGACCAGGCTGACGGGGTTGTCGACATTGTACATATCCACCGATACGTCGGCATTACTGCGGATCAGGGTGGTAAAATAGGTAGAGTAGCCCAACAGCATAAAGGCAAAGCACCAGAGGGCCATTTTGAACTGACGCAGGGCGTGCTGTTTGATTATATAGCCCGCACACCAGGCGATGGCCAGGCCGATCAGCAGCTTGAAAAACTTACCACCACCGCCGCCGGCAGAGTTGATCAGTACGGGGAGCGCGATGATCAGCACAAACAACACCATCCAGAGACGGATCTTGAGGGGAGAGTATTTCTCCTCCTTGAATAAAAGTCCCCAGGTCAGCAGCGCCGCCAGCAGGACGAAGTAAAGTCCAAAGCCGGAGAAGAAAGGCAGGCTCAGGCTGTTGACGAAGAATATATCGAAAGCGCCTGCTCCTTTGATGGTATATTGTATAACGACCACCTGTACCAGCCCCGTGATAACGATGCCTGTCAGGAGGGCAAAGACGATGCCCCAGGTGGTAGGTTTGAATCGCCGGAAATAATAGACCATGACGATGGCCGAGATGGTAAGGAGGTTCAGCAGGTGGACGCCGATGGAGAGGCCCATCATATAGAAAATAAATACGATCCATTTGTCAGCGCCAGGCTGGTCGGCATGGTGCTCCCATTTGAGGATGGCCCAGAATACCAGGGCGGTGAAGAAGGCCGAAGAAGCATACACTTCGCCCTCCACGGCGCTGTACCAGAAAGAGTCGCAGAAGGTATAGGCCAGGGCGCCCACGACACCGGCGCTCATGATGGTGAACAGCTGACGTTTATCGGGTTCAGTAGAAGTATTTTGTTTTTGGACGAGTTTACGGGCGAAATGGGTGATGGTCCAGAACAGGAAGAGGATGGACAGGCCGCTGGCGATGGCGCTCATGAAGTTGACGCCGCGGGCGGCGGTATGCGGATTGTCGCCGAAGAGGATGATGAAGAAGCGGCCCATAAGGACGAAGAGGGGGGC
>Ga0097682_1001908_pt1 | contig 17714 bp, 7 predicted proteins | sample ThiBio_1000_biof_2_FD_72843 | JGI IMG/M metagenome (GOLD analysis project Ga0097682, IMG submission 72843) | Wastewater bioreactor microbial communities from Cape Town, South Africa - Thiocy_cont_1000_biof - 1398105538229 (version 2) (version 2) ...
TGGGAGATGCCTATATAGACCTCACCCGGAGCTACAGTTCCTATAACTCCATCTATGGCGAATTGAGGATACCCGGTGTCGAAGGGTTGAAATATCGCGCCAACCTGGGACTAAATTTTCACCAGCATGATTACGGCACCTATACAGGGACAGGCGTTTTTAGCGGCACTCCCACGACTGCATCGAGCGCCTCTATCAGCAATACAAAGGCCGTGGGCTATACTATGGAAAATCTGCTCACGTACGACCGGACATTCGCGGGGAAGCATAATGTCAGCGCGGTGGCGTTGTATTCCTTTGAGCAAAACACCAACTGGTATTCATCGGCCTCGGCCAATCATCTGCCATCCGACGCCTTCCAGTTCTACAACCTGTCGTATGTGCTGGCAGACCAGAATGGCACTTCCACCGTGGGCGGCGGCTCTTATTCGCAAAACGGTCTGCTGTCCTATATGGGCCGCGTACAATATTCTTATGACAACCGTTATATGCTGAGCGCTTCCTTCCGGAGCGATGCTTCTTCGGTGCTGGCGCCGGGTCATCAATACCATTCCTATCCCGCCGTATCGGTGGGTTGGAATATGAAGAATGAAAAGTTCCTGAGCAATGTCGCTTTTGTAGACGCATTGAAGCTGCGGGTTGGATATGGCCAGACCTCCAACCAGGCGATCAATCCCTATCAGACTTTGGGCGCTCTGACCACGAGCCCCTACAATTTCGGCCCTTCGGGGTATGCTATGGGCTATTATGTTACCCAACTGCCGAACCCTGCACTGGGATGGGAGTTCTCCAAGACATGGAACTATGGCGTCGAATTTTCCACGCTGAAAAGCAGGTTGAGCGGTACCATCGAATATTATACCATCAATACGAGCAATGTGCTGCTGAGCGTTGGGCTTCCGACGACTTCCGGCGTGAGCAGCTATGTTGCCAACATCGGCGCCACCCAGAACAAAGGCGTAGAGCTCTCGCTGAATGGTGTGATCCTGGACAACTATCACGGATGGACATGGCAGGTAGGCGTCAATATTTACCGCAATCGGAACAAGCTGGTAAGTCTTTACTCCGGCCAGCCCTACGACAAGGGTAATCTCTGGTTCCCCGGTCATCCCATCGATGTGGCGTATGACTATAAGAAGATCGGTCTGATGAGCTATGCCGACAGCTCCAGCGGCTATTTAAAGGCGGCCTATCCCGGTGGCAATGTGGGCATGATCAAGGTGGCCTACAATGGAAAAGATACTTCCCTTCATTACACCAATGGCGTGCCGAACAGAAAGAACCAGGCCGGTACGGCGCTGAACAATGACGACCGCCAGATCTACGATATGCAGCCCGACTTTGAAGGCGGCTTCAATACCAGCGTGTCCTATAAAGGGTTCGAGCTGGGCATCACCGGCTTCTTCCGTAGTGGCGGTACGCTGATCAGCACCTTGTACTCTTCGGTAGGATATTTGAACAACCTGAACACGAGGTCCGGCAACAATGTAAAGGTCGAATACTGGACCCCGACGAACAATCATGCCAATGACTTTTCCACGTTTGCGCCGAGGCCAGGTGGCGTGGGCGGTGACAATCCCGCTTATGGAAGTACGATGGGTTACTTCAGCGCCTCCTACCTGAAAGTACGCACGATGACATTGGGTTACAGCTTCGATCAGAAGTGGATGAAGACCGTCGGTGTTCAGCGGCTGCGTGTGTATTGTACGGTGGAAAACCCGTTCGTGTTCTTTTCCCCGTATACGAAAATGTCGCATATGGACCCGGAAACAAACTCATACGCCGATCAGAACTCGGCAGTGTCGGCGGGACCGCATCGTCTGCTCACCATCGGCACCAACACGCCCTCTACGCGTAATTTCTTATTCGGACTTAATGTAACATTTTAAAAAATGAATACTATGAAGAGGATATTAATAAATATATGTATGGGAACGGTCGTGTTGAGCCTGCTGCTCACGACCGGCTGTACCAAGATCTTGAAGGAAACACCGCGCAGCTCTTTTACGCCGCAATATTTCCAGACGGCCAATGGCGTCATGGGAGGCCTGACGGCGTTGTATGCCCACCTGCGCAATATTTACGGGAATGCCTATTATTGGAATATGTGTCAATGCGGCACCGACGAGACCACCTGGGGGCAGAGCGGCGGCAGCGGCAGCAATTTCCAGGCGCAGGACTATTCCGTCCCCGGCGTGCATCCGACGCCAACGCTTAGCGATGCCGGTCAATTATGGGGCAATACATTCCCTTATATAAACACCGCCAGTGGCGTGATCCAATATGCATCCGCGGCAGGGGTTTCCACCTCCTTCATTGCAGAAGCGAAATTCTTCCGTGCGCTGGACTATTTCCTGCTGGTGCAGACCTTTGGCGGGGTTCCCCTGGACCTGGGATCGGGCAGGCTGCAATTCAATACCTCCACCATACGCAGCTCCAAAAGGGATTCGGTATCCATCGTCTATACCAAGGCGATCTTCCCGGACCTGAACGACGCCGTCAATAATTTATCCGGCACGCCCCGTGTCACCGGTGCGGTGACCAAACAGGTGGCGCAGCTGTTCCTGGCAAAAGCCTATCTTACCTATGCCTGGTGGCTGCAGAACCCCAATAATATCCCTTCCTATCCGGTGGAAGCGGGCGCCCCCAGGACGGACCCCGACGGACACGATCCCGCCTGGTATTTTCAGAAGGCATATGATATAGCCGTAAATGCCATCCAGAACCCCGGTGTGTACAGCCTGCAGCCGACGTTTTATGATGTCAACGTGGCAACCAACGATTACAATAAAGAATGCATGCTGTATTCCGACCACACACAGCTGAATGCACAATACAATGTCAGCAGCTTTACCTATGGCGGCGGCGGCACGCCGGACAACTGGTCCAGCTGGTTCCAGACCTGGTCCTATCCGACGATAACCAGCTCCAGTACTTCGGGCTCCTGGAAATCCGTGAATTCTGTCCAGCGTGCTTCCGAACAATGGGGCGGACGTCCCTGGGTGCGGAATGCTCCTCCCATCGAGGTGTTTACACAGACATTTGCCGACAAGACGAATGATTCCCGCTATGATGGAACCTTCACCACCGTCTACCGTTGCAATATGAAGGAGGCTAATCTGCCGTATACCACCTTGTTCAATGCCAACAATCTGCCCATTGCCGAAGGCGATGCCGTGCTGACCTTCCTGAATGCCGACAGCGCAGGCGTCGATTATTCCAACAGCACGTACAAGAGCAGCATTGGGGCCGGAGTATTGCCTGGCCGCGCAGATTATGTCATCGGCCCCAGCGCTATCAACAGGATCGTATACCCTGGCATCTGGAAGCTGGGACCCTATCGCACCGACAATAACGGCGGCCTGGGGAACCCGAATGCCGGAAGCACGCGTCCGTATATAGCCGCGAAGTTCTCGGAGCTCTATTTTATTGCGGCGGAGGCCGCGGTAAAGGGAGCCACCACGCAGGCCGGGTATGATGCCTTGAGCCTGATCAATGTCATCCGCGCACGGGCCGGTAAATGGAAATACAGCAACGCCGGCAGAACTGCGTTTGTCGCGGATCACAGCGCCGACATGGTGGCCGCAACGCCTGCCACGATCACCGTCGGCTATATACTGGCGGAACGTTCACGGGAGTATTATGGAGAGGGCTATCGTTTTTACGACCTGGTGCGTACGCAGCGGTTCGGGATGGATAACCAGGAAGGCTACAATTACGCCACCTATACCATTGGCGGCGCAGCCTATGCCAACCATACCCCCATTGTAAATACGCGTACTATCACGCCGCAGTTGTACCTGCAGCCTATCCCTCAGGGACAGATCGATGCGATGCAAATGAGCCCTGCGGACAAGCTGGCATATCAAAACCCCGGGTATTATTAGTAGTTGTCATAAGCAAAAGCAAGCAGTTCATGTACAGGGAAGGATGGTTGACATCCTTCCCTTTTTTGTAATATGAACCACCTGTCGGCGAGCGGTGGAAAAAAATAATTGCAATCGGTTTAATTTTAGCAAAATCTCCCTACATTTGAAATGTAGCTTTGACGTTTATCCGCCCGTGTTCAGATGGTGGTCATTTTAACCCTCAAATGACCATCGGGTAGTCTTTTTTATCAATCGGTTGAAATTAGAAGGTGCCCAAAACCTTTTGCTCACTAACTAAAGCTCATATGAAAAAACAAATCTTTTATTTTCTGCTGCTCTTTCCTGTCATGCTGCACGCGCAGGACGCACGGGTCAGGATCGATGTGGACAGGGTCCGCGGCGAGATAGACCCCAGGATCTATGGCGTATTCATGGAGCCGATCCATTTTAACGGGAGACGAATGGGCTTGCCCGATAGCGTGGACTTCAACACGCTGTACGGGACCTTGTATGACCCCAAGTCCCCGCTGGCGGATGAGAATGGTTTCAGGAAAGATTATATAGATGCCATGCGCGAATTGAAGATTACCAATATGCGGTGGCCCGGCGGCAACTTCCTGATGGGCTATGACTGGAAAGACGGCATCGGCCCGAAAGGGCAGCGTCCGACGCGTATCAATCTCGCGTGGGGCGGGCCTGAAAATAATCATGTCGGCACGGATGAATGGATGGCCTTGAACAAATCCATCGGCAGTGAAAATATCGTATGCGTCAACCTGGGTCTCGGATCCATTATGGATGCGGCGTATTGGGTGGAATACTGTAATTATAAAAAAGGCAGCTACTATTCCGATCTGCGTGCGAAATATGGTCACCGAGATCCCTATAATGTGAAGATATGGGACCTGGGTAATGAAGTGGACGGACTCCCCTGGGAACTTGGCCATAAGAGTGCGGAGGATTATGTGGAAACAGCAAGAGAAGCCGCAAAAGCGATGAGGTCGGTGGATCCAACCATAAAATTCGTAGGGTCCGGGTCATCTTATTACGAGCCGACCAATAAATGGTTCGATTGGAACCGGAAAGTACTGGAAGGCATCGGGGACAAGATAGACTACCTTTCCATCCACCGTTACTGGGAAGGCGGCTCCCCGGATAATTATTATGACTATATGGGGAATGGCGCCATGGATTTTGATGAAAAAATAAGTCTGGTGGCCGCCCAGATCCGTGAAGCGAGGGTAAAGATGGCCTTATCAAACCCTATTTATCTTTCTGTAGATGAATATGGCGCCTTTGCCAGGAGTTTCATGTCCGTATTGCCGATCGCACAATGCCTCAATTCATTCGTCCGGCATGCGGATGTAGTAAAGATGGCGAATTTCACCATGCTGACCTCCCTGCTGTCGAATGATCCGGGGCACGGCACGTTTAAATCGCCCATGTTCTATACTTTCAAGCTATTCTCCAATAACTGTCTTGGCTCATCTGTCGATGCTTATGTAGCCTGCGATACTTTTGGAACAGCGCAATACAGGGGCATTCCCTATCTCGACGTCACTGCGGTATATGTCCGGTCAAAAGGCACTGTATATATCAATGTAATAAACCGTCACCAGTCCAAAGCCATTGCTACGGATATTACGATGGCATCCGGCGATTTTTCGGGCAGGGCGGAAGCGACTGTCATTAACAGTGACGATCTTAAAGCACCATTCTCTTTCGACAAACGATCACAGTATGCGCCGGTGATAGCGCCTGTCAAGCTCAACGGCAGCAAATTGCAGTATGTCTTTCCCCCGCACTCGTTCGTACAAATAGAAGTCGCTATTAAATAAAAACACGCACCATGAAACTGAAAAAACTACTCCTGGTGTCTTTGGCAGCCGTGGCCGGCAATTGCTGTCTGGCCCAGGATATCAAAGAAGATTTTTTGCCATCCACTTTAAACCAGCCGGGGCAACCATACCCGCAGGTGAACTCGCAGGGCTATGCCCGTTTCAGGATACTGGCGCCCGGAGCGGACAGCGTCAGAGTGAGTTTGGGGTTGGGAGGCAGGGGCGGAACGCTGCTTACAAAAGGTGCGGATGGATCTTTTACGGGAACTACCGCAGGACCGATGGATGAAGGGTTTCACTACTATCATGTCACCGTCGACGGCGGTGTGTTCAACGATCCCGGCACACTCAACTTCTATGGGTCGACCCGCTGGGAGAGCGGCATCGAAATACCGGCACACGACCAGGATTTTTACGCAGTGAAAGATGTCCCGCACGGCAATGTGGTGCAGGTGCTTTTCCCTTCCAAAAGCACCAATACATCCCGCAGGGCCTTTGTGTATATACCCCCAGGTTATGACATGGATCCAAAGAAGCGTTACCCGGTGTTGTACCTGCAGCATGGCTGGGGCGAAGATGAGACCGCCTGGAGCAACCAGGGTCACGCCAACCTTATTATGGATAACCTGATCGCCGAAGGCAGGATCAAACCCTTCATCATCGTCATGACCTACGGTATTACCAACCAGTTGAGGTTCGGCCACATGAAGGAATTCAAGATCGATACGTTTCAAACAGTCCTGACGGAAGAGCTGGTCCCTTATATAGATGCACATTTCCGCACATTGGCTAACCGGGAGAACAGGGCGATGGCAGGGCTGTCTATGGGTGGCATGGAAACGCATACGATAACGCTGAATAGGCCGGAGGTCTTCTCTCAGTATGCGTTGCTGAGCGGCGGCATTTATACGCCGGAGGAACTGAAGGATAAGCAAAAGCCGAAACTGATCTTTATAAGCTGCGGCAGCCGCGAAAATCCCGATCGGGTCAGACAGGCGGCAGACACGTTGAAACAGACCGGGTATAATGCCGTCTCCTTTGTATCTGAGAACACGGCGCATGAGTTCCTTACCTGGAGACGCAGCCTGTACCAGCTGGCGCCGAAGCTTTTCCAGGATAAATAGTTGGTTAGCGGAACGCCATGCCCTAAAGATGCCATATGATAAAAAATCTTTTTTTTACCGCTGCCCTGTTCGTGGGGCTTGCTACCTGTGCCCAAACCGGCACGGCAAAACTTCCTTTTTGGGATCATAAATTGTCTTTCGAACAACGCGTCGACGATCTGGTAAAGCGGTTGACGCTGGAAGAGAAGGTGGCGCAGATGCTGAATCACGCGCCGGCTGGACGGCGAAGAAGTGGTACAACTATATATTTCATATAAAGATCAAACGATAAAGGTCCCGCAAAAGGCCTTGAAGGGGTTCAGGCGCTGGTATGGGACCTTGTATTAAAGTAAAGTAACTATACAATAATATGGGACAATATCTTTACAAGGCCCTGGGCCTGGCTGGTTTCTTATGGATCAGTGCAGCCGTACATGGGCAGGGTGATGGTAACGATTCATCCGGCTATTACAACGAAGTGAAGACCTATGTCAACCCTGTTCTGCCAGGGGACCATCCCGACCCGACACTGATCCGGGTAGGGGACGATTTTTATCATTGCGGGTCCAGCTTTCATTTTACGCCTTACCTGCCCGTGTATCATTCGAGGGACCTGGTGCATTGGGAAGTCATCAGCCGGGTGGTGCCTCCTTCGAGGGCCGCGTTTGTGTCGGACCGTCCTTCCGCCGGGATCTGGCAGGGGGCGATCACGCATTTTTATGATTCTTACTGGATCTATTTTTCGTCGGGCGGGCAATGGTTTGCCAAGGCGGCGACGCCTTATGGTCCCTGGTCCGTGCCGGAGAGAGTGCATACGAATCCCCAGACCGGCGATCTGGGGTATGACAATTCCATATTCGTGGATGACGATGGCAAGCCCTACATGGTGATCAAGAACGGACAGAAAGTAAACCGCATACAGGCCCTCGGCCGGGACGGGCAGCTCACCGACACCGTGATCAACCTGGACTGGATCAATGCACAATTGCAATACAGTTGGGCGGAAGGCCCCGTGATGTGTAAAAGAAATGGATATTATTATTATTTCCCTGCGGGGGATGTAACCGGAGGGCAGTATGTATTGAGGACAAAGAGGCTGACGAGCGATTCGACGGCATGGGAGCGGCTGGGCGATTTCTTTAAGCCCGTGATGGATGCACATGCACGTTTTCGCCGTCCCAATCACATCTCCGCTCCCCTGCAGCTGGCCGACGGGAGCTGGTGGACGATAGGGCAGAGCTATGAGCGCGCGGGTGCAGATGACTGGTCGGGCACCGGCCGTCAGACGTCGTTGTATCCTGTCATTTGGGAAGGCGATCGTCCCTGGGGGATGGCGCCTGCCAGCACGCCTGTGGTGGCGCCGGGGCTGCCGCGATCGGGTATCCCGTGGAGGAGTATACATACGGACTATTTTGACAGGGACACGCTGGGCCTGTGGTGGCATTTTTTGAACAGGGCAGCTGCGGCCGAATATTCGCTGACGGCGCGGAAAGGATGGGTACGGCTGACGCCTGAGGCCGGAGGGACGCCAGGGGCCGGTACGACGCCAGCCACCGGCAGGGCCCACCTCGTGCAAAAGGAGACGGATCATTTTTATACAGCCGTCACGAGGGTGGAGATGGATGCGAAGGACATGGCTGACAGGGCCGGGATCTATCTGACCAATGGCAATCAAAAGGTGGATGTACAATTGTATGCAGGATATGGTAAAAAGATCTTTTTGAGACTGGATACGGCGGTACGCAGTGTGATGAATCCCGTCACCGGTCCCGTCTGGCTAAAGCTCGAGAGAGTGGGACATATGCTGCGGGGCTATTGCAGCAGCGATGGCCGGTCCTGGGTATCGCTGGGGGCGCCGGTGAGCGCTGTTGCTTTGGATAAGGAGCAACCCAACTTCAATTCCTGGGTGGGTACCAGTGTAGGCTTGTTTGCCGAAGGCAGGGCGGCGGATTTCGACCTGTTCGTTTGCAAGGACGGGTTCTCGCCGCTGGTCGCCGGGGGATATAGCAATTACTATGGCGTGGAGACTATGGGACAGACAGCGGCCGGGCCAGCCGATGAGGGAAAGGCCATGGAAACACGCGAGGGGCCGGCGGTGACCAGCACCTCGTCCTATGGCGGATGGTTCATGCTCTCGGGGGTAGCGCTGGGGGAAGGGAAGGATGCGGTGGCTCAGGTAAAGGCGCTGGTATCTGCCCGTAAGGGCGGCACGCTGGAGATCTGGCTGGATGATCTGAGAACGGGCAGGCTCATCGCACGCATACCCGTGGCGCCGACCGGCGGTAATGACTGGGTCTCGTATGCAGCGAGCGTAAAGGATCTCTCGGGCAGTCACGATGTGTTTGTGAAGTTCCCGCCGGGGAGCGATCACGAGATGTATGTGAAACAAATAATATTCACGAGAAAAAAATGATATTATGAGAAAAGCTATTCTTTTTTCCGTTGTGATGGCAGGCTCCCTTTGGGCCGGGGCGCAGTCCGTTGAACAACATGCTCCTGCCGGATACGACTCGCTGCGTGCGGACATCCCTCATGGCAGGATCGATACTCTTACCTATTCGTCGAAGACGGTGGGGACGGAGCGACGAACATTGATCTATACGCCGCCGGGTTTTTCTAAAAAGAAAAAATATCCCGTTCTGTACCTGCTGCATGGCATCGGGGGCGATGAAAAAGAATGGCTCAATGGCGGCCATCCGCAGGTGATACTGGACAATTTGTATGCGCAGGGCAAATTGGAGCCTATGATCGTGGTGTTGCCGAATGGACGCGCGATGAAGGATGACAGGGCGACGGGCAATATCATGGCGCCGGACAAAGTACAGGCGTTTGCCACCTTCGAGCGGGACCTGCTCGACGACCTGATCCCATTTATCGAAAAGAAATTTCCCGTATACACCGACAGGGAACACCGTGCGATAGCGGGGCTGTCGATGGGGGGCGGGCAATCCCTGAACTTCGGGCTGGGCAATCTGGACAAATTTGCCTGGATCGGTGGATTTTCTTCCGCGCCGAATACGAAGCGGCCGGAGGAGCTGGTGCCTGATCCGGAGAGGGCGAAAAAGATGATAAAGCTGCTCTGGATATCCTGCGGTGATGCCGACGGGCTCATCGGTTTCAGCAGGAGGACACACGAGTACCTGGTGGCGCACGATGTTCCGCATATTTATTATATCGAGCCCGGTGTGCATGATTTCAAGGTTTGGAAAAATGGGTTGTATATGTTCTCGCAGCTAATCTTTAAACCCGTCGATCCATCGCTCTTTAATAAATACAGTCCGCTGGGCGAGCCTGCTGCTACGAATGTGCGGTCGGCAAAATACCCGCAGGTGTTACCCGACGGCCGGGTGATATTCCGGGTGAAGGCGCCGGATGCGCAACGGGTGCAGATCGACCTCGTAAAAAAATATGATCTGAAACGGGATACGGGCGGATACTGGGTGGTGACGACAGACAGCGTCAGCGAAGGGTTCCATTACTATTCGCTGCTCATCGATGGAGTGGCGCTGGCCGATCCGGCGAGCGAGACCTTTTATGGGATGGGAAGAATGGCCAGCGGTATCGAGATACCCTTCAGCGGGGGCGGTTACTATGCGGAAAAGGATGTGCCGCATGGAGACATACGGGTGAGAAATTATTTTTCTCCCGTGCTCAATACCTGGAGGAGCCTGTATGTGTATACGCCGCCCGGCTATGACGAGCATGCGGGTGAGCAATTTCCCGTCCTGTACATTTTGCACGGCGGCGGTGAAGATCAGCGGGGATGGGCGATGCAGGGGAGGACAAACTTTATCCTGGACAACCTTATTGCGGACAGGAAGGCAAAGCCGATGCTGGTGGTGATGCCGGATGCGAATATAAATGTGCAGGGTACGCCGTTTGGCGAGGGGGGGGCTACGAATGTTCGAGTCGGAGATGAAGCGGGCGATCATTCCTTATATCGAGAAGAACTACCGGGTGAAGACCGACGCCGGTGGCCGTGCGCTGGCGGGACTGTCGATGGGCGGGATCAATACATTGTACACGGGCCTCAATAACACGGATATGTTCTCGTATCTGGGTGTATTCAGCTCGGGGTGGATAATGCCCATGCAGAAGGACCTGGCGGAAGGCCAATATACGCTGATGCAACGGAGGGCCGACACGATCAACAACAATCTGAAAATATTATGGATCGGGATGGGGGGTAAGGAAGACATAGCCTATAAGAACTGTCAACTGATGCTGGGGCGGTTGGATGAGCTGAAGATAAAGCACAGCTATAGCGAATATCCCGGCGGGCATACCTGGCCGGTGTGGAGGAATAACCTGTATAATTTTGCACCCTTGTTATTTCAGTGATAATGAAAAAATATTTTTTGTCGGGTATTGGTCTGCTGGCGGCAATAGTTGGCGGATGGGCACAAAACCCATTTATCAGCGACCAGTTCTCTGCGGATCCGTCCGCGCGGGTCTTCGGGGACAGCGTGTATGTATATCCGTCACATGATATCCGTGGCGGCAACGGGAGGGGTCGGGCCGATTGGTTTGTGATGGAGGACTATCATGTCTTTTCTTCGGCCGATGTGCGCCATTGGGTTGATCACGGTGTGATCGTCAGCCAGGATAAGGTGCCCTGGGCGGACCCGGCAGGATACAATATGTGGGCGCCGGACTGTATCGCGCACAAGGGCAAATACTATTTCTATTTCCCTGCCGGGAAACAGGATACGGGCAGGCGGAAGGGCTTTGCGGTGGGCGTGGCCGTATCGGACAAGCCGTATGGGCCTTTTGTTCCGCAGCCGGAGCCGCTACAGGGTGTACATGGCATCGATCCCAATGTATTTATCGACAAGGATGGTCAGGCTTACCTGTATTGGGCGCAGGGAAATATATATGGCGCGAAGCTGAAGGACAATATGCTGGAGCTGGCGTCGGAGCCGGTGGTCCTGGGTGAGCTGCCGTCGAAAGGGTTGAAGGAAGGGCCGTATATGATCGAACGCAACGGCGTCTATTATCTGACCTATCCGCATGTGGGACTGAAAACGGAGCGGCTGGAATATGCCATGGGCTCTAGTCCTCTGGGTCCTTTCAAAGTGACGGGCGTCATCATGGACGAGTGGCCGGACGGATGCTGGACCAATCATCATTCCATCATTCCCTTCAAGGGACAATGGTATTTGTTCTATCATCATAATGATCTGTCGCCAAACTTTGACAAGAACAGGTCTGTGAGGGTGGACAGCTTATTTTTCAACGAGGATGGAACGATACGTAAGGTCATTCCCACGTTGTGCGGAGTAGGGTTGACAAAGGCGGGGGAGATGATACAGGTGGACAGGTACAGTGGGATCAGCGACGGTGGCGCGGTGGTCCGCTGTTTGGATACGGCGGACAGGTTCAAAGGCTGGAAAACGGCGTTGGAGGCGGGTGGCTGGGTGCAGTACAACAGCATCGATTTTGGACAGGAGGTGTGGAAGGCCGTCGAGCTAAGAGCCATGGCGGAGACGGGTGCGATCGAGATCAGGCTGGATGCGCTGGATGGGCCCGTGATCGCACGGGTGGATTTGCAGGCGACCGGTGGATGGAGGAAGGTGTCTGCGCCGGTGGATCGGGGTTCTGTTATGACCGGGGTGCATAATCTTTTTGTAAGAGGCGTTAAGGGCCACGCGGATGTGGACTGGATAAGTTTTGTGGCGGCCGGCGCCAGGCAGCCTGATTCGGCGCGTAACCCTGTCCTCTATGCGGACGTGCCGGACATGTCGATCATCCGGGTGGGCGACACCTATTACATGAGCAGCACGACCATGCATATGAGCCCTGGGCTTCCCATCATGAAGTCGAAAGACCTGGTGAACTGGGAGCTGGTGAGCTATGCCTATGACAGACTGGACGATGTGGATGAGCTGAACCTGGCGAATGGCAAGAGCGCGTACGGCAGGGGTTCATGGGCCAGCAGCCTTCGTTACCACAACGGGCAGTTCTATGTCAGCACTTTTTCCGGTACCACGAACAAAACTTATATCTATACCACACGGGATATAGAAAAAGGTCCCTGGAAAGCTGTCTCTTTCAAACCATCCCTGCACGATCATTCCCTGTTCTTCGATGACGATGGTAAGGTCTATATGGTCTATGGCAGCGGACGGATCATGCTGGCGGAGCTGAGCAATGACCTTTCGGGGATAAAGCCGGGTACGGAGCCACGGCCCATCATCGAGGATGCAAGCAGCGTGGCGGGACCGAATATAGGACTGCGGGCAGAGGGGTCGCAGCTTTTTAAGATCAATGGAAAATATTATCTCTTCAATATCACCTGGCCCAGGGGAGGCATGCGCACCGTGCTGATACATCGTGCCGACAGGATCGACGGTCCTTATGAAGGTCGGGTAGGTTTGCAGGACAAGGGTGTCGCACAGGGCGGGCTTGTCAATACGCCCGATGGAGCGTGGTGGGCCTATCTGTTCCGGGATTATGGTTCGGTGGGACGCGTCCCATACATGGTGCCTGTAGTATGGGAGGACGGCTGGCCCGTATTGGGTGTGGATGGCAGGGCGCCGGATACCGTGGCGCTGCCTGTCAGCAAGGGACTGGATCCTGGTGTGGTGGCATCGGATGAATTTACGCGTCATAAAGGGGGGCGTGTGTTGCCGCTGGTGTGGCAATGGAATCATAATCCGGATGACAGGTGGTGGTCGTTGAGCAAACGTCCGGGTTTTCTGCGGTTAACGACAGGCCGTGTGGATACGTCGATCCTACAGGTCCGGAATATGCTGACCCAAAGGACACTCGGACCGGAATGCTCCGGGATCACTGCCATCGACGTCTCGCATATGAAGGAGGGGGATAGGGCCGGGCTTATGCTGTTGCAAAAGAAGTATGGCTGGGTGGGTGTGAAGGTGACGGGCAAAGTCCGATATGTTGTTATGGTACAGGGGGGAATAGTGACAGACAGCGTAGCGCTTGGACAGGAGACCGTGTATCTCAAGGCCGATTGCGACTTCAGGGACCGGACCGACCAGGCGCACTTTTATTACAGCCCGGACGGCAAGAGCTGGCAGCCGATAGGGACGATGTTGCAGATGGCGTATACGCTGCCGCATTTTATGGGCTATAGGTTTGGGCTCTTCAACTATGCGACGAAGGTTGCCGGAGGGTATGTGGATTTCGACTTTTTCAGGATCCGACGATCCTTTACTTCAGATGCCGGAAGGGATTTGAAATTGTGGTATGACAAGCCTTCCGGATCGGTGTGGGAGAATGCGCTGCCTGTTGGCAACGGCCGGCTGGGCGCCATGGTCTATGGCAATGTGGATACCGAGACCGTGCAGCTGAACGAACATACGCTGTGGAGCGGCAGTCCCAACCGCAATGATAATCCCGATGCCCTGGCGTCCCTGGCGGAGATGAGAAAGCTGATCTTCGAGGGCAGACAAAAAGAGGCTGAAAAGCTGGCGAATAAGACCATCGTCTCAAAAACATCGCATGGGCAAATGTTCGAACCGCTGGGTAGTCTGCGGCTGGCATTTGAAGGGGCTGAGACCTTTACCGGCTATCGCCGGGAGCTGGACATTTCGCGGGCCGTGGCGCGGACAACCTACCAGGCAGAGGGGATCACGTACAAGCGGGAGTATTTTGCCTCCTTCCCCGACAGAGTTGTCGTGGTGCGACTCACCGCCAGCAAGCCCGGCAGCATTTCGTTCACCGCCACATATAACACACCGCAGCCACGGGCATCGGTAAAAGCCACGGGTAACGACCTCGTCATGACGGGTGTCACCATCGATCATGAGACCGTGCCCGGGAAGGTGCGTTTTGAAGGCATTGCGCGATGCAGGCTGGAGGGTGGGACGATCTCATCGCACGATACGGCGCTGGTCGTGAAAGGCGCGGATGCCGTCACGATCTATATATCCATCGCCACGAATTTTAATAACTATCATGATATCAGCGGGGACCCGCACACACGGGCCATCGGCTGGCTGAATAAGGCAACTGTCAAACCCTATGCTTCTCTGCTGGGTGCGCATGTGGCTGCTTATCAGCGTTATTTCAACCGCGTGTCATTAGACCTGGGCTCCACGGCCGTTGCTAACCTATCCACCGATGTGCGGTTGAAACAATTCAGCACAGGTAATGACCCGCAGCTGGTAGAGCTGTATTACCAGTATGGACGGTACCTGCTGATATCTTCTTCCCAGCCCGGTGGTCAGCCGGCGAACCTGCAGGGTATCTGGAATAACAAGCTGTATCCGCCCTGGGACAGCAAGTATACCATCAATATCAATGCGGAGATGAACTACTGGCCTGCCGAGAAGACCAACCTCGCGGAGCTGCACGAACCTTTTTTACAGATGGTAAAGGACCTGTCCGTCACCGGTGTGCGGACGGCCCGGGAAATGTATGGCGCGCGGGGCTGGATGGCGCATCACAACACGGATATCTGGCGGGCCACCGGCGCCGTGGACGGCGCCTTCTGGGGGATATGGAATAATGGCGGGGGATGGATGAGCCAGCATGTATGGGAACATTATCTCTACAGCGGCGATAGGAACTATCTCGCATCCATGTACCCCGTGCTAAAGGGGGCGGCTCTTTTCTATGCGGACTTTTTGGTGGAGCATCCCAAATATCATTGGCTGGTGGCTTGTCCGGATATGTCTCCCGAGAATGCGCCTGCTGCGCACCAGGGGTCTTCCGTCGACGCAGGTGTGACCATGACCAACCAGATCGTCTTCGACGTGTTCAGCACGGTGATAAGGGCAGCGGGGATCCTGCACACCGACGCGTCGTTTGCCGACACGTTGAGAAAGCTGCGGGGCAGGCTGGCGCCCATGCATATCGGACAGCACAGTCAATTGCAGGAGTGGCTTGACGACGTGGATGATCCAAACGACCATCACCGGCACATATCGCATCTATATGGGCTTTTCCCGTCCAGTCAGATCTCGCCTTATCGTACACCCGCCCTGTACAGCGCGGCAAAGAATACGCTTTTGCAGCGCGGCGATGTATCCACCGGATGGAGTATGGGCTGGAAGATCAACTGGTGGGCGCGGATGCTGGACGGCAATCATGCTTATACGCTGATCAAAAATCAGCTGTCGCCGATGGGGACGAACGAGGGCGGCGGCGGGACATACAACAATCTTTTTGACGCACATCCTCCTTTTCAGATCGATGGGAATTTAGGCTGCACCTCGGGTATAACGGAGATGCTTATGCAAAGTTCCGATGGGGCGGTGCATCTCTTGCCGGCCCTGCCGGATGCATGGCCGTCGGGCAGCATCAGCGGTCTGCGGGCGCGGGGTGGTTTCGAGCTCGTACGTGTCGAATGGAAGGAGGGACGGGTGGTGAAGCTCGTGATAAGATCCGGACTGGGAGGGAACCTGCGGCTGCGCGTTCCGAATGCGTTGAGGCTGGCCGGCGGGAGTTCGATGAAGCCGGCCGGCACGGGTTCGATGAAGGCTGATGGCGGCATCCGGCTGAAACCCGCAACAGGGACAAACCCCAACCCTTTTTATCAGACAGAAGAGACGCCTGCGCCCATCGTGTCGGACCGGGCGGTCATTACGACTCCGGCATTGAAACCAACAATGCTGTATGATCTTCCGACTGCTCCCGGTAAGGAATATACGCTGGTGGATGTGGGGCCCGACCCCAACTTTTATGTTTTCCTCTGTTTCGGACAGTCGAATATGGACGGCGCCGCGCGTGCTGAGTCGCAGGACTCCACGGTGGACAGCCGCCTGCAGGTATTGGAAGCAGTGGATTGCCCCGCCCTCGGACGGGTCAAGGGCGGCTGGTATACGGCCGTACCTCCCTTATGCCGTTGTCATTCGGGATTGTCGCCGGCAGATTATTTTGGCAGGACGCTGGTGGAGCGGCTGCCGGCAGGCGTGCGGGTAGGGATCATCAATGTTTCCGTACCCGGATGTAAGATCGAGCTGTTCGATAGGGATCATTATGAAACATATGCGGCTACTGCGCCGGATTGGATGAAGGGTATGATAAAAGAATATGGCGGCGATCCGTATGGAAGGCTGGTCGAAATGGCGAAGCTGGCGCAGCGGTCTGGCGTTATCAAGGGGATCCTGCTGCATCAGGGCGAATCCAATACGAACGACAGTCTTTGGCCGGCAAAGGTGAAGGTCGTCTATGATAATTTGGTGCGTGACCTGGGGTTGCGGGCGGAGACGATACCGTTGCTGGCGGGCGAGGTCGTGAATGCGGATCAGGGAGGCGTGTGCGCCGGCATGAATAAGATCATCGCGACGCTGCCGGCTGTCATTCCGAATGCACATGTCATTTCGTCGGCGGGATGTACCGCAGGCGGGGATCATTTGCATTTCAATGCGGCGGGTTACCGGGAGCTGGGCAGGCGGTATGCAGCGGAGATGCTGGCGTTGCCGGGTGTTCAAACGGGGTCTGCCGGAGGCGGCGGAAAGAGGTAAAAAATAACCTTTCAATATGCGTATTCTTTCCAGGAAACACTGTCTGGCGGGTGTCATAGCCACCTGCCTTGTGCTATCCCATGCGAATGGACAAAAGCTGCAAGTCAATGATTCGGGCTATTTTGAGAAACGCGGTGTCAACGTCTTTGTCTTCAGCAGCCAGTACAACGGGATGTTCTTCGATGAGAAGACGGCCGGCATCGAGCTGATCCACCATGGCGTGCGAACTTCCACCGGCGGCGCCATCCGGCTTCAGAATACGCCGGAGCAATGGGACCTGATACCCGTGCTGGTGAGCCGTAAAGTAGACAAGACGAATAACAGCATCGAGGCCGTGCTGAAATATAAGGAGTATGATTTTACGTCGAGATTGGTGGTGACGGCAAAAGACAAGGGGGTAGAGATCAGCGTATACCTGAACCAGCCCCTGCCGGGAAAGCTGGAGGGCCGCGCAGGGTATAATATGGAGTT
>Ga0097682_1001985_pt1 | contig 16967 bp, 17 predicted proteins | sample ThiBio_1000_biof_2_FD_72843 | JGI IMG/M metagenome (GOLD analysis project Ga0097682, IMG submission 72843) | Wastewater bioreactor microbial communities from Cape Town, South Africa - Thiocy_cont_1000_biof - 1398105538229 (version 2) (version 2) ...
TGGTCCGCATCCATGACCGGAATGCTGCGAAGCTGATGCTCGATCATTAACTGCAACACACGCACCAACTTCGTCGTTGCGCCCACATAGATAAATTCGTGGATCATCACATCTGAAGCGGTTCGCTTCATAAGTTCGTCATAGCGCGGAGCCATCGAACCCAGCGCAAGGGCAAAACATTTGAGGACGTCGAACTTTGTCACCAGGCCGACGACCTCCAACTGGTCGACAACCGGATAGGCATTGAAATCATCGCTGGCGAACAGATCGTTGAGTTCGCCCATCGTGGCATCACACGATACCGTCTTGACCTTGCGCGTCATGTAGCGGTCGACGATCTGTTCGGGAAATTGGTGCAAGATACCACCCAATCCGCTACATCTGACTTATGGCGAGCCGCGGCTCCTACGCGCGCAGTCTTCCGCGCCGCGCACGCCCGACTTCTCAATTCAACCGGCCGCCTTGACCTCGATTGTTTTCGCCTGCGCGGGCGGCGGCTTCGGTACCGTGACCTTCAGAACACCCTTCGACATCACCGCTTTGATGCTGTCGAGGTTCACGCCCGGCGGCAGTTCGATCGTCCGCACGAAAGAACCGTAGTTCCGCTCGACGAGATGATAATCCTTTTCTTTTTCCTCCCGCTGGTTCTTCTTCTCGCCGCGTATCGTCAAATGATTGTCCACGACGTTCAACTGTACGTCTTTCTCCTCCATTCCGGGAAGTTCCGCGGTTAATTCGATCTCCTCGTCCGTCTCGGCAAGATCCATGCTCGGCATCAGCGTCCGTGACGACAGACCGGTAAAGCTTTTGCTGAAGCCATCGAACAGCCGGTCCATCTCTTGCTGCAACATCGTCAACGGGTTTGCTTCGGTACGCGCCAGGGAACTATCCCGGCCTATCGGGATGAGCGGCTTCACCATGGTCGATCCTCCAGCAATGAGCCCTGAGTGGAGTATTTCACCATGCGCCAGCCGGAAGATTTTGATCGAGGTCAAACAGCAGCGGCTATTGCACTGCAAGGAATACCCGCGTTACCTTCCAGGCTGATCTGACGTGCTGCACCGCCGGCCTTGTCAGGAGGCATTTCATGCGCGCGATGGTGCTCTCGGCTCCCGCTATGCCGCTCCGAATGCAGGAGCGCCATGATCCAGTTCCCGGCGATGGAGAGATCCGCGTTAAGATCAGTGCGTGCGGGGTTTGCCGCACCGACCTCCATGTCGTTGATTCGGAACTCCCCGGCATTCGCTATCCGATCATTCCCGGCCATGAAATTGTCGGCCACATCGACCTGGTGGGTATCGGCGCAACCGGCCATCAAATTGGTGACCGCGTCGGTATCCCCTGGCTTGGGTACACCTGCGGCGTTTGCCGCTATTGCCGCCTTGGTCAGGAGAACTTGTGCGACCGCCCGCTTTTCACCGGCTATACTCGCGATGGCGGCTTCGCAACCCACACCATCGCCGATGCGCGCTATGCGTTTGCGATCGGCGAAGCCGGCGACGATGTATCGACCGCGCCGCTATTATGCGCCGGCCTGATCGGCTGGCGATCGCTGGTCATGGCGGGTGACGCCGAGCGGCTCGGTATCTACGGATTTGGCGCGGCGGGTCACATCGTCGCTCAAATCGCCGCCTGGCAGGGGCGCTCGGTGTTTGCCTTCACCCGCACCGGTGATATCGCGGCGCAGGACTTCGCCAGGCAACTTGGCGCCGTCTGGGCCGGTGCATCCGATCAGCAACCGCCAGACGAACTGGATTCCGCCATTGTCTATGCGCCGGCCGGTGAATTGATCCCGCTCGCCCTGCGCGCGGTTCGCAAAGGTGGCCGCGTTGTCTGCGCTGGAATCCACATGAGCGATATTCCGTCGTTTCCGTACAGTCTTCTTTGGGAGGAGCGGCAGTTGATGTCTGTTGCCAATCTGACGAGGCAGGACGGCATCGACTTCTTCAGGATTGTTCCTCGGGCCGGAATTCACATCCGTACCACCACCTTTCCCCTCGACAAGGCAAACGACGCCATTGCCATGCTGAGGGCAGGACAATTGCTGGGAGCGGCGGTGCTTCAACCCTAGAACCGTGTCGCCTCTGATGAAACAGAAGCGGGCTCCAGGACTTTGATGTGATGCGTTTTTGTCACGAGAGCCAACATCCTCCCCTGGTCAAGCCCGAGGATATGCTTCGCTCGAAAATGCTATAATCAAAAGGAAAAGCCCTGTCGCGACTGAAACCGGTCTCTCGCCAAGCCACTGGACCCGCCATGACTGGCTCCCGAAAATTTCACCCGCGCAGCCCACGCTTCGAACAGCGACAGGACAGGTATCGCCGCTATAAAACGCCGCGATTGACCGCAACCATGACATGTCAGGAAGCGTTTCGCACGATCGCACGCGGCTGTCTCGACGATCTGGCGGCAAATCACCAGGCCACATGCGGGGAAGACCGGGAAGCGCTGCACCAGATGCGAATTGCCCTGACCCGGCTGCGGGCCGCTCGATCTTTTTTCTCCTCTTGTGTTCCATCCTCAGAATGGCCCCACTTGAAGGGTGAATTGAGATGGTTGAACAAACACCTGAGCCGGGCGCGGGATCTGGACGTCGCGCTTAAGCGGCTTTCCTCAGCCCATGACACGAGCCCGGAACAATCGCCCGATCGCCTCTGGCGAAAAACCTGGAGCGCCAGCCACCGGGAGCTCAGCCGGGCGCTCCGCTCAAGACGATACCGGATCCTGCTACGCGACATGTCGATCTGGATTGACGGAAGCGGGCCGTCCGGCAACGTGAAGCCACCAACCTCGCTCACGACCTATTCCAGCCGCAAGCTTGATCGTTGGTACAAGAAGCTGGTCAAAAAGAGCCGCGCCCTAGAGGATATGAACGCAAGTCAGCGCCATCAGCTCAGGATCAAAAGCAAACGATTCCGTTATGCACTCGAAATGCTCGAGCAGCTTTTTCCAAGCAAGTCTCACGCAGGAGTGAAGGAGTGTCTTAAGTCTCTACGCAGGATTCAGAAACACCTGGGGCAGTTGAACGACGCTGAGCAAGGCCGCGTTATCGCAACAGCTTTGGCAAAATCGACGCGGGACGATGTAACGAGATGGAACTCGCTATTCCCGACAGGCCAAAAGGCCAGGAAACGGATCATCAAGGCCGCCGCACTCACCTTCCGGGAGCTGGCGGAATTGAAGCCGTTCTAGCCAGATTCATCCCTTTTAAGATCAACTCACGAATGGGACGATTGAGAGTTGACGTCCTATCCGCGGGCTGACTTGACGTCCGTCACGACGAAGGCCGTATCTCACCTTGGCCGAAACAGCCGCGATATCAGGTGAAGCTCAGCGCGATAGCAACACGCAGCGCGTCGATTCAGAGGCAAGATACTGCGTCACGCCACCGAGCACCCACTGACGCAATCGCGAATGGCCGTAGGCGCCCGCAATAACCAGGCCGGCTCCGACGCTGGACGCGATCCTGTCCAACGCAGCTGCCGCATCCCGCGTCGAACTCTCTTCTTGAACAAGCGCGTTTGCTGCGATGTCATGATGTGACAGCCACGTAACTACGTCATGAGTACGGTTCAATGCAGCCTCGCGGCTGCCACCGCCCTCGATAATCTCGGCGACCGTCACGTTCTTCGCTCCGGCCAGCAATGGAAGCGAATCGACGATTGCCCGCCGTGCCTCAGGCGTATCCTTCCAGCCGACCAGCACACTCCGCAAATCGAGCCAGCCAACCGCCTCGGGAACGACGAGCATGGGCCTGCCCGCCTGCATCACCAGATCGCTCGGATCGACCCTGGCAAACGGGTCTGTAAATGCCCTGCCTCGACTTTGCCCGATCACGATAATATCGGCGGCACGCGCTTCGCGCGAAACGAACCGAAGAGGGATCTCCATGTCGGAGCGCCATTCGACCCGTTTCGCGTCTCGGTTCATCATCACCTTTCGAAACTCGGTCTCGAGTTCAGACAACCGCGCTTTTATGGCATCCCGACCTAGCTCAATCATTTTGTCGGCCTGCTCGCCCGAGGTGAAATAAAGCGGCGGACTGAACTCCGCGGCCGCGATTCCGACCACTCGTGCGTCAAATCGCTCGACCATTTCGCCGGCAACAGCGAGACACCACTCGTTCGGCTGATCGGATGCAAGGCTCACCATGATCGTCGCGTAGGTCATTTTCTTCTCCTGATGCGGCCCAATCGAAAACCTCAAGCGGCATCCAGTATGCATGGGACCTGGATCGTTGAGCGAAATGATTCAGGTCAAGAAACCTGCAAATGATGCTGTCGTTGGACCGATGAGCAATCCTCCGAACCAGACCGGAACCCGGTCGCGCCCGCCGCGCTTGACCCAGGTCAAGCCATCTCGGTGAATTGGCGATATGATTCAAACAGCTTTATCCACGATCTTGGAACCTCGCCATGCGCGCCCATCAGATCATGACCAGGCAGGTCGTCACGGTCAGCCCTGACACGACCATCGTCGACGCCGCGAACACCATGCTTGAACGACACATCAGCGGTCTCCCGGTAATCGGCGCAGCAGGAAAGCTGGTCGGCATCGTTTCGGAAGGAGATTTCCTTCGCCGCGCCGAAATCGGTACGGGGCGCAGGAGGGCGCGATGGTTGAAATTCCTGCTCGGCGCCGGCAGAGACGCGTCGGACTTCGTTCATGAGCAAGGCCGCAAGGTCGGTGAAATCATGACACCTAATCCCTACACCGTGTCAGAAGATACGTTGCTGGAAGACATTGTGGCAATGATGGAGAAAAACAGCGTCAAGCGGCTGCCCGTGATGCGGAGCGACCGGATTGTCGGAATTGTTACCCGCGCCAATCTGCTGCAGGTTGTCGCAGAGCTTGCCCGCGAGATTCCCGATCCGACCGCCGATGACGACCATATTCGCGATCGCATCGCGACATCCATTGAGACAAGCGACTGGTGTCCATTCGGCCTGAGCGTCATTGTCCGTGGCGGCATCGTTCATCTCAACGGGATCATCACCGACGAACGGGCCCGGCAGGCTGCCATTGTCGCGGCGGAAAATGTCGTCGGCGTGAAGGAAGTCCACGATCACCTTTGCTGGGTCGATCCCATGTCCGGATTGTACTTGAATTCTCCCGAAGATGACAAATTGGCAGCGGCCGGCTGACCGTTTCTTGAAGAGTACGACACAAACACGCAGCCGCCGTCGACGATGAAGGGAAACCATGATGACGTATTATTTTGGCAAGACCCTGACGGTCGGGTTCGACGAGGCCGTTCGGCAAACGATCGACGCTCTCAAAGGTGAAGGATTCGGCATCATTACCGAGATCGACGTCAAGAAAACCTTCAAGGAAAAACTCGGCGTCGAGTTTCGCAACTACCGCATCCTCGGGGCATGCAATCCCAAGCTGGCTTATGATGCACTTCAACTGGAGGACAAGGTCGGCACCATGCTGCCCTGCAACGTCGTCGTCAACGAGATCACTCAAGATCGCACCGAAGTCGCAGCCATCGATCCCGTCGCTTCCATGCAGGCCATCGACAACCCGCAACTCAAGCAGTCGGCGGAACGTGTCCGGGCCTTGCTGCAAAAAGTGATCGAAAACCTCAAAGCCTAAGCAATTCCGGCAAAAGCGCGCCGCGATTTTGCGTCCGGAAATTGCATCAGAATTCAAGGGATGGAGCGGCGATCCATTCGCCGGGAAGTCTCTCGTTTCTCCGATCAGGTCGTTATGAAGGTTTGCGGTGCGCCCGCCGCTGCAAGCGGCGCCACTGAAGCGGAAAGCAAACCAGCCCCCTTTAACGGAAGACCCCGCGCCGGCCGGGACAGGCTGCAACGGATCGTATTTTTTATGGTGTTTTTGGCCGGACAAGGTCTTATTCTTCGATCCTTGAGCCCAGGGGCCCTGCCTTAAGTAGCGGTCGTGATCCCGGATAGCCTCATTAGCCGGGAATACGAGAGGCTCACGAAGCTTTCCTTGCCGTGCGGGACGAACCGTGACGAGTGACGATCTGCCATCCTCAAGCCTGTTCCGTGACGAGGAGTTGCAACGCGTAATTGACAAATCCGGGGTTGGCATCTGGGATCTCGATCTCTCGACGCGAAAACTGTTCTGGTCCAGCCCGACACGCAGGCTTTTCGGCGTCCCGGAAAACGCTCCGGTCAGTTACGATTTTTTCCTCTCCCTGCTCCAGCCGGAAGACCGCGACCGCACGGAATCGGCCATTCAGCGCTCGATCAAGACGGGACGCAGATTCGATATTCAGTACCGGATCCGCGGGATACCGGAAGGGAGCCGTTGGGTTCGGGCGCGAGGCGGCCTCGTCATCGGCGAAAACGGCGTAGCGCAGCGCCTGAGTGGCGTGATGCTCGATATCAACGATCAGAAGCTGATCGAAGAAGCCCTGCTTGCGCGCGAGGACCACTTGCGCTCGATTCTCGATACGATTCCCGACGCGATGATCGTTATTGACGATCACGGCATCATGCAGCATTTCAGTACTGCGGCCGAACGCCTGTTCGGCTATTCAGAACATGAAGCCATTGGCCAGAACGTCAGCATTTTGATGCCTGAACCGGATAGCAGCCGACACGATGGCTATTTGGCCCGTTACCAATCCACCGGCGAACGGCATATCATCGGCATCGGACGGATTGTCACCGGGAAACGCCGGGATGGGGCCACTTTTCCAATGCACCTATCCGTCGGTGAGATGCATTCGGGTGGAAAGCGGCATTTTACCGGATTTGTTCGTGATCTTACGGAGCATCAGCAAACCCAGGCAAAACTTCAGGAACTGCAATCCGAACTGGTTCACATGTCTCGCCTGAGCGCGATGGGTGAAATGGCCTCGACCCTCGCTCACGAATTGAACCAGCCTCTCACCGCGATCAGCAACTACATGAAAGGTTCGCGCCGTCTTCTGGCGGCAAGCACCGACCCCAACATCGCCAAGATCGAAACGGCGCTGGATCGCGCCGCCGATCAGGCCATCCGCGCCGGCCAGATTATTCGGCGGTTGCGCGATTTTGTTTCCCGGCGGGATTCAGAGAAGCGCATCGAAAGCCTGGCAAAGTTGATGGAGGAAGCCGGCGCTCTCGGTCTCGCCGGCGCCCGCGAACAAAACGTCACGCTGCGGCTTGAGCTGGATGCCGACTGCGACCGCATCCTGGTCGACCGCGTGCAGATCCAGCAGGTTCTGGTCAATCTCTTTCGAAACGCACTGGAGGCGATGACCGCGTCGCCAAAACGGGAACTTACCGCCTCAAGCAAGAAAACTTCAGACAATATGGTCGAACTGTCCATATCGGATACAGGCCACGGCTTCAGCGAGATCGCCGCTGCAAACCTGTTCGAGACCTTCTTCACGACCAAGGAAACCGGCATGGGCGTGGGGCTCTCGATCAGCCGGTCGATCGTGGAAGCCCACGGCGGCCGAATGTGGGCCGAAACGAACGATTCCGGCGGCGCCACCTTCCGACTGACGCTACCCATCGTGTCGACCTGGGATTTACCAGATGTCGCATAAGGGAAATGTCTACGTCATCGACGACGATCCCGCGATGCGGGACTCGCTCGATTTCCTGCTTGGCTCCGCAGGCTTCAACGTCACGCTGTTCGACACGGCCGCCGACTTCCTCGACGCTCAAGCCGGTCTTCGTTTCGGCTGTGTCGTGTCCGACGTTCGCATGCCCGGTATCAATGGAATGGACCTGCTTCAACGTCTCAAAGCCAACGCCTCGCCCCTGCCCGTCATCATCATGACCGGACACGGGGATATTCCTCTCGCTGTTGAAGCGATAAAATTGGGAGCACTCGATTTTGTCGAAAAGCCGTTTGAGGATGAACGGCTGATCGGAATAATCGAGGCCGCGCTCCAGCAAAGCCCCGATCATGCGAAAAGCGACGCCCTCTCGGCCGAGATCGCATCGAGGATCGCAAGTCTCAGCCAGCGCGAACGCCAGGTCATGGAAGGACTCGTCGCAGGGCTTTCCAACAAGCTCATCGCCCGCGAACACAATATCAGTCCCAGGACGATCGAGGTTTACCGGGCCAACGTCATGACCAAAATGCAGGCGCACAACCTGTCCGAACTGATACGGCTTGCGCTGCGCGCCGGCATCTTGAACGATTGAGCTAGATCAAATCGCCGCGTTCCCACCATTGTATAGTGCGGAGACAGCTATTGGAATTCGCGACGCCAGATGACAGACCCAGCCACGACAAAGCACAAAATCTGCGTTCTCGATGACGATCCTGCCGTGCGTCAGTCGCTGCGATTTCTTCTCGAAACCCATGGATTCAAGGTTCGCACATTCAACGCCGCCGTGACGCTATTGACTTCCATCGAGCGGGACGACGTCGATTGCCTGGTGATCGATTACAGATTGCCCCACATGGATGGACTGGATGTGGCGGCTCGCCTGCGTCAACAACAAGTCGCAGCGCCGATTGTCCTTATGACCGGCTATCCCAACCAGCATATGGCGGAGAAGGCCGCGGCCGCCGGTATAGACTATATTTTGTTCAAGCCTGATCTGGAAAACAGCCTCGTGATGCGCGTTCGGGAGGCCATTTCCCGCCAGCATCCGGCCCCTTAAGCTCCATAGCGTTTTCAAGCGAAGTGGATACCGGTTCGCGTCAAGAAAACGCATCAGACCAAGACGCTAGAGTCTTTCATCGTTTCCATGAAACGGTGAAAGACTCTAGGCAGCCACAACGAGACCTCCGGCAAGCGCGGCGGCGCTAATCCCCCCCACCAGAAGCCCGACCCTCCGGTTTCCCACCCAACCCGCCATAACGGTCTTGGAGACGGTGTTGACTGCGATCGCGATCATGATCGCACGCGCTGCCGTATTGAAATCCACATCGGCTCCCGCCATGCGAGCGATCGAGATCGTCAGGGCGTCGACATCCGCAACTCCGGAAAGCGCGGCGACAACAAGGATGCCGACCCCGCCGAACATTTGACGCACCAGTTCTGCGGCCAGCATCACGGCTGCGAGCAACGCTACCAGCTTGACCGCAGTTCCAACAGCAAGAGGATTGCTGATCCGAAGTTCAGGCGACTCCTGCTCGACATTTCTGAACCACAGGATGGCGGCCCCGATGCCAAGCACCGCGGCGGTGGTCAGCAGCGCGGGCAAAAGCGACGTCAGCAGGGCGCGGTTGAGCGCCACTGCGATGATGCCCGCGCGCAGCATCATGACGACACCCGCCACCAGAATACCTGCGCTCAACAACCCCGACGATGACGGATGCTCACGAGCAAGCCTTGCCAGCGCGAGCGTGGTGGCCGTGGACGAAGCCAGCCCTCCCGCGACAGCCGCCATGAAAACCCCGAGCCGGTTTCCGAATGCCTTCACCGCCACGTAGCCGGCGAATGAAATTACCGCGATCATGATGGCGAGAAGCCATATCTGATAGGGATTGATCGCTTTCCACGGATCGATCGGTCGATCAGGCAGCAACGGCAACAGCAGGAACGACATCGCGAGCAAAGTCAGGACGGCACGAATTTCCTGCAGGTTCAGCGAGTCGATCCATCGATGCAGCGGCTCGCGCAGCGCCAGCAGAACCGTCATGCCGACGGCGCAGGCGATGGCAAGTTGCAGATCTCCGACGACGGCCATCGTTCCGAGCAGGAAGGTGAGCATCCCCGCGACAACGGACGTCACGCTGGCACGGCCCTCGTTCCTGGCTTCCAGCCAGTGAAAGGCCGTGAATGCTGTAATATATCCCAGGAAGACCCACCCGATGACCGAAGCGGTCGTTCGAAGCGCGATGAGGCCGGTGACCCCACCCAACAGCCCGGAAAGCGCGAACGTACGAAAGCCGGCGGCTCGCCGATTGTCCTCCGCATCGCGCGTTTGCCACCCGCGCTGAAGGCCGACAAGAAGCCCGATGGCCAGGGACACCGTAAGGCGGCTCAGCGATTCACTGTCCATGCCGGTCAACTTTCGAGGCCGCCTAAAAACCGCCGCGGGAGATGGCGTTTTTGAGCCAGATCAAAAACCTCTGCCATGAATTCCATATCCTTGGTTTGTCGAAATCAAAAAGGGGATCGACATGCCAACCGATACAATCGTTGTCACTTTATTCGTTACCGCAGTTATAGCCGTATTTGCGCTGGCCATAGCCTGGGGCGAGCGTCAGACCGAAGGCCACCGGCACGGAACCCCGAGGTAGCTCGCTGAATTGCATCAAACGCGATTGTGCTGCTGCGACCATCGGGACCGTCGCATCAGGCCGGCATGAAGACGCAGGGCGACGGACAGCGCTTCGCTGTCCTCGCCGAGGGGCCGCCTGATCTTCAAGGGCGCGGCGCTGCTGGGATCGAATCATCCCAACCGGTATCGAGATGGGATACCCAAGCTGAAAAATCAGTGATTTCAAACTCGATGATTTCAAACTCGGTCTTGGCAAATGGCGTCCCGGAAGGGGCTGAGACGAGCGAATAATATCAACATGTTAGCTTGAGACTCGGAGGCGTTCCACGGGGTCATTATGCTTTCCAATCCGTGTGGCTCACCTCTTGGCTCTCCTATGACAAATTCTTTTCGGCCTCCGCAAGGAAGAGCACCGTCGCCGCTGTCATGTGGAGCACATAAGATACTAATTCATTTGGTATGTCAGGTGACGGACCTGGACCTGCACCGTGACCCGCCTGTCTGTTGCGGGGCGTCGAAATTGCCGATTCCAGAACACTCCGTAGTCCGCCAAAATGAGTCTGCCAGTACGGCGGGATTAGACCGTTTGTGAGACATGACTCCACGAGGTCCCTGGCGCTAGCTCTCGGATCAAAGTGCCATCCCCGTTTGGTGCAGATCACCTTCATTGTACTTTCAAAGCACTTGTAACAATCAACTAGTGCTTCCTGCATATTACCATGTCTGTAGTGTTCGTAGGCACTCAAAAACTCCTCGTGAGCGTTCGAGTATTCGGCACCACGCAACACGGTTAGCGCTGGCACCACCGCTTCCTGATGAATGAGTTGTGAGTCAACCCGAACAATCTCTCCATCCAAAAACTGATAACCAACGCCGTGCTCTTTGAATCGGACGTTGATCTCAGAGAGAGCCTCATTCGCCACTTGCTCAGCATTCCGCCTGTTAAGATAGTAGGATCGGCTACAGCGATTTTTGATGCATCGGGCCGACAATTCAATCGCATCAAGCGCACGATCGGTATTCGAGTCATTCATGAACCATAGTGTGAGGTCTCGGTATGCATCCCCCTTGTCATGCATGTTGATGCCACGAGCACCGCTTAAGGTAAAAACGCTGTATTCTCGCCGCAAAACGCTAGCGATCGCAAAATATACTCCGTCCGATGTCTCACGTTCATTATGGTCGTAAAGAGTCTCAGGTACGCCTATCGCCTCATTCCAAATTTGTACGATTTGATTTCGTAAGCCTCCGGGAATTTCGTCGTAGGTGTAAACATCAGAGACAGTGCCGAGCGCGCGTTGCCTACGCTTTGAGAATATGTCGATTACAGCCATACCGAGTTTTTCCTTTGATTCGAGGCTGAATCTACACCGGATGATCTAGGGGCTCCGGCATTTTCAAGGGTCACAAATTCGAAGGGTAGGACGTGACGGCTGCGAACGGAGTTTCCCCCGTGCCCCGTCCGCGAGGCCCCGCCTTGAGCGGGACCCTGCGAGGTGCTGTGTGGAAAAACCCTGCCGCTAGGCCGCTGTCTGTTCCTGCCGCTTGGCCACCTTGGCAATCGTCGCGCGGCTGCATCCGGTGGCTTTCTGGATGGCGCTCCATGTCTGGCCAAAGGCGAGCATGCAGGCGATGCCTTCATTGCGCTCCGTGTCCTCAGGCAGTCCCTTTGTAGCGTCCCTCGGCCTTCGCCTTGGCTTGCGCTTGCCGCCGCCGCCTATCGTCATAGTCCTTGCGGGCGACAGCCGTGAGCATGTCTGGGCGAATGAGGCGGAGGAGACGACGGTCAGCCCGACCCTTGGCGTCAAGCGCATCAAGCATGTTACCGATGGCCACCACACATGGACCGACGCGGAGATAGCGCAATACCATTAAGTGCCACGCCATAGGCACCAAGGCCCGCCCCGTGTTTGACCTCTTGCGCTACCTCGCGTTCCGCCGTGAGGACGTACCGTGTGGGACAATTCGAGGAGAAAGACTAAAGAAAACAAGAGGCGAATTGGCGGTGGCGTCCCGGAAGGGAGTCGAACCCCTGACCCCAGGTTTAGGAAACCTGTGCTCTATCCAGCTGAGCTACCGGGACTGAGCGCCACATAACCTCGGTACTTATCCGGTACTCAGGCGCATCGGGCAAGCCCCCGGCGCATGATCTGAAAATGATCCGAATCGCGTTTTGAGCTTCGAGGGCATCCGATCGGACATCGCTCGGCCGCGACATGACTCCGGCTTCGCGAAAACCCGCGCCCCTTACTTGGGCACCGCCATTCATCCCGCAGTCATTTTTGTTTCGATAGCAATAACGGCAATATGAAACGGCGGCGCCGGCACGCTCGCGGGATGTTTGCCTTGTGACCGTCATGTGGCGACATTATCTTCGGCGACGGGGCTGGAGCGTAACAGGAGACGATCATGGGTTTGCTCGACGTCCTCAACGGAATGCAGAACGGCCCGCGCGGTCCAAGCGAGCCCAGCGCGCCTAGCGCGCCAAGCGAAAGCGGCGGCGGGATGTCGCCAATGACATTGGCGATTCTCGCCTTGCTGGGCTACAAGGCACTGAAGCATTTCACCGGAAGCCATTCTGAAGCCAGCCCGTCCGCGCCGCCGGCTCCCGCGCCGAGAAGCACGGTCAATGCCGGCCTGCCCGGCAGCGGCGGCGGCGGCCTCGGTGACCTGCTTAAGGGCGGGCTTGGCGGCCTGCTGGCGGGTGGCGCCGCCGGAAGCATTCTGAGCGGCGGTCTTGGCGACCTGCTGAACCAGCTTCAGCAGAAAGGCCATGGCGAGACCGCGAGTTCCTGGGTCAGTCCGGGTCCCAACAAGCAGATCGCGCCACGCGACCTCGCCGACGCGCTGGGCGCCGACCAGATCAACGGCCTGATGGCACAGACCGGCCTGTCGCGGGAGGAGTTGCTCACCGGACTGAGCCAGCACCTGCCCGAGGTCGTCCACCACCTGACGCCCGACGGGCGCCTGCCAACCGAGAACGAACTGTCACGAATGCTTTGATGGACTCGCTAGCCGTCGCGGAACCGGCCGCCTGGCCGGTCCCTGCGGAGGCTTCAAAGCCACGGTTATTCTGAGGAAGGACTTTCATCATGAGCGGCATTCTCTGGATTATTCTCGTCGGTTTCGTCGCGGGGATCATTGCACGGTTTCTGTCTCCCGGTCCGAACAAGCCGAGCGGATTCATCCTCACGACGGTGCTCGGGATTGCAGGCGCATTTCTCGCGACTTTCATTGGACAATCGATTGGTCACTACGGTCCCAATCAGGGCGCCGGGTTCATCACATCGACCATCGGCGCGATCGTCGTGCTGTTCATCTGGAACCGGCTGGTCGCGGCCCGCGTCATCACCGATCCCGGATCAAGGTGACGAAAGCATCCCTCGAGCAATGTTCGAGGGCAAAAAGCAATCCGCGTGTCATCGCCGCGCGCAATGCGGCCGCTAAAGGTTGACGATGACGACGCGGTTGTTTTGCACGTGCAATAATCTGCTCGCAGCAATGCTCTGCGGAATATGGTTCGGTGCCGCCGCGCCATCGCTCGCGGCCGGATGCCAGTTCGACATCCAGGGTGAAGGCGTCGTAAGCGCCGTCGTCGACGCGCGGACGCTCCGCCTCGAAGATGACCGCGAGATCCGCCTCGCCGGCATTGAAGTCGTTGCGGGTAAGCCGGAGGATCGCGAATCCGCGCTGGCGGCGCTGATCGGCCGGCATGTGGTCCTGCGCGGCGAACGCGACGATCCGGATCGCTACGGCCGGCAATCCCTCTTCTTGTACCTCGAACCGTCCGCGAGTTCGGTCCAGAGCGATCTGCTGACCCGGGGCGAAGCGCTTATATCCGCCGATATCGTCGATAAAGCCTGCGCAACGGAACTGGCAACTGCCGAGGCCGCGGCGCGACAGGCCCGGCGCGGAGCCTGGGCGACTGACTCTATTGTCGAGACCGTTGAAGACCCGGCCGATATTTTGACCCGCGCCGGTCAATTCGCCGTCGTCGAGGGGAAAGTCGTGTCTGTCAGACAGGCGGGCGGAACAGTCTATGTCAACTTCGGCCGGCGCTGGACACGAGACTTTGCTGCGACTATCCCAAAGCGCATGGTACCGGATCTGGAGGCAGCGGGCGTTACTCCGGCCTCTCTGAAAAATCGCCGCGTGCGTGTCCGCGGCTGGGTCGAACGCCGTGGCGGACCACGGATTAATGTGGTCCGGACCGGGCAGATCGAAGTGATCGGCGACTAGAGTCTTTCACCGTTTCACGGAAACGGTGAAAGACTCTAGGTTCTTGATCTGGCGCGTTTTCTCCACGCGAACCGGATTCCACTTCGCTGGAAAACGCTATAGTGTGATGCTTCAGAAGTTCGCTTCATTTCCCGGCAAGTCCGTAGCGAACTTCGGAATTGGGGCACTGGAGCAGGATTCCGAAGGGCCTGCCTCGGATGTGATCCGGGGTCGAAACCGGTTTCGGATAAGATCGTGCTCGATCCAAAAGACTAAGACTAGAGTCTGATTCAACGCAGTTGAACCAGCCTTTAGAGCGGGATGAGGAAAGCGTGGTACGGTTTTCGCCCGCATCCTGCTCCAGATATTGGAATTCGATCATGTTCATGATTTTTGATCGAACCGATCAAAAATCATCGTGGTCCGGTATTTGCTGTGTGGAAAACTCGCCTCGAGCGAACTTCTGAAACCTTGGCCGCGCGGAATGGTAGGATGCTGGCGGTTTTCGGATTCCGTCATTCGCAAAACGAGCCGACCGGGAAGACTTGCGAATGAAGACTTGCGAATGTTGAATCCCGACGGTCGGGCGGAGATATGACGACGATGGCGTGGAGCGCGGAACGGCGCGGGACGGGAACAGGCCGCCGCCTTTTGGCTGCGACTGCCGTACTGCTGTGCGCGGCGCTCGCGCTTGCCGGCTGCGGCGACGTGAGCCGGTTCCAGACCGCAGCCCCTCATCCCGCCAAGCCTGCAAAACCGGCGCGGATGGCAGCTCCGACTCCGGCAGCCGAACACGAGCATGAGCGCATCCTCGCCTCTTACGGCGGCGCCTACGACGATCCTCGGCTCGAAGCACTGATCAACAAGACGGTCGAGCGGCTGGTCGCGGCGTCCGAGCGCCCCGATCTCACCTACAAGGTCACGATCCTCAATTCGGGCGCGGTGAACGCCTTCGCGCTGCCGACCGGCCAGCTTTACGTCACGCGCGGCCTGGTCGCGCTCGCCAACGACACCTCGGAACTGTCCTCGGTGCTGTCGCATGAAATGGCGCACGTTCTGGCCAAGCACGCGGCGATCCGCGAGGATCAGGCGCGGCAGGCCGCTCTCGTCAGCCACGTCGTCACCGAGATGGGCACCGACCCCGATCTGACGGCGCTGGCGCTCGCCAAGTCCAAGCTGACGCTGGCGAGCTTCTCGCGCGCCCAGGAATTCGAGGCCGACGGCATCGGCGTCGGGATTTCCGCGCGGGCCCATTTCGATCCCTATGGCGCCGCGCGCTTCCTGGCGGCGATGGAACGCAATGCGGCGCTCAAGGCCGGCAAGCCGTCGCTGGACCCGCGCTCGCAGGACTTCCTGTCATCGCACCCCGCAACGCCGGAGCGGGTCGAGAACGCAAAGGCCAATGCGCGGCAATACAGCGCGCCCGCGCAAGGCGAGCGCGACAGCGAAACCTATCTCGACGCGATCGACAACATCGTCTACGGCGAGGATCCGAGCGAGGGATTCGTTCGCGGCCGGCGCTTCCTGCACCCCAAGCTCGGCTTTACCTTCCAGGCCCCGGAGGGTTTTTCGCTCGACAATACGGCCCAGGCAGTGATCGGGGTGCGCGAGGGCGGAAGCCAGGCGATGCGCTTCGACGTCGTCCGCGTGCCTGCCGAGCAAAAGCTCACCGAGTATCTCAACTCCGGCTGGATGGAAAACGTCGATAAAGGCTCGACCGAGGAACTGACCATCAACGGTTTTCCGGCCGCCTCGGCGGTCGCCAACGGCGAGCAGTGGCAGTTCCGGGTCTACGCCTTGCGCTTCGGCAGCGACGTCTACCGCTTTATCTTCGCAACCCGCCACAAGACCACGGAGAGCGAGCGCAACGCCCGCGAGACAGTCGCCTCGTTCCGCCGCCTGACGCTGGATGAGATTCAGGCGGCGCGGCCGCTGCGGATCAAGGTCATCACCGTGCAACCCGGCGATACCGTGGAATCGCTGTCGCATCGCATGGCGGACGTCGATCATCCCGCGGAGCGTTTCCGCGTGCTCAACGGTCTCGATCCGCATGCGCAGGTCAAGGTGCGCAGCCGGGTCAAGATCGTGGTGGATTGATCCGCGCCGTCACGCATTCAAGGACAGTCCCCGGACGAAATCGCAAGGAAACGCCGCTTCACCTCTCCGCATGCGGTGGGTCGAAGTCGCGCGGGTGGGGACTCATTTGTCGACCTGTAGCGTTTTCGAGCGAGATGGAGACCGGCTCGCGTCAAGAAAACGCGTCAAAATAAAACTATGGGAGCCTCGCTTCTGATTCCGTCAGAAACGAATGGGCTCTGTTCCTCCCACCTCTTTCCGACAAGGGAGAAGGAACTCGCATCGCTTCGACGAAGAACCTTCCAAACAAAAACCCGGCCACTCGGCCGGGTTTTCTTGTCCTTTGCAGTCGAAAGCCGGTTATGCAGCTTCGTCGGCGACCGCCGCGTCATCACCATCGGCGTCGGCGTCAATGTCGCCATCGGTCTCGGCGTCGGCCTCCGCCTTGGCGCCGCGGCGCGGGCTCCTGGCGAGTTGTCCCTCGATTTCCTTGACCGCCTCGGTTTCCGTCACATGCTGGAC
>Ga0097682_1002012_pt1 | contig 16704 bp, 15 predicted proteins | sample ThiBio_1000_biof_2_FD_72843 | JGI IMG/M metagenome (GOLD analysis project Ga0097682, IMG submission 72843) | Wastewater bioreactor microbial communities from Cape Town, South Africa - Thiocy_cont_1000_biof - 1398105538229 (version 2) (version 2) ...
ATCCATAGCCGCGATCGCGTCGATGATGTCGTTGAATTCCGAGTAGCACATATGGGAGTGGATCTGCGTCTCGTCCCGGACATAGGACGAGCAGAGCCGGAAGCACTCGACCGCCCAATCGAGATAGGATTTCCATTCCGTTTTGCGGAGCGGCAGCCCTTCGCGCAGGGCCGCCTCGTCGATCTGGACGATCACGGCTCCCGCCTGTTCGAGGTCACGGACTTCATCCTGGATGGCAAGCGCGATCTGCCTGCATACGGTGGAGCGCGGAAGATCGTCGCGCACGAACGACCAGTTGAGGATGGTCACCGGCCCGGTCAGCATTCCCTTCACGGGCTTGTCCGTCAGGGATTGTGCATATTGCCACCAGCGCACCGTCATCGGGTTCGGGCGCGACACGTCGCCGAAGATGATGGGCGGCCGGACATAGCGCGAGCCGTAGCTCTGCACCCAGGCATGACTGGTGAAGGCGAAGCCCGAAAGCTGCTCGCCGAAATACTGCACCATGTCGTTGCGTTCGAATTCGCCATGGACGAGCACATCCAGCCCGATCTGCTCCTGCCAGCGGATCGCGGATTTTGTCTCCTTTCTAAGGAAAGCTTCGTAATCGACAAAGCTCAGTTCGCCCCTCGCATGGGCGGCACGCGCCTTACGCACGTCTTGTGTCTGCGGGAAGGAGCCGATCGTGGTAGTGGGGAAGGGGGGTAGGTGGAGCTTCTGCGCCTGTACCTTCTTTCGTGCCGCAAAGCTTCCGTTGCGGCGTGGTTTTGCCGCCGCGATGTTGGCCAGACGGCCTTCCACCAGCGGGTCATGGACTTTGAGCGAGGAATGTCGCGACGCGACGGCTTCCGACGCGGCCTTCAGCGCGCCGGAAACAGCCTCTCTGCCATCCGCGAGCGCGCGGCCGAGCGTGACCATTTCCTCCATCTTCTGGACCGAGAAAGCGAGCCACAACTTCAGGTCGGGATCGATTGTGGTTTCCTGCTCCAGATCGACCGGCACATGTAAAAGTGAGCATGAGGGGGCGATCTCGATACGGCCCGGTGTCCAGCCGGCGACGACCGGCCTGATGCGGTCGAGGATCGCGGCCAGGTCGGCACGCCAGACATTGCGGCCGTCGATCAGCCCCAGAGACAGCACCATCTCCTTAGGCGCGAGGCGGCCCACCGGTTCCAGTTGTTCCGGCGCACGCGCAAGATCCACATGCAGCCCGGCTACCGGCAGGGAAAGCGCCGTGTCGAGATTGTCGCCAAGTGCTCCGAAATAGGTGGCGAGCATCAGCTTCAGTCCGGAAGCAGCCGAGGAGAGCTTCGAATAGGCGAACTCGAATGCATTGCGTTCGTTGGGAACGAGATCGAGCACCAGCGCCGGCTCGTCGATCTGTACCCAGTCGGCTCCCGCCAGCCGTAGCCGGCGCAAAAGCTCCTCGTAGACCGGCAACAAGCTGGGCAGCAGCGAGACAGGATTGAATCCCTCGTGATGCGACTTGGCGAGTTTCAGGAAGGTGATCGGGCCGAGTATGACGGGACGAGTATGTATGCCGAGCGCCTTTGCCTCGAGGAAATGATCGACCGGCTTGGTCGAGGCGAGCGAGAACGCCTGATCGTCGGCAAGTTCAGGCACCATGTAATGGTAATTGGTGTCGAACCATTTGGTCATTTCCAGCGCCGTCACGCCGTGGCGGTGGTCGGGATGTCCGCAGTCGGACGCCTCTTCGCTTTGACTGCCGCGCGCCATGGCGAAATAAAGATCGAGCGGGACTTCCCCTCCTGTCCAGCCATAGCGCGAGGGGATCGCGCCCACCATCACGGTGGTGTCGAGCACGTGGTCATAGAGTGAGAAATCGTTCGACGGGATCTTCGTCACGCCGCGTTCGCGCTGCTCGATCCAGTTTTCGGCACGCAATTTCCTGGCCGTGCCAAGCAGATCGTCTGCCGATGACTTGCCGGACCAGTAGGATTCCAGCGCGAATTTCAGTTCGCGGTGACGGCCGATACGCGGCACGCCGAGAGTGGCGACAGGAACTTTCGAGGACATTTCATACCCCAATGGTTGGGGGGCATGGTGCGAGCGGACGCTGGCAATGAGGCGGCCTGTCGCCAGGCCTTGCCGCGACCCACCGGGACACCCCGCCCGTGGACGATCAAGTTTGTCACGGCAGGTTTCCTGGCTCGCAGGTCGTCGCCTTCGCCCGTCTTCCCAAGGCACACGCCTCAGTGACATGAATGAGCTCGGCTCGCCGCTTACAGTTGCGGGGGCAGCGCCGGTATTGCGTTCGCGCACCGGCTTCCCTCTTAGCTCCGGCCATCGTCTAAGATGACCGCAGAACCATGACGACGACAATCTCCGCTATGGCAGGTGGATTGTCAATACGACATAAAGAAATGTTTATATCTTTACGTCCAGATGTGATCAAAAGTGCTTTCTAGGACGAACCCGGATCCTGGTAATTTCCTCGCTTCATCCTGCTCACGCCAGCGTTCAATCAACTCGGGCTCGTTGCGCAACATTTCGATACGGTTGAGGGAAAAGATAGGGAAATTGAACCGAGCCCTACCACGACGGGAGGTTCGGGAGCCGCAGGGCGTCAGCCTTCCATCCTTTGACCAACGCCGACGTTCCGCCGCGCTTATACCCAGGAGATGATCGACCACCTTACCGGTTATCGGCTCCTCGATCAGTGCGGCCAATCGGCTATCGAGCCGCCGGCAGGATTTGTAAAGCTCCTCTCGACCTTGTGGTGTGAAGACGAGCGGGCCCTCGCCGCTATGGGCCAGATCCGGCTCGACCTGCGTACCGATGCGGCCTGGGTCAGCCCGATGCGTGCGGCCCGCCAGACAGCCGAACGCCTGTCTCTCGATGGCAAGGAGGATCCGGAACTGCGCGAGCTTAGCTACGGCAATTGGACGGGACGCACGATCGCCGAAATTGACCAGGAACAGCCGGAACGCCTCGCACGCTGGATCAGTGATCCGGATTTCGACGATCATGGCGGAGAGAGCGTTGCCGGGCTTCTGAAGCGCGCCGGCGCATGGATCGAGAAAAGGACCTCGGCGCGGGGGCGAATTGTGGCTGTGACACATACAACGGTGATCAAGGCTACGATCGTCCATGTTCTGAGAGCGCCTCCGGATGCTCTCTGGCGGATTGATATTGCTCCACTTACCTTTACTGATGTCAGGCATGACGGCCGGCGTTGGGCGATAAGATCGTGCGGTTCGCCTCTTCCGATAGCTGTTTCATAAAATCGGAATCATGCCGCAACGGTCGGTGTGCCAGCGCGTCGATTGAAACGAAAGTGATGGCTGGCGCAGTTGAGCAAGCAAGATGCTCAGAGTTAGCCGTTGCCTGTACAAAAAGGCCAGCCAACGCACAAAGCTGGCCGGCCCGATGACCACTCGTCCGTTGGGAAGGAGTGCCGCGACCGCACTTATCTCGCTATGGAACGCAAACTGGAGGCAGAGGGGAATACGGCGTTGATTATCCAGTCTGTGCGACGCATGATCGGGTCGGGTGGGAAACGGCCGAATTGCCTGACGCTATTGAGTCCGACTTTGTGGTGGATATACCGCCACGGTTCCATGAATACCTGGACGCGGCATTGCTACGCATCCAAATACTGTATCCTGAGTGCCAGTTTTCCAGATCTGGCTGCGCGATATCGGTTCGTGCGCGGGACGGACATTCCGAAGACCGAATCCGCAAGACGGTCCTGCATGCCGTCTATCGCGAGAAAATTTACGCGAAAACCCTCGGCATGCGCCAGGCACTGGTAGCAGCGGTGACGACCAGATGAACGTCTGGCCGCTCAAGTTCCGCGAGTTGCCGGACGGTTCGATGTTGTTCTCCGACGACGCGGGCGGATTTTTCAAGGCTGATAACGGCTTTCTGGATCGATATGCCGTCGATGACCTGTCCGCCGCCGACAGGAGCTTCCTCAAGGAAGGAAGCCACAGCTTCGACTGGGAACTCGATCTTCCATGGACGTCGTTCGCCTACAGGTGGTCGCGCCGGCAGTCCAGGCCGGAAAGATGAACTACTTGATCCTGGTGCCGACGCTCAGGTGCAATCTCGCCTGTGGCTATTGCCAGGTATCCCGCGCTCCCGAGAATGCCCGTGGGTTCGATTGGTCGGTCGAGACCATGGAGGGTCTTTTCATTCCTTGGCGGACTGGAGGGGCCGGACATCAAGATCGAGTTCCAGGGCGGCGAGCCTTTGCTGCGGGTCGACCTGTTGGAAACGGTCCGAGATTTCTGCCGGGAAAGGTTTTCCCAATCCCGGTTCGTTGTCTGCACGAACCTGCAGGAACTGGATAGGCGTGCCTGGGCTTTCCTCGATGCTGATGACACGTTCATCAGCACCTCGCTTGACGGAGACCGGACGACGCAGGAGCGCCAGCGTACCCACGACGACAACGTCACGGAGGCCTTCTTCCGAAACCTTGAGCTGGCTGTCGCGCTATCCGGAAGGGAAGATCTCGGCACTGCCTACAGTGGACGTCGCCAATCCGCCGGATTTCGACGCCTTGCTCGACAATTACGAGCGCTATGGCATCCGCTCCGTCTACCTGCGTCCGATAAATCACCAAGGATTCGCCCGGAAGCTTCGGCAAGGCGACAACGTCATCGCGCGGTGGAACCACCTCCACTCCGAATTCATCGATCTGCTGATCGCCCGCAATCACCAGACCGGGCGCTTCTTGGAAGAATACTATTTCACTCAATGCCTGAAGCGCGTCCTTCGATTCGATACCAATAACTACGTCGATATATGGAACCCGAATTTCTTCGCTTCTGACTATATCATCATAGACTACGACGGGCGGCTCTACCCGACAGACGAAGCGCGGATGCTGTCCAAGATTGGCCGCATCGACCTCGGCATTGGCGACGTTGCGACAGGGATCGATCAGAGAAAGGTTGAGGCTCTCAACTCCGGAGCGTTCAACCACTTCGATCCGGATTGCATCCATTGCGCCTATCAGCCGTTCTGCGGAACAGACGTCGTCGATGACATTTCCCGGTACGGTAGGATCGACATTCCGCGCCCCGACACATGGTTCTGCGAGCGGCACCTGTCGCTCTTCGACAAGGTCTTTGAAGTCCTTTACCGCAAGGACGAGCCGACGCGCGCTTCACTGGCTGCCTGGCTCGGCGTGGCTGCATGGGACGACGGCATGGCGCCGGTGCACCCACGATACCGCTGCGCATCAAGATAAAGGCGAACGCCAATCAGCCTTTCGTGGTCCGGCTCCGTTCCTTCGAGGCCGGATCCTGGGAGATGGGGCCGGAGCGGCTGAATCCTTTCGAAGCAGCGCTGGAACATGCTGATCTGGAGGGAGCCGACTATGTGGGGGAGAGCGGTTCCATACGAGTCCTTGGCATTGACCCATCCGAAGTCGACGGGGACGTCTTGCTGGTGAATCCCAGGCGAGGAACGGCCGATCGCCTCGTGCGCAGTTCGTCGCCGCATAACACCTTCCTGGTGACCGAACGATGCGACCAGGTCTGCGTGATGTGTTCCCAACTGCCCAAGAAGCATCATGTGGATCTCTTCCCCTATTTCGAGACTGCAGCGCTGCTCGCTCCGGAGGGAGCGACGAACGGCATCTCGGGGGAAAGCCGACGCTGTTCAAGCAACAACTGTTCGCCTTCCTGGCGCGCGTCCTGGAGAAGCGTGCCGATCTTTCCTTTCACGTTCTGACCAACGGCCAGCATTTCGATGAAGACGATCGGGACGTGATGATTTCACTCGACCAGTCGCGGATCCTCTGGGGTGTCCCGCTCTATTCGCACGATCCGGCCGTTCACGACCAGATTGTTGGCAAGCCGCGCGCGCAGGAACGGCTACTGGAGAACCTGGCCTTCCTGTGCCGTGTCGGCGCCTCGATCGAACTCGGTACCGTGCTGATGCAGCCCAATGCAGCCGCACTGCCAAGGCTTGCCGGCTTCATCACGGCGATGCTCCCGTTCATTCGGATATGGGCCGTAATGCAGACCGAAAATATTGGTTACGGCCGCATGAACTGGAAGACGCTCTTCTACGACAGCTGAGCGAGTTTCAACGTGATCGGACACGCCATCGATTTCGTGTTTGCATTTAGCCGCGAAACCGCCAACCGACCTTCGGCGGCTTTATCGACAGGCGCGATGCCGCTCAGAGCGGCAGTGTCCTTACCTGACGGAAATTCGATTTCGGTGCAGCGTTGTTGAGCGAAGGAAGGCGATATCGAAACCAAGCCCGCCATCAAAGCAAGCACATGCACAGCAACCGCGACGACGACCTTGTGCATTCCAGCCTCCGGGAATGACTAACAAATCCTGAACGGAAAGCTCCCCCGTCAGGAACGTCACTGTCAACTTGAAGAAAAGAGGTAAGCGGGAGAATGGGGCTCGTTAACCGGAACTCAAAGAACCGATCGACGGTTTCGAAAGCAATCGGGATACTCGGCTAAATTTTCTCGAAATCGGATCGCTTGGTATCGGCCCCAAGTCTGGCGTCACTGTTTCCGTTATTTGCGCTTGAGCAGAACCGGACATTCGCCGACCCGATCACCGATCGACCCGAGCCAGGATTTTGCCACGGAGTCGCTCGCGAGATAGGCGTTTAGAAACGCAAGCGTGAGCTGGAACACGGCGTTCTTATGCGTGGTGATCGGCGCTTGCTCGGGTCGCGCGACGCCACCGAGATAGTGATCTGCGTCGGCCAGCACGGCCAAATACTTATCGCCGGGCGGTGCGAACTCATACGGTTCGATCTTCCAGCGCCAATCCTGCCCCTTGGCGCCACCATCCAGCGTGCCGGTGACGTTCATCATCGGTCCGGTGATGTCGTCCCACGATCCTTCCCGCAGCCCCTGCTGGTCGCGTCCCTGGGCGCTCAGCAGGATCGCCGCTGCAAAGCGCCTGTCCTTGAAGCTGCGGTATCCTTTCCCGGGCACGTCGATCGCAGCGCCAGCAAACAGTTGCGAGGTGTATGCGCCGAAGGAATGGCCGGCAATCGCGCCGGCGATCACGTTGGGCGGGGTTCCGCATGTGGCTGTGAAAACCGCCTCCAGACCGTCCATCACCCGGCGCACAATGCGGACGCGTTCCATCCAGTAGAACGGCGTATGCAGGATTTCGTACATGCGCGGGCGCACCTTGGGATCGGTAACCCAACCGGCAAGGTCGCCTTCCGGATCGAGGCCGAGTTCCGGCTCGGCCGCTGCCACCGCTCCGACCCAGTCGGGAAAAGTGGGATGGACAACGAGGTACCCGTCAGCCGCCCAATGGCTGGAAAGCTCGGCATAGTCGCGGCCGCTGGCGCTGAGCCCGTGGCAGAAGACGACAAATCCTTTCGGCGGTGAGTTCTCCGGCCAACGGCAGACGAGCGGCAGCGGTGTGCCATCGGCGACCCCTGGCAGCGCGACATCGGTGCTAACTTTTACGCCGGCGCCGCCGGATGCAGGTGGCTGGCGAGCCGGGGTCATGACGCGATCCGTTCCATTCTTTCCACCTGATGGGCGGTGTCCTCGGCATGAAGAAAGCAGTTTGCGACTCCGCCACCTGCAATCGGGTAAGGCGGTGGCATTTCGGCCTGGCACCGCGTCATCACCAGCGGGCAGCGGTTCTTGTACGGACAGCCGATATCGGCGTCGCGCGGGGTCTCCTGCGCTGGAGCCGATCTTCGCCGCGCCCGGCGTTTTCGCTGTTCGGCGGGATCCAGGACAGGAACCGCGTCAAGCAGCGCCCTGGTGTAGGGGTGGGCCGGCGCGGAATAGACGCGGTCGGCCGGACCCTCCTCGACGATGTGACCGAGATACATGACGGCTATCCGGTCCGAGATGTGATGGACGAGCGCGAGGTCGTGCGCGATCAGGAGATACGCTATGCCGAGCGCGTCGCGGCGTTCGTAGAGCAGGTTGATGATCTGGTTCTGTGTGGAGACGTCGAGAGCGCTGACAGGTTCGTCGAGCACGACCAGGCGGGGCTGCAAGGCGAGCGCCGAGGCGATGGCGATGCGTTGCCGCTGCCCGCCCGAGAATTGATATGGATGCCGGTCGAGATGCTCCTCCGACAAGGACACCATGTTCAGCAGTTCGACAGCGCGCGCCCGGCGCTGCGCTTCGCTCATGTTCAGGTGAATCTTAAGCGGTTCCGTCACGATGTCCTCGACGGTCATAGCCGGATTGAGCGAAGAAAACGGATCCTGGAAGACGGCCTGTATCTCCTTGCGGACCTGCGGCGGATATTTCTTCCGCGTGGCCAGTTCGCTGCCGGCGAAACGGATCGAGCCGGAAGCGGCCGGCACGAGACCGAGCACGGCATTGGCGATCGACGACTTGCCCGAACCGGATTCTCCGACCAGACCGAGTGTCTGACCTGTATGGATGCTCAATGTTGCACCCTTGACGGCATGAAAGGGCTTCTGGCGCAAGCCGAGGCCGGGTCGAGTCCAGTAGGTCACATTCAGATTCTCGATCCGGAGGAGGGGGCCATCCGTCATTTTCCGGCTCGCAGGTTGAGTTCGGTGGCGCGCGCGCATCGTACCATCCGCCGAGCGGCGCGGGTAAGGGGAACGCGCATTTCGCACTGCGGGCGCTTGTAAGCGCAGCGATCGGAGAACCTGCATCCGAGAAGCCATGCGCCCGGCCTGGGAACGCTGCCCCGAATGGTCGGCAGCGGCGGATTGCGCCCGGCGCCATGCGGAGAAGCCGACAGCAGGCCGGCGGTGTAGGGATGCAAGGGCCGGGCGAAGAGATCGTCGACCGGCGCGATTTCGACGATCTGGCCTGCATACATCACCGCGATCCTGTCGCAGACGTCCGCGGCGACCGCCAAATCATGAGTCACGAACAGGATCGCCATGCCGAACTCTTCCTGGAGGTCTCGGAAGAGGTCGAGGATCTCCTGCTGTACGGTGACGTCGAGCGCGGTGGTCGGCTCGTCGGCGATCAGAAGGCTGGGATTGCAACTGAGCGCACGGGCAATCGCGATGCGCTGCGCCATGCCACCAGACAATTCGTGTGGATAGGCTTTCGCACGCTCGGCCGATCGCGGGATGCCGACGCGATCGATCAGTCCGACGGCCCGCGCCCATGCGTCCTGTCGTGACAGCCCTTTCTTTGTGCGCAGCACTTCGGCGATCTGGTCGCCGACAGTGAAGGCAGGGTTGAGGCTGGTCGCCGGGTCCTGGAAAACCATCGCTACCTCGTTGCCCCGGATCGCCTCCATCCGCTTCTGCTCCACGCCGCGAAGTTCGGTTCCGTTGAGCGTGATTGCGCCGTGCGTCGAGCGGCCGGCGGCCCCGATCAGCCCCAGGACCGCCAGGCTGGTGATCGTCTTGCCACTCCCGGATTCCCCGACGAGCCCCAGCGTCTCGCCGCGCGCGACGCCGAAGGACAGGTCGGTGACCACCGGAACCTCGCCGTCCGCTGTCGATACCACCACCTGCAAGCCCTCGACGCGCAGCACGTCATCGTCGCGGCGGGGAGAGGGCTCGGAGCCGATCTCCCGATTGCCTTCCGGCGACGCATCGAAACGAGCCACGGGAACAGCCGGGTTCACGGCCACCGTGATGCCCCGGCCGATCGTGTCCCTGAGCGTGTCACCCAGCAGATTGATGGACAGCACCGTCAGGACGATCGCTATTCCGGGCGGAATGGCCAAGAACCAGTCCAGCTCCATGTAGCTCGCCGCCGTGTTCAGCATCGTGCCCCAGCTTGCGTCCGGTGGCTGCACGCCGAGCCCGATGAAGCTCAGTCCGGCTTCCGCGAGCAGCACAGCGCCGACCGTGAGCGTCGTCTGCACGATGAGCGGGGGCGCGATATTCGGAAAGATGTGGCGCATCAGGATGCGGCCGTCCGACGCGCCGACGACGCGTGCCGAGCGCACATACACTTCCTCGCGCTCGGTCAGCACCACCCCTCGCGCGAGCCGCAGGAACGACGTGGAAAAAAGGATCCCGAGCGCGACCATGGCGCGGTGGAGGCCGGGGCCGAGGATGGCGATGATGACGATGGCGACCATGATGCCGGGAATGGACATCACGGCTTCCACGATGCGCATGACCACCCAGTCCCACCAGCCGCCGCGATAGCCGATGTAGAGCCCGAGCGGCACGCCGAGGAGGATGGCTATCGAAGTCGCCTCCGCTGCCGCGATCAGGGCGATGCGGCAGCCGACTATCAGCCGGCTGAGAACGTCCCGACCGAGGTCGTCCGTGCCGAGCCAGTGCTGTGCGGAGGGGCCTTGCAAGGCATGGATGAGATCTTGCTTGAGCGGATCATAGGGATTGATCCAGCCTGCTCCGAGCGCGAGAACGACCAGGATCAGTAGCACCGTTATCGAAGGCACTGTGACCGCGTAGAAGGAGCCGCGCCGCGCCCTGGGTGCCGGTGACGCGGCCCTTCTCGGCGTTTCCGACTGAACGCTCACGACGGCCGCGCCTTCGGGTTGAGATAGCCGTAGATCAGGTCGGTGGCGAGCTGCACGATCACCACCAGTCCGACCATCACCAGGACGAGCCCCTGGATCATCGGAATATCCTGTCGGCGAACCGCCGTGATCGCCAGTGTTCCTAGACCGTTTATGGCGAATACCTGCTCCACGATCAGGGCGCCGCCGAGCAGGACGGTGATCTGGAAGGAGAGCACGGCCACGACCGGAACAAGCGCGTTCTTTAGCGCATGTTTGAAGACGACCCGGCGTCGGGACAGTCCTTGCGCGCGGGCGGCCCGGATATAGTCCTGCTGCAGGACACCGACCATCGAAGACCGGACCTGGCGGGCGATCGCGGCGCTTGATGCCAGGCCGAGGGCAAGGGCGGGCAAGGTCACGCTGCGCAGCCAGTCCCATGGCGACTGGGTGATCGGCGTAAAGCCCGTCGCCGGGAACCAGCGCAGGCCGACCGCGAATATCGCGGCCAGGAGCAGCCCGAACCAGAAGTTCGGAACAGCCTGCCCGAAGGTGGCGCCGAGGGTGGCGAACCTGTCGATGAGCGAGCGTGGCCGGAGCGCCGCCAAGATGCCAGCCGCGAGGCCGACGATGATGGCGATCAGCGCCGAGACCGCGGTGAGCGATGCAGTGATCGGCAAGCGCTGCATGAGGGCGTCGGTCACCTTCACGCTGTTGAAGAAGGAGGTGCCCAGATCGCCATGAGCGGCCCGATCCACCCAGCGCAGGTAGCGCGTAACGATCGGCTGATTGAGACCCAGGCGCTCCCGAACTGCCGCATATTGTTCAGGCGTGCCCTGCTCCCCAACGATCAGATCCGCTGGATCGGCGGGAAGCAAAGAGGTGAAGGAGAATGTCAGCACCGACACGATGAACAGAAGCGGGATGAGCGCCAGCAGTCGCTGGATGACGAGCCTCAGCATTTGTCCGGCGGCTCTCGGTCAATTGTCCATTTTCAGACCGCGGAAATAGACGGTGTCTTCGCCCGGACGGTACTTCAGAGTCGGGTTGCTGGCCACCTCTTCACGCACGCCGAAAAGGAGCGGCGTCGAAGTGACGGCGATCAGGTAGGATTCATCCGCAAGCTGGTCGACCAGTTTCTTGTAGATCGACGCCCGGACGTCGGGATCCGCGGACTGGAGCCCCTCCTGCAGGAGCTTCGCGATCTCGTCGCTCGGCTTAACCTTGTACGTGTTGAACGAGGCGTCTTGGCTGACGTACCAGTTGCCGAGATAGAGCGGATCCGCCTGGCTATTTATTACAAGGTTGGTTGCGGGAAAGTCAGTCGTCATGCTGCGCCGGGCCAGCGTGCCTGGCTCGACCGGCACTATGTTCATGGTGATCCCCACCTCTCGGAAGAAGCCGGCGAGCGCTTCGAGGCGTGGCTGGAAGATCGGGATACTCGGCATGTCGAAGCTGAAGCCCTTCTCGTAGCCGGCTTCCTTGAGCAGGGTCTTCGCCTTCTCAGGATCGTATTTGTAGCGACCCTCGAGGCCCGGATCGTGTTCCCAGGTACCTTTGGGATAAGGCTGGTAGGCGGGCTCGGACAGGCCGAAGTCCACGGCCTTGTTGTAGGCGTCGCGATCGATCGCGTAATTCATAGCCTGGCGCACGCGCTTGTCGGCGAAGGCGGGGACCTTGGTGCCAGCGCGATCCTGGATGATCACCTGATAAGTATAGCCGCCCACGTTTTTCACGAGCTTCAGGCCGGGCGTCCTTCCGATGATGGCGGCTTGTGGATTGGCGAGCCAGATGCCGACATCCACTTGTCCGGTCTTGAGCGCGTTGAGACGCGCCGTGTCATCCGGCAGTTCCCAGATTTCGATGCGCTGTAGCCCTACCTGGTCCGGCGCCCAATAATTCGGGTTGGGCTTGTAGACGCGGACCTCACCCTCGCGCGAATCGGCCTTGTCATAGAGATAAGGGCCGGTGCCGACCGGATTGCGGTCGAGACCCGGATTGTCGAGCGCCTTGGGGCTGATCATCATGCCCGGCTCGGTGGTCATGTCGGTGATCAGAGAGGGATCGGCTTGTTTGAGCGTGATGGTGACCGTGTAGTCGTCATCTGCCGTTACGTCCCCGATCGGCCTGAGCGCGGCCAACACGTTGAGCTTGATGCCGCGCTTCAGGTTGGCGACCACGGCCTCGGCGTTGAAGGGCGTGCCGTCGCTGAACTTTACATCCTTGCGCAGGGTCAGCGTGACCTTTAGGCCGTCGATCTTGTAGCCGGTGGCGAGCAATGGCACGACCTTGTCGTCCGGCGTACGCGTAAAGAGCGTTTCATAGACCGGACGCATATACGAGATGCCGCCGCCGGAGTGTTGATACGGATCCAGCGTGACAAGCTTCACCTCTTCGGCGAACCTGAACGTGCCGGATGGCGCGGCACTTGCGGAGGCCGCGCCCAGGTTCAGGCCCACTGTCACAGCTAAAGAAAGTATCGAACCTCTGAGCCACTGCTTCATTTGCATTCCTCCCCATGAATTGCCGAATTCGATCACGGCCGCCTTCAGCCGACGATCATCTCGCCCTCGCAGAATGGGACGAAACGAACGCCACATCGTTGCCGTACGTTTCCGTGTCGGCTCCCAGCCTCGGCGCAGGCGGCAGTGTCGGCGGTCCGGCGTCGGCCCAGCGGAAGGCTGGCGCCAGAGCCAACGGCTCGCCGTCGACGCCGATGCCGGGCGTCCGCGGGTAGAGCTGGCTGAGATATTCCGCGAGGTTGCGCACCCGGGAGGAGGGCACTCCCGCCTCGTTAAGTGCCTTTTCAAGCACGCCCGCATTGCTGACCGCGAAGGCTTGCGCAAGCTCTTCACGCAAGGTGTCGGTCGCGGCGTTGGCGAGGAATGAGCCGCTCGACAAACCAGCCGGCACATGAGGCGGTTTCGCCAGTTCCGGCCGGCCGAGCAGTCCGCACAACGTGACGAACTGGCCCATCGTATTCGCCGCGACGGAGATGTGGCCATCGGATGTAGCGAATGTCTCCGCACCGGGGCTGCCGACGAAGCCACGATTGCCGACGCGGTCCGGCGTCTTGCCGGTCGCGAACGTGTTGGCGGTGGGGCCTGACATCAGCGCCAGCGCGCAATCGATCATTGAGACATCGAGAGTGATAGGGGCTCGATCGCCGCGCAGGCGGCGAACGACCGCGGCGAGGATCGCCTCTGCGGCGGACATTCCGGTGGCGATGTCGATGACGGGAAAGCCGACCTTGATCGGCGCGTCGTCGGCGCCGCCCTGCAGCGCCATCATGCCGGTGGCCGCTTGGATCACATGGTCATAGGCGCCGCGCGTGCTGTCCGGCCCGCTTTGACCCCATCCCGATATCGAGCAATAGATGATGTCGGGACGCACCGCGCGAATGTCCTCGGGCCCGAGCCCCAGTCGCCGTGCCACGCCGGGCCGGAAATTCTCGACGAACACGTCGCAGCTCTCGGCCATCCGCAACATCGTCGCGTGGCCCTCGTCGGTGGCCAGGTCGACGACAACGGATTTCTTGCCGGCATTAAGCGCCCGAAAGCCGGGCGTCAGGCCGCCGAGCTCCGGTTGCATGGCCAATGCACGCATCGGGTCTCCGGCTCCGGGCCGCTCAACCTTGATCACGTCGGCGCCCAAGCAGCGGAGGTGATGGGTAGCGCAAGGACCCGCCAGCACGTGCGTCAGATCGAGCACCCGAAAACCTTCAAGCGGAAGCATCCGGTTCTCCTCTTTCAGGCGCTCAGACGAGCGTCAGCCGCACCTGGCGGAGGGTATCCCGCAGGCAAATATGGCTCCTCCCAGAGCCGCTGGACCGGAGCATAGGGCTGGATGTGATGTTACTGGTAGTTAAATTTCCTAACGTCTGTGTTATGGATTTCTAATATCAATTTCGGGGATCCCATGGATTTGAGACAAATCCGCTATTTCGTTGCCGCCTGCGAGGAAGGCTCGCTGAGCGCCGCAGCCGTGCGGCTGCACTGCACCGCTTCCGGCGTCAGCCAGCAGATGAGCGCACTCGAGGCGCGTCTGGGTACAAGCTTGCTCGGGCGCACAAGGCGTGGCGTCGACCCAACCGCGGCGGGATGGCGGTTCTACAACCGGTGCCTTGCCGTTCTTAAAGCTGTCTCCGAGGCGGAGATGGAAATCGAGGATTTCTCGGCGGGGTTGAACGGGACCATTTCTGCTGGTTTCGCCCCGGGATTGGCGAAGACCGTGCTGCCGCAATCGCTGGCGCGCTATACGCGCGAGTTCCCGAAGGTCGATATAGACATCGGCAGCGGCACGGCGGACGCGCTGGTCGCCGAGGTGTCGGCCGGAGTCCTCGACTTTTACGTCGGTCAGTTCGTCAAGTCGCAGACCGGACTTGCGGCCAGGCCGATCGGACGGTTCCCTGTTGCACTGGTTTCCGGCGCACGTCGAGGGTTCACTCCGATGAAGCCCGTTCGCCTGCATGAAGTAGCGCCGCTCAAACTGTCCGTTCCTCTAGCCACGCACAGTCTGCGGACGAAAATCGACGACGCTGTCCGCAATGGCGAGATACCCGTTGAGCGTACCATCTCGATCGCCAGCCTTTCGGCCGTTCTGGAGTTCGTCGCACAGACGGACTGGTCGTCGATCCTGCCTTACTGGATCGGCCTCAAGGAACTCGGCAACGAACGCATTACCGTTAACCCGATCGTCGAGCCCGCATTGAGCGTCGAACTGGCTCTAATACATCTCGCCCAGCGCCCGCTGTCCCGGCCAGCACAACTGCTCTACGAGTATTTTTTCCAGGAGTTGAAGCGCGCCGAAGAGGAATGGCAGCGCATTACCGCAGTGGGTTTAAGACATGCTTAAGGAAAGCGTTGGAGCAAATTAGCATTCGTCATGACGTAGGACGTTACGCTTCTTTCCGGACTGTCCGCAACAGTGTCCGCCCGATATAGGACTCGGAGCCTCGAGACTTCCCGAGTGCGGCCGGCCCGGAGGCCGTGGCGGATTACCGTTAGTTTCCCCGGTCGCCACGTAGGGAAGCGAACATGTCACGAACGCTATCCTCGGATGAAGCGCCTGAATGAAGACCGCACCTGGACGGAGGGCGTTCGAGGACCTCTACAAGACGCGTCCGTTGCGGAACTGCTTCCTGGTCGCTGACATCGACAAATGTCCTTTCCCGCCGTCGCCGCGGGAGAAGGAAGGTCGGGGAAGGGAGGCAGTGTAGATGGCTATCTCCCCAAACGTCAAACCGACCCTGTTCAGCGATGAGCCCGCATACGGCTGGCTCCTTCGGTGGGCGGACATGTCCGGCTATCCCTCCGGACGTTCGCTCGCAACCTCCCTCGGCCTCATTCTCGAGGTCGTGGTGAGCGGCCGCGCCAATGCGGCCATCGCTACCGAGGCCGGAGTGGATCCCGGCACGTTCGACCGGGCCACGTTCGAGCGGCTTTCGGACGCCACCACGCGGTGCGCCGGCGAGATCCTCGCGAGGTACGACTGGAACCCGAACGCCCTCCGCCTGTGTCCGGAGTGCGTCGAGCAGGACCTGCGCCTGCGGTCGAAGCCAGGCGAGTCCACGGTCCATCTGCGGTCATGGCAGATGCTCTTTCATGTTACCGCCTGTCCGTATCACTCTCTCCGGCTGGTGGACCGCACGAAGGCCGGAGAGCCATTTGCGCCCTTTCCCATGCGGGTCCTTCGCGACGCTGACCCGTCTGGGCCGATTTCGGCCGATAGCCTACCGAGGGTGGTGGTCAAATCAGCGAAGGCCGAGACATATGTCATCGGCAGGCTGGGCTTTGCGCCGAGGATCAAGGTTCCGATCCTCGACGCCATGCCGCTACGCAATGCCGTGCGCCTCATGGACCGGATGGGCGCCATCGCTGTCGGCGGGCGGCGTGCGTATACCCACGGTATGGCGCTTCACATCAATACGGCCCTCAATGCCGGGCTGCCGCTCTTCGAAGGGAAAGGGGAGGGGTTCATCTCCCTTCTCGACAATCTTAACGCGACGGTGAAGCGAAAGCGGGCAAGCTGGGGCACCGCCGAAGTCTACGGGCGGGCGTATGTCTGGCTGAACGAGGTCCGGGAGGAGCCGGCCTACGCGCCGGTTATCGACATGGTCAGGGAACATGCGCTGGAGCACGTGGCGATCAGTCCCGACATGCCGTTGTTCGGGAAACTCATCGGAGAGCGCCGGATGTATCGCCTCCCTCATATTTACGAGGTCTCGGGCGTGCACATGGACAAGGCCCGGAAGGTTCTGGTCGCGATGGGGGAAATCGGCAAGGGCGTGACGGACCCGCTGATCCCC
>Ga0097682_1002146_pt1 | contig 15610 bp, 14 predicted proteins | sample ThiBio_1000_biof_2_FD_72843 | JGI IMG/M metagenome (GOLD analysis project Ga0097682, IMG submission 72843) | Wastewater bioreactor microbial communities from Cape Town, South Africa - Thiocy_cont_1000_biof - 1398105538229 (version 2) (version 2) ...
TGCGCCAGGAAATGGGGGAGGCCGCCTGGCAGACCGGACGCGCCCTGCCGAACTGGACGCAACAGGTCGACCGCTTCGCCACCGCCGTGGCCGCCTGACCGCCGCCGACCCGCCGGATCGCCCGCCCCCCAAGGGCGGCACACGCCGCGCCCCTTCGGGAGCGACACAACGCCGCGCCCCTCCGGGGGCAACACGAACGCCGCGCCCCTGCGGGGCGACACAATGCCGCGCCCCTGCGGGGCGACACGGAGAGGAGACGAGCCATGCTGCTGGGGGCGATCGCCGACGACTTCACGGGCGCGACCGACCTGTGTTCGACCCTGGTCCGCGGCGGCATGCGCACGGTCCAGCTGATCGGCGTTCCCACCCCGGACACCCCGGCGCCGGAAGCCGATGCCGTCGTGGTCGCGCTCAAGTCCCGCACCGCCCCGGTGCAGGACGCCGTCAGCCAGAGCCTTGCCGCGCTCGACTGGCTGCGCCGCCACGGCACGCGCCAGGTGTTCTTCAAATACTGCTCGACCTTCGACAGCACCGACCAGGGCAATATCGGCCCCGTCGCCGACGCGCTGGTCGATGCGCTGGCCTGCGGCTTCGCCCTCGCCTGCCCCGCCTTCCCCACCAACGCGCGCACCGTCTACCAGGGCCACCTCTTCGTCGGCAGCGCCCTGCTGAGCGAGAGCGGGATGGAGCACCATCCGCTCACGCCGATGACCGACCCGAACCTCGTGCGCGTCCTGTCGCGCCAGACCGAAGGCTCCGTCGGCCTCGTGCCCTTCGCGATCGTCGCGCAAGGGGCGGCGGCGATCCGCAAGGCGATGACCGCGCTGAAGGAACAGGGACGCCGCTACGCGATCGTCGATGCGGTGACCGATGCCGACCTGCTGGCGATCGGTGAGGCCGCGGAGGCGCATGCGCTGATCACGGGCGGCTCCGGCGTCGCCATGGGCCTGCCCAAGAATTTCCGCCGCGCCGGTCTGCTCGGAGGCCACGACGCCGGCACCCTGCCGTCCACGCCGGGCCATGCGGCGGTGATCGCCGGCTCCTGCTCGCGCGCCACCCTCGCCCAGATCGGCTTCGCGCGGGAGCACATGCCCGTGCTGACGCTCGACCCGCTGGAAACACCCGATGCCGACGCCCTGGTCGCGCAGGCCGCCGCCTGGGCCGCGGGCAAACTCGGGGCCACGCCGATCGCGATCGCCGCCTCCGCCGGCCCCGAAGCCGTCGCCGCGCTGCAGGCGAAGCTGGGGCGCGAACAGGCCGGCGCGCTGGTCGAGGACGCCTTGTCGCGCATCGCCGCGGCGCTCGTGCAGGACGGCGTGCGCAACCTGGTCGTGGCCGGCGGGGAGACCTCGGGCGCCGTCGTGTCCCGCCTCGGCGTGCGCAGCCTGCGCATCGGCGCGGAGATCGACCCCGGCGTCCCCTGGACCTACGCCGAAGGCAGCGGCCCCGCACTGCGCCTCGCGCTCAAGTCGGGCAATTTCGGCGGCCGCGACTTCTTCCTGAAGGCCTTTGCTCGGTCGGAGGCGTGAGATGAGCGAAGACGCCACCCGCACACTGCTCGTCGAACTCGCGGCGAGCCTGTTCGCGCGCGGCTTCTCGGTCGGGAGCGCGGGCAACATCAGCGTCCGGCTCGCCGACGGCTACCTGATCACGCCGACCAATTCGAGCCTGGGCCGGCTCGATCCGGCGCGCCTGTCACGGCTCGACGCGAACTTCGCCCATGTCGACGGCGACAAGCCGTCGAAGGAGGTGTTCATGCACCGCGCCTTCTACACGGCTCGCCCGGACGCGGGCGCGGTGGTGCACCTGCACTCCACCCACGCGACCGCGGTCGCCTGCCTGGACGACGTCGACGCCGCCAATCCGATCCCGCCGCTGACACCCTATTTCGTCATGCGCGTCGGCCGCCGCATGCCGGTGCTGCGCTACTACCGGCCCGGCGATGCGGCGATGGAACCCGCGATCGCCGAAGCCGCACGCGACGCGCGCGCGGTGCTGCTCGCCAATCACGGGCCGGTCGTCTCCGGGAAGACGCTGACCGATGCCGTCTACGCCGCCGAGGAACTCGAGGAAGCGGCGCGACTCTTCCTGCTGCTGCATGGCCGCCATCGGCGGCTGCTGGACGAGGCGCAGGTCGACGACCTGTTGCGGACCTTCGGCTGAGCGGCGGCGCCTGCCCCGGCGGAAGGCGTGCCGAGGGGAAGTGGCGAAGGAAAGTAACGAAGGTCACCACGCGGAAACGACAAGGGCGCCCACCGAGCGCCCTTGTTCATGATGGGCTGGGTTGGCCTGGTCTCGATGAGCCTCCGCGCCCATCGGTGACCGGGACAGGGTTGGCGGGCGGCCGCTCCCACCACCAGGCACATGCAAGACCGGGCATGCCCCACCGGAGACGGGCCGGCGTGCGGCGTCCCCCGACGCGCGCCCGCCGCACCGACGCCGGGTCGGCGCGCCGTCGTCAGCTCTCCGACGAGGTCTCGGCCATCGGAGTCTCCGGTGCCGGCGTGGAGGCGGCCTCGGTCTTCCGCGTACGCCGCGCCGACGTCTTGCGCGGGCTGGTCGCCGTCTTCTTCGGCGCCGCCTTGCGAGCCGTCGTCTTCGGCGCGGCCTTGCGGGCCGTCTTCGCGGGCGCCTTCTTCGCCGTCGCGCTCTTGCGGGTCGTCGCGGCCTTCTTCGGCGCGCTGCGCGCCGCGCTCTTGCGCGCGGTCTTCGCCGGCGCCTTCTTCGCGGTCGTCTTGCGCGCGGTCTTCGCCGCCGCCTTCTTCGCGGGCGCCTTCTTCGCCGTCGTCTTGCGCGCGGTCTTCGCGGCCGCCTTCTTCGGCGCCGCCTTCTTGGCCGCGGTCTTCTTGGCCGGCGCCTTCTTCGCCGTCGCCTTGCGTGTCGCGGTCTTCGCGCTGCTCTTGCGGGCCGGCGCCTTTGCAGCCGCCTTCTTCGCCGTCTTGCGCGCGCCGGCACGAACCGCCAGGGCCTGCGCCCGCGGCTGTTCGGTGGAAGTCTCTTCCGTGCTCACCAGTGAAAACTCCTTATGCGTGTGTTTCTCGTTGTCGCGCGCAGCATGATCCGACGCGGACGACGCGCCGCCCGTCCGCCGCGGTCACGGACCAGGACGCCCTCCCCGACACCCGACACGGGCAGACGAGCCGATCCGAACCACGCCACGCGGAGATCGGCGCAATGGGCGACGCCGCCGGTCCGCGCGAAGGTGCGCATCGCGACGCTGCTCGCCAGGGCACTGCATTGCATGAAGCCGCTCTGCGTGACGCCGCTCGCGATGACGTCGTCGTTCGGAGTCCCGCGGCCGATCCCCGCCCGTTCGGTCGATTGTCCGAAGCCGTTCAGGACGAGGTTGCGGCCCATGGACCGTCCTTCTGCTGGTGTGTGCGCGAAGCGACGAGCTGGACGACAGCACGAATCGATTCGCATGCACCGAATCCGCTATTCCGCGTCTGCTCGATGCGTGTCAACCAAAAGCAAGCGTTACGCTGCAGGACAGGCCAAAAATCTGCGTGCAGCACCCGATCCGACACCGGAAACCCACGTCGCGCGCAAAAGAAAAGCGCCGCGGCATCACTGCCGCGGCGCTCGCATCGCCGTGTCGCGTGGCGTTCAGCCGCGCTGGTCGATCGGCACGAAGGTGCGGTTCTCCGGTCCGACGTAGTTTGCCGTCGGGCGGATCAGCTTGTTGTCGATGCGCTGCTCGATGACGTGCGCCGACCAGCCGGACGTGCGCGCGATGACGAAGAGCGGCGTGAACATCGCCGTCGGGATGCCCATCATGTGATAGGAGATGGCACTGAACCAATCGAGGTTCGCGAACATCTTCTTCGCATCCCACATCGTCGCCTCGATCCGGTCGGCGATGTCGAACAGCTTCGTCGAGCCCGCCTGCTGCGACAGCCGGCGCGCGACTTCCTTGATCACCTTGTTGCGCGGATCGGCCACCGTGTAGACGGCATGGCCGAAGCCGATCACCACCTGCTTCGCCTCGATCCGCTTGCGGATGTCGGCCTCCGCCTCGTCAGGATCGCCATAGCGGCTCTGGATCTCGAAGGAGACCTCGTTGGCGCCGCCATGCTTCGGCCCGCGCAGCGCGCCGATGCCGCCGGTGATCGCCGAGTACATGTCCGCACCCGTGCCCGCGATCACCCGGCAGGTGAAGGTGGACGCGTTGAACTCGTGCTCCGCATACAGGATCAGCGACGTGTGCATCGCGCGGACGAACTCGGCGCTCGGTGCATGCCCGTGCAGCAGGTGCAGGAAGTGGCCGCCGATGCTGTCGTCGTCGGTCTCCACCTCGATGCGCTTGCCGTTATGCGCCCAGTGATACCAGTAGAGCAGCATGGAGCCGAGGCAGGCCATCAGCCGGTCGGCGATGTCGCGCGCGCCTGGCTGGTTCTGGTCGTCCTTCTCCGGCAGCACGCAGCCCAGCGCGGAAACGCCGGTGCGCATCACGTCCATCGGGTGGGAGGCGGCGGGCAACGCCTCCAGCGCCTGCTTCACCGAAGCCGGCAGGCCGCGCCAGGACTTCAGCTTCGCCTTGTAGCCCTTCAGCACGGCGCGGGTCGGCAGCTCGCCGTGCACGAGGAGATAGGCGATCTCCTCGAACTCGCAGGTGTCGGCCACGTCCAGGATGTCGTAGCCGCGGTAGTGCAGGTCGTTCCCGGACCGCCCGACGGTGCAGAGAGCGGTGTTGCCCGCGGTGACGCCGGACAGGCCGACGCCCTTCTTCGCGCGGACGATGGGGGCTGGTGTCTCGCTCATGCTGGGTTCCTCCTCAGACGATGCCGGGCTTGCCGACCGCCAGCGTGCCGGCCGGCAGGGCGACGTTCAACAGGTGCAGCTCCCCGGCGGCGAGCCGCGGCAGGTCCTGCACCACTTCGAGGAACCGCTTCGATTCCCGCGGGCTGATGATCCCGTCCGTCAGGATCTGGAACTTGCGGATGTAGTCCTCCCGCCCGAAGGGCTTCGCGCCGTTCGGATGCGCGTTGGCGACCGCCAGCTCGTCCTCGATCTTGCTGCCGTCCTCGAAGAAGATCTCCACGCGCCCGCCGAAGGACAGCTCGTTCGGGTCGGTCGCGTGGTAGCGGCGCGTCCACTCCGGATCCTCGGTGGTCTCGATCTTGTGCCACAGCCGCACGGTGTCGGCGCGGCCCGCGCGCTTCGGCGCGTAGCTGTCGACGTGGTGCCAGGTGCCGTCCTGCAGCGCGACCGCGAAGATGTACATGATGGAGTGATCCAGCGTCTCCCGGCTGGCCTTCGGGTCCATCTTCTGCGGGTCGTTCGCCCCCGTGCCGATCACGTAGTGCGTGTGGTGGCTGGTGTGGATCACGATCTTCGAGATCTTCTCGAAATTCTCGATCTGCTCGCGCATGCGGAAAGCAAGGTCGATCAGCGCCTGGGACTGGTACTCGGCGCTGTGCTCCTTCGTGTAGCTGTCCATGATCGCGCGCTTCGGCTCGCCGGGGGCGGGCAGCGGCACCTGGTAGTGCGCCTCGGGCCCGTCCAGCATCCAGGCGACCACGCTGTCCTCACCTTCGTAGATCGGGCTGGGCGCGCCCTCCCCGCGCATCACGCGGTCCACGGCCTCGACCGCGAGCTTGCCGCTGTGCGCCGGCGCATAGGCCTTCCAGGAGCTGATCTCGCCCTTGCGCGACTGGCGCGTGGTGAAGCTGACATGCACCGCCTGCTGCACGGCCTGGTAGATCACGTCCTGCTTGAGGCCGAGGAGCGTGCCGATGCCGGCCGCCTGGGCGGGGCAGAGATGGGCGATGTGGTCGATCTTGTGCTTGTGCAGGCAGATCGCGCGCACGAGGTCCATCTGGATCTCGTAGCCGGTGGCAAGGCCCCGGATCAGGTCGCGTCCCGACTTCTCCATGGTCTGCGCGACCGCGAGGATCGGCGGGATGTTGTCGCCGGGATGCGAGTAGTCGGCGGCGAGGAACGTGTCGTGCATGTCGAGCTCGCGCACCGCGGTGCCGTTCGCCCAGGCCGCCCATTCCGGGCTGACCCGCTTGTTCGCGGCGACGCCGAACACGGTCGCGCCCGCCTTGTTGGGGCGACCCAGCGCCATGTCGCGCGCGGAGACGACGGGGCGGCGGTTGATCGCCGCGATCGCGACCGACGCGTTGTCGATGATGCGGTTGACGATCATCGCCGCGACGTCCTTCTGGACCGCGACCCGGTCCGCCGCCACGCCGGCGATCTTCCAGGCGAGCTGGTCCTCGCGCTTCAGGCCCGCCTTCGACGGGTAGACCTTCACGTCATGCAGATTCATGCCATTCCTCCGGTGCGCACGCCGAACGGATGGTTGGCGACCGTTCGTGCGCGGTCTAGCCTGCAACGCCAGGCCGATGGGCCAGCTTCGTAAGGTCGCGCCGCCGGAACGGCAAGCTGGCACCCACACGCAACGCAGGCGCGGGAGCATATATTAGAGTGTCTACGCCATTCGATCGTGTCGTCCGCGGCACCGTCGTCACCAGCAGTGCCGTCCATCCCGGCGGCTACGTCGCGATCCGCGGCGAGACAATCGCCGCGATCGGCCAGGGCGAACCGCCGCCGGCCGCCGAGACGATCGACCACGGGGAAGACCTCGTGCTGCCCGGCCTGGTCGACGGGCACATGCACACCTCCTCCTCCACCGGCTGGCCGGGCATCGAGACGGCGACCCGCTGCGCCGCCGCCGGCGGCGTCACCACCTGCTGCGACATGCCCTACGACGTGCCGAAGCCGGTGACCGACCTCGCAATCCTGACCGACAAGATCGGCTGGGTGGAGCGCACCGCGCATGTCGACATGGCGCTGTACGGCACCATCACGAAGACCGGTGGCGTGGACGCGATCCCCGAACTGGCGGCGGGCGGGATTTCCGCCTTCAAGCTCTCCACCTACGAATACGACGCGGTGCGGTTCCCGCGCATCGACCATCCGACCATGCTCGCCGCCTTCCGCGCGATCGCCGGGACTGGCCTGCCGGTCGCGATCCACAACGAGGACCAGGAGCTGGTGGAGCGCCTGACGGCGCAGGCCCGCGCCGAGGGCCGCGTCGACCCGATCATGCATTGCCGCACGCGCCCGCCGCTCGCCGAGACGATGGCCGATCTCGAGATCTTCGAGATGGCGCTGGAGACCGGCGCGCATGTGCACATCGCGCATTCGTCGCTCGCCCGCGGCTTCGAGCTGGCCGAGCTGTTCCGCGGCCAGGGGGCGAAGACCACCGGCGAGGCCTGCATCCAGTATCTGTGCATGACGGAGGACGACATCGTCCGGCTGAAGGGCTTCGGGAAGTGCAACCCGCCCTTCCGCAGCGCCGCCGAGGTGGAGCGCATGTGGGGCGCCCTGGTTGCCGACAAGATCGCCTATGTCTCGACGGACCACGCACCCTGGCCGATCGAGCGCAAGCGCGGCGACGACATCTTCGCCTGCGGCGCCGGGCTGACCGGATTGCAGAGTTTCGCGCCTTTGATGTTCTCCCTGCTCGAGGAGCGGGGTCTCTCCCCCACCCTGATGGCCACGTACTGCGCCGAGCGGTCGGCGCAGTTGCATGGGCTGTGGCCACGCAAGGGTGCGCTCCGCATCGGATCGGATGCGGATCTGGTGGTGATGCAGCGGGGCGACTTCGTGTTCGACGAGGCGAGCCTGGTGGACCGGCCGGAGATGTGCTGGTCGGCGTATCATGGCCGGCGCATGCGCGCCCGCGTTGCCGCGACGTATCTGCGCGGGCGGCAGATCTGGGACGGTGCGCAGGTGCTGTCGCAGCCGGGTGACGGCCGGTTCGTGCGCCGCGCGGGCTGATCGGCCGCAGGTCGCGCGCCGATCGTGGTGGCGCGCGGGAGGCGGGTGCACGCGCGGCGGGGAGCGCAGGCGGTGCTTGGGGCGGACGGTGCGCGGGGCGGGCGGTGCTTGGGGCGGGCGGTGTGCGGGGCGGGCGGAACCAGGGCCCGAGGACACCTGGGCGACATTTGGCGGCTTAACGATCTGGTAAGGGGCTGGTGCCAAGCTGCGACGCGGACCGGGATCGATGCCCGGCAGCTCGCGGCAGGACGCCGCACCATCCCAGGACAGCAGCGATGACGACGATCGGTCCCGCTTCGGGCGCCAGCTTCCCCTTTCAGATCCAGAACGCGCCGCCACCGCCGCCGACGCGCAAGAGCGGTTCGGACCAGGATGGCGACGACGGGACGGGCGCTGGCGGGGTGAAGCGGGCGAGCCAACCCGATCCTGCCGCCTCCGGACGGAAGGTCGACATACAGGCGTAAGCGCAGTTTCGACGAAACGTTGCGGGGATTCCGCCCGCCGTCAGCCGGGTCTGCCGCGCTCCAGAGACGGCCGCGCGTTCCCGCTTGATCACGTGCCTGCACCCGCATCGCCGGGTGAGGATGGGCGTGGGCGTGACGTCATGTGAGCTGCACCTGGCCGGGTGGGGCATGACGTGGCGCGGGGCTGTGCCTGAGCACGGCGTGGCGCGCTGGCCTGCGTTCCGGCGTGCATCGTTCCCGCACGCACGCCGCTTGCGTCCGGACATCCGCCTTGAGCCTGCGCTGTGCCGCCGAGCGCCGCCTTGGTGCCGATCCTGACCGCCCCCACGACGGAGGCCGGCGGCGCGGATCACCGCCGGGGGCGTGGCTGCGGGCCCCGAATGCTGGGCGGTTCCCTTCCCTGGCGCTCGCGGTTCCGCCGGTCGGGAGGTCACGCGCCCAGGACCGAACGTTGCGATGATGCGCGTGCCTCGCGCGCGGGTGATATCACCGATTGTTGCGCAGGCTCGCGAACCCCGATACTCGGAACGTTCACCCGAGTACGCGAGACAATGAAGCCGCCCTGGATCTCCCACGCTCAGCGTCGCCGCCTCCGTCGCATGCCCATGACCTCGCCACGACAGTGGATGCGCCGGGTGGTGGTCTGGATCGGTTGCATCAGCGTTTCCCTCGTGGCGATCGCCTTCGCCATGCTCGCGAACGCGGCCTCCGACCTGTTCCTGCAGGTCCAGGCGCCCAGACCGTGGATCGCGCTGATCATCTGCCCCGTGGGGCTGGTCGCCTCCTTCCTGCTGACCCGGCACTTCTTCCCTGGCGCGCAGGGCAGCGGGATTCCGCAGGTGATCGCGACGCAGCACATCGAGGATCGGAACCTGATTGCGCGCATCCTCTCGCCGCGCATCGCGGCTGGGAAGATCGCCCTGACGCTGCTGGGGCTCGCCTCCGGCGCATCGATCGGCCGTGAGGGCCCGACGGTGCAGGTGGGCGCCTGCATCATGCACGTCGTCGCGCGCATGCTGCGCCTGCCGCGACCGGAGCTCGAACGGGCGCTGGTGCTGGCCGGCGGCGCCGCGGGGGTCGCGGCGGCGTTCAACACGCCGATCGCGGGCGTGGTGTTCGCGATCGAGGAACTCAGCCACGCCTTCGAATCCCGCACCTCGGGCACGGTCATCACCGGGGTGGTGCTGGCCGGCATCACGACCGCCGCGCTGATGGGCAACTACACCTATTTCGGCCACACCTCGGCGGAGCTGGATTTCGGGATCGGCTGGGTGGCGGTGCTGATGTGCAGCCTGATGGGCGGCATTGGCGGCGGCCTGTTCAGCGCGACGCTGATCCGCGCGGCCGACGGGCTGCCGGGCCGCGCCGGCCGGCTGCTGATGCGCCACCCCGTGGCCTTTGCCGCGCTGTGCGGCCTGTCGATCGCGGTGATCGGGATCATTTCCGGCGGCACCACCTATGGCACGGGCTACGAGCAGGCGCGCGCGATGGTGGAGGGCACCGCCGACATGGGCCCCGCCTATGTCGTGCTGAAATTCGCGGCCACCGTCGTGTCCTATGTCAGCGGCATTCCGGGCGGTCTGTTCGCACCGTCGCTGGCCGTGGGCGCCGGGCTGGGCGATTGGATGGCGCGGCTGCTGCCGGCGGCGGCGCCCGGCGCGGTCGTGCTGCTGGGCATGGTGGCGTATTTCTCCGGCGTGGTGCAGGCGCCGATCACCGCGACGGTGATCGTGATGGAGATGACGGACAACCAGCGGGTCACGGTGCCGCTGCTGGCGACGGCCTTCATCGCCTTCGTCATCTCGCGCATGATCTGCCGCCGTCCGCTCTACGGCGCGCTGGCGCGGCGGTTCCTGGCCGCTCAGTTGCGGGAGAGCCCGCCGCTGCCTGCGGACGAGAAGCCGTAGGCTCGCCCCGCCCCTCGTCCGGCAGGACCCGCAGCGCGTCCGGTGCGGGTCAGGCGGCGGACAGTCGCGCGGACGGAACCTGGTCGGTCGCGGGGAACGCCGCCGCCTCCTCCATCGGCTCGCGGATCATGTAGCCGCGGCCCCAGACAGTGCCGATCAGGTTCTCGGCCCCCGCCTGGGTCAGTTTCTTGCGCAACTTGCAGATGAAGACGTCGATGATCTTCATCTCCGGCTCGTCCATGCCGCCGTACAGGTGGTTGAGGAACGCCTCCTTCGTCAGCACCATGCCCTTGCGCAGCACCAGCAGTTCGAGGATCGCGTATTCCTTCCCGGTCAGGTGCACGATCTGGCCGTCCACCGTCACCTCCCGGCTGTCGAGGTTCAGCTCCATCGGGCCAATGCGCAGCGAGGGCTTGCTGAACCCCTTGCTGCGCCGGATCACCGCCTGCATCCGCGCAAGCAGCTCCCCCTTGTCGAAGGGCTTGGTGATGAAGTCGTCGGCCCCGAGCCCAAGGCCCTTGACCTTGGCTTGCGGGCGGGAGAGACCCGAGAGGATCAGGACCGGCGTGTCGTTCCGCGCGACCCGCATACGGCGCACGACCTCATACCCCTCGATATCCGGCAGCATGAGGTCCAGCAGCACCACGTCGTATTCGTAGTGGCGCACGAGTTCGAGGGCTTCTTCGCCCGTATCGGCATGGTCCACAACCGCACTCGCGGCCTTCAGCATCAACGACACGCCGCGGGCGGCGGTGAAGTCGTCTTCCACAAGCAGGACGCGCATGCTGCCCTCTCGAACTGTCGTATAACGGGTAATTACCACCATAGCGTGTGGTGTTCCATGGTTTTTTCACCTTTGCCGCGCATTCTGCGTTGCAGCACCGCAAAGTCGCCGCCGCGACATCCTGTCCCGCTCACAGAACTCGGCCACAACCGACTGATCTTCCGACAATGATCCACTCCCCGATCGGCGAACGCGCCGCTGCCTGCGCCGCGCTCCTCGCGGACCTGCCCGACCACCGCGTCCAGGGCCGGGTCGGCAGCGTCTCAGGCCTGACCGTCGAGGTCGCAGGCCTCTGCGGTCATGTGGCGATCGGCGACCAGCTGCACCTGCCGCGCCGGGAGGGCGGTGAGATGCCGGCGGAAATCGTCGGCTTCCGCGGCGGCATGGCGCAGGCCATGCCGTTCGGCGACCTGCACGGGATCGGGCCCGGCCACACCGTGCGGATCGGCCGCCGCCGCGGCGCCGCGCTCGCGGTGTCCGACGCCTGGTGCGGCCGCGTGGTCGACCCGCTGGGCCGGCCCATCGACGGCCGCGGCGCGCTGGGACCGGGCCGGCACCCGCGCCTCGTCCGCGCCGCCCCGCCCGAGGCAACCGGCCGCGCGCGGCTGGGCGATTCGCTCGATCTCGGAATCCGTGCCTTGAACTGCTTCGCCACCTGCCGCCAGGGCCAGCGGATCGGGCTCTTCGCCGGCTCCGGCATCGGCAAGTCCACCCTGCTCGCCATGCTCGCCCGGCAGACCGCCTGCGACGTGGTCGTCCTCGGCCTGGTCGGGGAGCGCGGGCGGGAGGTGCGGGAGTTCCTGGAGGATGATCTCGGGCCCGACGGTCTCGCCCGCGCGGTCGTGGTCGTCGCGACCTCCGACGCGCCGCCGCTGATGCGCCGCCAGGCCGGCCCCGCCGCCATGGCGATCGCGGAGCATTTCCGCGACCAGGGCAAATCCGTGCTGCTGCTGATGGACAGCGTGACCCGCTTCTGCCTCGCGCTGCGGGAGATCGGCCTGTCCGCGGGGGAGCCGCCCGCCACCCGCGGCTATCCGCCCAGCGTCTTCGCCGAACTGCCCCGCCTGCTGGAGCGTGCAGGCCCCGGCCCGATGCGGGACGACCGGCCACCCGGCTTCATCACCGGCCTGTTCACGGTCCTGGTGGAGGGGGATGACCACAACGAGCCGGTCGCGGATGCCGTGCGCGGCATCCTGGACGGGCACGTCATCCTCGACCGCCGGATCGGGGAGGCCGGCCGCTACCCGGCGATCGACGTGCTGCGCTCGCTCTCCCGCGCCGCCAACGGCGTGCTCGATCCCGACCGTCGCGCCCTGGTCCGCCGCGCACGGGGGATCCTCGCCCTGCATGCGGAGATGGCGGATCTCGTCCGCCTCGGCGCCTATCGTGCCGGAACCGACCCGCGCGTGGACGAGGCCGTGGCGCTCGCGCCGCGGATCGAGGCGCTGCTCGCGCAGGATCGGGACGAGACCTGTTCGCTCGCCGACTCCTTCACCCGTCTCGCCCAGGCGATGGAGCGCTCCTGATGGCCGGGGATCCGCTCGACGTGCTGCTGCAGGTCCGTCGCCTCGCGGTGGACGGCGCGCGCGGCAGCCTCGCCGACTGCCTCGCCGCCGAGAGCACCGCGGCCGACCAGGTGCATGCGATCGAGGCCGAGATCGCGACGGAGACGACTGCCGCCACCGCGCTCACGGCCGACGATGCCGTGGTCGAGGCGTTCGCGCGATGGCTGCAGCGCATGCTCCCGCGGCAGCGCGCCGCGACCGATGCGCTGCTGTCGGCGGAAATCCGGACGAAGGAGGCCCGCGCCGTGCTGGCGGCCGCCCGAGCGGGGGTGCGCGCGATCGAGCTGATGCTGGAACGCCGCGCGGAGGAGCGTCTGGCGGAGGAGAGCCGTCGGGAACAGGCGGCGCTGGACGAGGTGGCGCAACGGGCCGGACCGGTCCCGCCATGACCGCCCCGATCCGCCGCCCCCCTCGCGCGGACAGCCCCCGCGCGGGCGCGCCGTCAGCGTCGCCGCAGCGTCTGGCGCGGCGACTCGCCGAACAGCGCGCGGTATCGCTGGGCGAAGCGGCCGAGTTCCCAGAAGCCATGGCGCGCGGCGACATCCGTGACGGTGTCCGACTGCGGATCGGCGCGCAGCAGCGCCTGCCGCGCCTGGTTCATCCGGCGCAGACGCAGGTATTGCAGCGGGCTGACCCCGTACTGCTCCTTGCAGGACGCATGCAGCGTCCGCTCCGTCACCCGAGTCGCCAGGCAGAGTTCGGTCAGGGTCAGCGGCTGGTCGGGCTGCGCTGCCAGCGCATCCTCGATGCGGCGCACGATCTGCGTGTGCCGTCGCCAGGTGTTCCGCTCGCGCACCACCTCGCCCACGTCCACCGCATCCAGCAGCGTGCGCACCAGCGCGTCGTCCCAGCGCTGCGCGATGGCCGGGACACCGATCAGGTCGGTGCGGTCCCGGCTCAGCCGCGCGAGCTGGCGGTGCAGCCGGCGGATGCGCGCCAATGCGGCCGGGGGCGGCCGGACCTGCGCGACGACGCCGGCCTCACCGACCTGAAGATCCCGCCCCAGCAGGGCGGCGCTCAACCGGCGCAGATCCTCGGGCGCGAAGGACAGCGTGCCCCATGTGCCGCCATGCGCCGCGCTCATCGCCAATTCCTCGGCGCCCCCCAGGGAGAACAGGTCGGCCGCGCCGAGATCGCGCCCGAACCATCGCTGGGGCACGCCCTCCTCGGCCAGGAAGATGAAATGCGATCGGGCGATCACTCGCGCGCGGCCGATCCGGCCCACGCTGACATGCCCGCGCTGCAACCAGACCGACTCGAGTTCGGCTCGGACCAGGGAGGCCTGGAAGTCGCCGGGTTCGGTGATCACCAGGGTCGCGGCGGCGACCCGCAGCGCCTCGGCATACTGGTCGGGGTCGCGGAACGTCAGGCGTGCGGCCCGACCGCCGCCACGCGCCGCCCGCCGCGCTCCTCCGATCGGAGCGTCGGGCCTGAATCGGTCGGCTTGGCGCACCCCTGCCACGGGACGGATGTTCCGCTCCTATTCCGGCGCACATTCAGCGACTCGGCCGGTTGCTCGTGCCTAGTGCACTCGGCACGCCCTGTCCATTGGAACCGCGTGGTTGGCACGGGCCGCAGGGCTGTGCTGAAACCGGCGCGCTCGCACACCAAGGAGCCTCAGACTGTGCGTATCGCGATGATCGGCGGCGGCTATGTCGGGCTGGTGTCGGCCGCCTGCTTCGCCGAATTCGGCACCGAGGTCACGGTGGTGGAGGCCGACGCCGAGAAGCTGGTTGCGCTGCACCAGGGCCGCATGCCGATCTACGAGCCGGGGCTCGAGAAGCTGGTGGCGGAGAACGTCGCCGCCGGGCGCCTCGCCTTCACCGCCGACCTGCCCACCGCCGTCGCCGGGGCGGAGGCGGTGTTTATCGCCGTCGGCACCCCCACCCGCCGCGGCGACGGCCACGCCGACCTCACCTATGTCCATGCCGCGGCCGAACAGGTGGCGCGCGCGCTGACCGGCTACGCGGTGATCGTGACCAAGAGCACGGTCCCGGTCGGCACCGGCCGGCAGATCCACGACATCGTCCGCTCGACCCGGCCCGACCTGGAGTTCGACGTCGCGTCCAACCCGGAATTCCTGCGCGAAGGCAGCGCGATCGGCGACTTCATGCGCCCCGACCGCGTGGTGATCGGCGCCGAGACGCCCCGCGCGCAGGAGGTGCTGCGCCGGCTTTATCGCCCGCTCTACCTGATCGAGGCGCCGATCCTGTTCACCGGGCTCGAGACCGCGGAACTCATCAAATACGCCGCCAACGCCTTCCTCGCGATGAAGGTCACCTTCATCAACGAGATGGCGGACTTGTGCGAGAAGGTCGGCGCCGACGTGCACGACGTCTCGCGCGGCATCGGGCTCGATGGCCGGATCGGCCGCAAGTTCCTGCATCCGGGCCCGGGCTATGGCGGGTCGTGCTTCCCCAAGGACACGCTCGCGCTGGTGCGCACCGCGCAGGACCACGGCGCGCCATCGCGCCTGGTCGAGGCGACCGTCGCGGTGAACGAGGCGCGCAAGTCGAGCATGGCAATGCGGGTGATCTCCGCCTGCGGCGGGTCGGTGCGCGGCAAGACGATCGCGGTTCTCGGCCTGACCTTCAAGCCGGAGACGGACGACATGCGCGACGCGCCCTCGATCTCGATCGTCGCGCGGCTGGCCGGCGACGGCGCGACGATCCGCGCCTTCGATCCCGAGGGCATGCCGACCGCGCGTGCCGTGCTGCCGGAGAGCGTGGCGTATTGCAGGGACGCGTTGGACGCGGCGCAGGGTGCGGACGCGCTGGTGCTGATCACCGAGTGGAACGAATTCCGCGCGATCGCGCCCGCACGCCTGCGCAAGGCGATGCGGGGATCGGTGCTGGTCGACCTGCGCAACGTGTGGGATCCCCAGGCCATGCGCGCCGCCGGCTTCGACTATCACGGCATCGGCCGCCCCGGCTGACCGGATCATCCGCGCACACGCCCGCACCATCCCCGCCCCGACCGTCATCGCCGGGCCCCGACCCACGGCTGTCCGGTTCGTCACGCCCATTGGAATTGGGCCTGATCCTGGTCTCGGGATCTTGGTATTGGCTCCGGCAGATCGAGCAGGTCGCGAATGGTCCT
>Ga0097682_1002164_pt1 | contig 15514 bp, 16 predicted proteins | sample ThiBio_1000_biof_2_FD_72843 | JGI IMG/M metagenome (GOLD analysis project Ga0097682, IMG submission 72843) | Wastewater bioreactor microbial communities from Cape Town, South Africa - Thiocy_cont_1000_biof - 1398105538229 (version 2) (version 2) ...
CGGCGGATCGCGGCCCGGGCCGTCTTGCCGCCGATGGTCAGTGCGATGAGCGTGTCGTGCCGCCACGACGCAGCGTGCTCCGCGAGGGTGTGCCGGTAGACGTCGGCAGCGGCCCGCGTCATCGCCGACGATCCGACCCCGTCCTCGACCGCACCACCGGAACGCTCGCCTGGAGTTCCGGCCGCAGGCTTCGCCGGTCGAGAGCCCATCAACGCTACGTCGTCATACTCGTTTGCGGCTGGCAGCATCGACGCGGAACTTATTGCTGCATCTGAAGTTTGGGTGGTTTCGGGTCTCACGCGGTGGGTGATGTGGATACGGGTGATTTGGCCGCTACCGCCGATCGCCGCGAGTGCCCGACCCAGGCCGGCGCAGGCGGCGTCCTGGGTCTCGCCGTCCGCGAACATGAACCCGTTGCCGCTGGCGGCGGCGATGATGGTCCAGGTATCGGCGGTCTTGTCGCGCAGGATCGCCGCCCCATCGGTGGTTTCCAGAACGGAGAGTTGGAGGGCCGTTCCGGGGATGGGTAGTACTCCGGCGCGGGTCGGCCGGTCGACCGGGGCGAGGGAGCGCAAGCGGCCTTGCGCGCCGCGCCAGGCGTAGCGGGCGCCGTCCGGGGCCCATTCGATCAAAGCCCGGCCCTCGACCATCAGCAGGGCGGAGCCGGCGAGCGGTGAGATGCCGATCACGGTCATCAGCCCGGTCGTCATACCTGCCGCGACTGTCACCGCGGCAACCGCGAACACGCACGCGGCCAGGGTGATGGCGCGCGTCGCGGACAGGCCGAGCAGCAGGGAGCGGTCGGGGCGCTGGGCGAAGCGCACCGGGGTTGCGGTGGTGGTCATGGTGTTCCTCCCGGTGGCCTGGGCGGTGCCGGTACGGAGCGGGGCCGGCGGAGCCGCACCGGGTTGAGGCGTGAGACGGTCGAGGCGGTGTAGGCGGCGGAGTTGACGTTGCCGAGCGCTTCTCCCCCGCCGCCGGGGTGCGGGGCGGCGAGTTCCCCGCCGGCGAACGTCACGAACTTCATCGTCGCCAGCGGGGAGAACGCGGCGACGAACAGCCACAGCGCGCCCGTCATCACCTGGGTGGTGGACGGCCCGCCCGGTGCAGCAACGCTGTCTGCCAGGGACAGGAAACCGAGCGTGAGGATGACAGCGATCGCAAACTTCGCCAATGCCAGGGCGATCAAGATCTCGAACCATTTCACCAACCAGGTCTTGGTGCGGTCGGTGGTGGCGCCGGCGAACGCGAACGGGGCGAAGACGACGGTGGCGATCACCATGGCGTTACGGCCGATCAGCACGAGGTGGATGAACAGGAACGCGAGACAGGCGAGGCCGGCGATGATGATGACGACCAGCCAGCCGGCCGTGTCTATCACCCCGTCCATTTCGAAGACCCGGGCCATGGTGTCTTCGGCGGACTGTTGGGCGCGGCCGAGGACGAACGCGGTGAACTGGTCGACGACGAGCAAGATCGCGGCGGAGATCGCGGCCGCGGCCGCCCCGCCGAGCAGGGCGAGCGCTGACCCTCCTGCGGCGCGCCACAGGCCGCGATGGTCCTTGCGGAGCATGGCGACGATCACTTGCAGCACGAACATCAGTGCCACGAGGGAGATGACGAGGGTTTGCATCTGGCCGAGCACCGTCTGGATCCATCCTGCGGACAGGTCGATGCGCAGCCCGCCGTTCAAATCGTCGATGGTGACCTGGAGCAGGAACCCGGCGGCGTCGACGAAGCCTTGCGCGATGCGGCGCAGCAGCGAGCCGATCTCGTCGCCGAGGATGTCGGCGATACCCGACAGGTGTGGCGGCGCAGCCACAGCCGGATTCGTCATTTCGAGTCACCCGCCCATGACGACGTGCGTAATCAGCCCCGGCATGATCGCCCCGTCCTCGCTCGGTGTGCACGGCGCCTGGCAGGGGCCTGCGGAGATGAAGATGACGAGCGTGGCGGTGCCGTTGTGGGTGTTGCGGGCGGCGACCATCGCCACCCGCGGATCACCCGTCAGCGCCGACAGGTCGGACGCGAGGATCGGCGCCCAGCTGCCGATCATTTCCGGGGCGAGGGTTCCGGAGAGTTTCACGACTTGGCTCGGTGAGAGCCCGACCTCGTAGAACTGGCCTTCGGCGGGGCAGGTGCCTTCCTGGTCGGCGGCGAGCCTTGCCGCGCAGGAGGCGGCCAGCGAGGTGAGCGCCGGATCGGCGGCCACGCCCGCAGCACCTACGGTGGCGCGGGCGTCGTTGACTGCGCCGATCCAGTCGGCTGTCTTGTCAACGACTTCGACGCCGGGAGTAGGTGCGGCGGTTTCGGCCTTGTAGGAGGCCGGGTCGGCGGTGAACGCCTGCGCTTGGCCGCCGGCCAGCCAGGCGAGGTAGCCGGTGCCGGCGCCGAGCAGTAGCGCCCCGGCCAGGGCGACGAGGATGCCGGACTTTGCCTTTGCCGCCATCTGCGGATGGGAATGGGTGGCCGCGATCGCCCAGGTGGCCGCGCAGATGATCACCATGCCGACGGCCACCGCCAAGCCCCAGCCGACGGCCTGACCCCCCAGCGAGTCGAGCGCGGCCGTGCCGTCCGCGCGGAGCGGCACGATCCCGGTTCGCGCCGTCATGACGCGCCCCGCGTGTATTCCCAATGCCACGGCTCTTCCTGACCTCGGCCCGGTTCGGCCCACGCCGGGTGCGTGAAACCGAACCCGCCGGCATTCGCCTTCAACCACAGGTAGGTCGCGGTCGTAAAACCCATGCCGCCCCGGCCGGGTTCGCACAAATCCACCGCAAGCGCCCAGCCGTGATTCGACGTTCCCGGCGCCGCCGCCAACGTGGGCTTCTCGGCGTGCAGAGCAATCTGGGCGGCCAGGGTGCGGTACGAGTCGGTGATGCACAGCGGTGAGCCCGACGAGGCCCGATACGCCGTCGACATACCGTTCCACGCTGCGGCCGCGTCGCAGCGCAGGAGCTGCCCGGCGGCGGTGAGCGGGCACAGCGCGGTCGCCGGGATCTGTCCGTTCGAGAACCCGCCCCACGCACCCGCCATCACCCCACCGCCAGCGGCGACTCCCGTGCTGCCCATGGCGCAGAAGGCCACCACGTCGAAGCCGGGCACATCGGCGACAGCGGACGCCGGCTGCGCGCCCGTCACCTCGGGATCGATGCCTTGCAGGCCGGCGACGATGGTCAGCGCGTCCTGGTAGTGGGCGGCGTAGTTCGAGCCGTCGGCGAACGCGGAGTGCTGCACCTGCTGCGCGGCCGCCCACGGGGCCAGGTCCTGCCATCCGTCGATCGTCTCGAGTCGGTCGAAGAAGAGATCGGCCGCTCCGGCCGGATCCATCCTCACCGATGCTGGCCCCCAGGAGTCGCGCTGCTGGAACAGGCCCCGCGAATCCGGCCCGGCCTCGTCACCGTGGTCGATATTCAGAAGTGACGACTCCGTCATGGCCGTCATCACCCCGATCACCGCGCCCGCAGTGCCCAGGCCGCGCGCCGCCGCGACGGAGGCGATCGTTGCGGCATTCATGGTCTGTTCGGCAGATAGACCTGAAGCGGGGCTGCCGACCGAGTTGCACGCGGCGGCGTGGATCGCCGGATCGTCGCCCGTGCCCCCGCCTGCGGCAAAGGCCGCGAACGCGGTGAGGATCAAGGCCACCACCGCGACAGCCGCGATCGACGGGGTCGCGGCCGCGGCGACCATGAGTCTGCGGGCGGCCGGGGTCATGAGCCGAGCTCCTGGGCGACGGTGCGCGGGAAGATCCGGTCGATCTCGCACTGGGGCAGGGCGGGCGGGCAGGCTCCGGTGACGCCGATCGTCACCGAGATCGACACCGGGTCGTGGCCGGGGACGGTGACGATCTGGGTTCCGGTCACGTCGATCGCAAACGAGCCGAGTGGCAGGCGCAGCTGGTCCATTCGAGGCGCAGCCCACGCAGACGGGGCGACCAAGTCCGGCGCGAACTCCACAGTCGCGCCAGACGAAACCAACGCCGGCGCCGGGGCGAGACGGTCCAGGTCAGCCGCCAGTTCCTGTGGGGCCCCGATCGGCGGCAGTGCCGCCACCGCCAGCACGACATCAGCCCGGGCGGGGTCCTCCTCCGGCCCAAACGACAGCACGACGTCCGCGACGGCGCCAGCAAATGCGAGCGGATCCGTCACACCCGCCAGATCCGATCGAGGCGCGGCCACCACTACCGAGCCTTCGTCGTCGCCGACGCCAGCTGTCGGCCGGTCGGCGATGACCACCAGCCCGGGCGCCGAGGTGTGCGGATACGGTTCGGCCGCGAGGTCCGTCATACCTGTCGACGGCATGCTCGCAACAACCGCCACGTCCGGCGTTGACGCCCCCGGTGTCGGTGTCGCGGCGGGTGCGAGGGATGTCGCACCGCTGCCATAGTCGAACGTGCGGCCCGACGACGCCAGCCAGGTGCCCCACGCGGAAACACCCAGCACGGCGGCAGCGATCCATAACGCACGGTGCCGGCGTGGAAACGGAATGATGCGCATGACGGCCACCTCGGCTCAGGAGATCGTGGTGCCCTGGTCGTGGGCCCAGCCCACCACGAACCCAGAGGCGCCGATCACGATCGCGGCAACCAGCGACCACAAGACAGTGGTTTTGCCCGACGCCGCTCGATGCGGATTGTTCGTGAACCCGCCCATCGCCCAGATGATCGCGCCGATGATCACCGCCAGCACGCAAGCCACCAGGGCGAACGGCACCATCGCCGACACGATCCCCTTAAACCGTGCCAGCCCCGGGATCGTCACCGTGTCCCCGCCCGACAGCGGATCATCCATCAGAAACGCACCCACCCGGGCCCAGGCCCGGTCGAGATACAACATGGGAAGCCTCCTATTCCAGGCGATGCGCACATGCGAGCGCCGCCGCCCTAAATAGGTGCGCGCCGCGCGCGGTAGTTAACTGGCGGGTCACCGTTGCAGGTCGGACATGGAGCAACGGGCCGCCCCGGCCGGCCTCGGCGGGTAGAGGTGGGTGGCGGACATGTCGCGCCGGTAGCCGTGCAAGACCGCGCTGATCGCCTGCTGACGCTCACGACGTGTCGACCCGGCGGGCGGGGCGGTGAGGATCTGGTGGACGGTTTGCATCGTTGCCTCGGCAACCTCGTGACGACGGCATGCGGCGACCTCACGCGCGGTCTCGGTCACGTCCACTTCGCTGATGAGACATTGAATGTCGAAGATCCGGCCGGAGACCAGTGGCCGCTCGGCGAAGCGCAGTGGCCACCGATCCGGGTCGAGAAGATCCTCTACCGGCGTCTCGATCGCGTGCCGTCCAAACTTGCCGGAGTCGACCCGCTCCTTCCAGAGCTGGCGGTAATCGCGCAAAGTGTCGACCGCCGGCCACGGGTCCGTCCACGTGATCCCGCGGCGCCGAAGATCGAACACCGCGGCCGCAATCGTGTCATCCACCGGATGGAAGTCGCGCGGGCGGACGATCTGGAACATGCGGTCGGCATCAGCCGACGACCAGAGGGCCGCCGACAAGGCGTTGACCGCCGCAAACTGGTAGCGCTGCGCGGGACTGATCATGACGCCACCGCCTGCAGCACGTCATCACGACGGCGGGCGGCGATGGTCGAGACGTTCCCACGGACGGCCCGATGGGGCGCGGTGTGGGTCGCCACCGCATTGACGGGCCTGGCGCGCCTGCCCTCGGCGAGCGCCGCGAGAACCGCCCGGGTCCCCGGGTCACTGGCCGCACGTTGCCAGCCCCGGTGCGCGTCCAGCCACACCACGCCCGGCCAGCCCAACCCGTCGCGGCGACGAGACCCGGCCACCAGCAGCACCATGCCGCTGGCCACCACCGGCGGCAGCGACGCATAGCGGCCCGCCAGGCATCGGCCAGCGCGGTCCCGGCCGGATAAACAGACCTCCTCGATCGCGTCCGCGGCGACATGCGCGGGCCGCGCGTCCCACCGCCAGCCTGCGTCGTCTAGCAACGAACCGATCCTCGACGCGAGACGCGACTTCGGAGCGCCTTGCGGCTCCGCCGATCGCGTCGCCATCTCATCCAAGGGCACCAGCGTCAACTGGCCACCACCAGCACGCACGTCCGACATCCAGCGGTGTTCCCGGTAAGAGACCGGCGGCACCAGCCGTGAACGGGCCTGCCGCTCCCAATAAGCGGCCCGCCGCGCGCCCGCGCAGGCGGCACTCACCAGATCGTTGACGCAGCCCTCGGTTGCCGCCTCGAACGCGCCGACCGATGCCTCGTGCAGCAACGTCGAATCGACGCACGGATCGCGTGCGGTAACAACCGCGGCGATCGAGCATGACGCCGCCCACTGCTGCGCCGGATCATCCGACCCGAGCGCAGCCTGCCAGTCACATCCCTTGGCCCATGCTGAATCGGTTGGGCCGACCTGCCGTTTCGTGTCCATGCCCGGCAGCGTCGACGGCGGGCGTTACCGGAACGCGTCCAAAGCGCATTCTGGGCGCATCTTGGGCCAGGATGCGGGGCGCATCCTGGGATTGACTCGGCGCACCCTGGCCTCGGACATGCCCGTGACCTGCGCATCCTGAGCTGTCAGGAGCAGGATGCGTTCCGGATGCGCCCCGGGGAACGAATTCCGTCGAAGATCGCCATGGACACGCCTCAATGATCCCGATCGACAGGTCAAGGCATGAGACCGATGCACAGTCCCCGTCTCTGACCACGGCCACCACTCCATTGAGTACGCGCCGTCCGCCACCCCCATCCCGGAACAGATACCCCGACGACTCCTACGCGATGCACGTATCAGTGCAACGTGTTCGGCACGGGCGTAGCCGGCGCCGTCCCGCGACTGGTTCGGCAATCGGGTCAATGAAGACGCGACCGCAGTGTTTCATAGCTGGCCGATGCCACCGCTAGCATGAGCCCCGACATGCGCCAAGGAGCCACCGAACGACGTAACCTCATCGAAACCCTCACCGACGCGATCCGCGACCAAGCCCTCGACAAACATCAGAGTTTGGAGTCGAGGGACTGCTGCGCGGATAGGTGACAGGTTCTTCATGCGGCCTGGGTGGCCGGTGTGGTCATGATTGTCTCGTATTCGATGGGGGTCAAGCGGCCGAGTCGGGCTTGGCGTCTGCGGCGGTGGTAGGTGCGTTCGATCCAGGCAACGATCGCGATGCGAAGCTGGTCTCGTGTCTGCCAGGTGCGCCGGTTGAGCACGTTTTTCTGCAGCAGCGCGAAGAATGATTCCATGGCGGCGTTGTCCCCGGCGGCGCCGACCCGCCCCATGGAACCGACGAGGCCGTGAGATCGCAATGCCCGCAAGTATTTTCGCGAACGGAATTGACTGCCTCTGTCGCTGTGCACCACGCAGCCGGCGACGTCACCGCGGCGGGCTGCGGCGCTGGTGAGCGCGGCGACGGCCAGGCGGGATTTCATGCGGGAGTCGATGGAGTAGCCCACGATCCTGCCCGAGTAGGCGTCTTTGACCGCGCACAGGTAGAGCTTGCCCTCGCCGGTGCGATGCTCCGTGATGTCCGTGAGCCACAGTTCATTCGGGCTTTCGGCGGTGAACTGGTGCCGAACCCGGCCGTTGCCGTCGACGACGGCACACAGGTCGTCGTGCACCGCCGGCCCGGGGCGCTTACCGTTGCGGCCCCGTTTCTTACCGAATGTGGACCACCAACGGTTATCCCGACAGATCCGCCACGCAGTCCGATCAGCCATCGACTGGCCGGCATCGCGTGCTTCGTCGGCGAGCAGTCGGTGCCCGAACTCCGGGTCGTCCCGGTGGGCATCGAACAGGGCGTTCGCCCGGTGCGCCTCATCCCATTCCGCTTGGGTCACAGGCTGTTTCAACCAGCGATAGTAGGGCTGACGGGCAAGTTTCAAGACCCGGCACGTCACCGCGACGGGGATCCCGCCGGCGGCCAGCTCACGGACGAGCGGGTACATCATTTTCCCGGCAGATTGGCCTGGGACAGATAGGCGGCCGCGCGGCGCAGCACCTCGTTTTCCTGCTCCAACAGTCGGATCCGCTTCTTCGCGTCACGCAGCTCCGAGGATTCGGACGCGGTCACGCCTGGACGTTTACCGTCCTCGATATCGGCCTGTTGCAGCCATCGGTGCAGACAGGACTCGGAGATACCGAAGTCCTTCGCAACCTGCGACACCGGGGCCTCCGCCTGGCGGGCTACCCGGATCACGTCCTCGCGGAACTCCTTGGGAAACGCTTTCGGCATGGTCGACATCCTTCCAGCAGAGGCACCGAGCCTCCACACATCAGATGTCACCTATCCGTGCAGCAGTCCCCGACTCGCTTCGGCCGCCGTACGGCGGCCGAAGCGAGTCGTGCCAGCGCTCTAGGGAAACGCTGAAAAACGCCAACTGGACTCGTACCGCACTGACGTTTCCGCAGGTGACACTCGACAGGCGACGATCGAATTGGCGAAAATCAGTGGATCCCTAGCGGACACCGACCCTCCATCGGTAGACCTGTGCGAATGCCCGGATGTCTTTCGAGCAAACGCCTTTGATCTTGGGCAGCGCGGTGGCTGACGCTCCGACAAGCTCGGTTTCCAGGTAGGCGATCTCGCGTTCGGTTAGCACTGGAACATTGATCTCGAAGGCGTCGTCCCTGGTGCGGACGAAGGTCAGGTCGTCGAATCGGCAGGTGTCGATCGTGCGGTCGAGAGCCGGGCTGGTAACGATTCCTCCCCAAGTGAGCATCTTTGCGTCGTCCGCATACTCGAAGTTGAAGAGTTGGCGGAATGGCAGACCGTGCGCCTGCCGACCGGCCGCGTGGGCGGTTGCCTGGAGGATGCCTCGTTCGACCCGTGTGGGACCCCAACCGGCCATGTCCGTTTGTTCGAGCCCGTCGGTGACAAGGTCGCCGAGCTTGCTCCGAAGGTTCGGGAGCCGCTCGGGGATCGGAACGTCGGTTGCGGCACCGTTGACGGTCACGAGCACGACGCTGCCCGGTTGACTCGACCGGACGACGTAGTCGACGTCGCGGAGGATGTCGGTGGTGAGAACGTCGGTGTAATCGAGCCAGGTGATCGCCAGTTTCGCCCAATCGATTTGGGGAAGCTGATCCCGGGCTTCGCCGATGAGGAGCCGGATGCTGTTGTATGGCTTGTTGAAGTCGAGTCGGTGTTGCATGTTTGTGTCGTGTTCGATGCTCGTCATCTGGGGGATGCCGAGACCACGGTGGAATTCGACGAAGTCGATGAACTCCAGCCCTCCGAATCCGACGTACTGATATTGATCGGGCGATGCGATCGCTGTTAGCCGTCTGCACGCGTCGACGATCATCCGTCGTTGGGCGGCCTTGGCTGGCCGGAACTCGTACTGTCTGGCCATCAGTCGATCTCTTGGTCGTAGAAGTAGTCGAAAGTCAGGCGACCTACTTCCGAGCCGCTCGATGCCCCAAGCGCTTCCGCGACTTCTTTGTACCGGTCGCGCTCGACCGTATATTGGATTCGCTGAATCTTGGGCGTCGCCGGCGTGTGTGGTTTGGGCGGAGGCGAGGCAGGCGCGAGCATCTGGGACGACACCGTTGTCAGCGAGCTGATCGGCTGGTCCGGGGTTTCGTCCAGCGCCACAAGGATCTCGGGTTTCGTCTCTTCTTCGTCGAGGCGAGCGCGCACTTGCTTGGCGCGGTTTATGACCGCTTGTACGGCAACGAGCGTCGTCTTCATCTCGGACTGCACTGCGCGGAAGACAGGCGAATCTCGGTCCACGGCCGTCTTGGTGGTATTCCAGGGCAGGAGACTCGCGTCGTCTGCGGAGAGATACACGAACCCGCGGAAGAGACGGTACTGAGGGTGGTAGGCCGCTGCGGGATTGCCCCAGCCGGTGATGGGTGTCCGGTCGGCCACGAGAAGCAATCGGTCGTTGCAGAAGAGATACCAGCCGGCATCGCCTGGATCTTGGAAGTTTTCGGCCCGTCCGTCGTCTTCGGGATCGGTGTCCTTGTCGCGCTTGGGTGGGGCAACCGTTCCGGCGTAGAGCTTGACGTCAACGGTGCCACCCAATGCCTCGACTTGGAATTGCTTGTAGACGGGTCGCACGACAGCGGAGGCCTGAAGCGAGGGACGAGATGCAACCAGCGGTGTCTCGCTGTTCAGATAGAGCTTCAGGCCGCTTTGAATCGACTCCTGATGTCGAACGCGCAACTCGGTTCGCAGGAGCTGAGCCACTGACGGGTCGTTCAAGTCGTCCTGCACGCTGGGGTGGAGCTTCGTAATCGTGATCGTGGTGCCGGTCTCCTCGCCGGCCGCGAGGGTGATGCCCTCCTGGACGTTGCCGAATTCGAAGGTCCACGCCTCCTGAACCGCCCACTCCTCGACATCGACGCTCATATCGAAACGCGAGCTATCGCTGCCGCCCGTCTCGCCACGATGAGCAGACTTCACGGTGAACGCCTGGCCGATCTTGAAGATCGCTCGTTTCATTCCGACGCCGAACTGGCCCACCGAACGTTTGACCCCGGTGAAGTCCTTGGAGCGGCCGAAGCGGAACGCGTAGTGACGCGCGATATCGACCGAGATGCCTCCCGAATTATCCGAAATTGTGAACGAGTCGTCTTTGACTTTGATCTTCACCCACTGCCCGTCGAGGTCTCCGTCGGGGTGAAGCCCCCGCGCCCCGTCCACGCTGTTGTCCACTAGATCGACGATCGCTGGCAGCAGCTCGATGTCCTTGGTCAACATTTCGATGAAGAAGCGCTTCTCGGCGCCCGCATTGACCGTCGTGTCGGGGATGGATGTCACCATGTGCTCATGATGCCCGATCTGTGCCCGGCTGAGGTAGAACCTGCCCGCGTCGGTGCGTGCGTCCGGGGGCGAGATGTGCGATCGTCATAGGGTGACAGTCTCCTCCGCTAGCGCGCGCCTGAGCAGGCCAGTAGCGGTCGACCTCTTCGCCGGGGCAGGAGGCATGAGCCTTGGATTCGAGCAAGCCGGCTACGACGTCGTTGCGGCTGTCGAGTATGACCCAGTGCATGCGGCAACTCACGCGTTCAACTTTCCTAACTGTGAGGTGCTATGCCGTGACGCCTCAAAGTTGTCAGCGACCGACGTGCTCGCGGTCGCCAAACGCGGGTTCAAGCGGCTTCATCCAGGAACTCCGTGGCCCGGACGACTCGACGCTCTGATCGGCGGCCCGCCATGTCAAGGGTTCTCCGCAGGCGGCAAGCGTGAGCAGAACGACGAGCGCAACGACCTAATTCTGCACTTCGTCCGCTTAGTCGAAGAACTCAAGCCGCAGACGCTCTGCCTGGAGAACGTCGCTGGCCTGCTAGAAGAGAAATTCGATGACATCCGCGAAGAAGCCTTCACGAAGCTCAGGCGCGCGGGCTATGCACTTTCCGGGACCGATGAGGCGGTCAACAGCCTCAACTTCGGCGTACCTCAGTCACGGCGACGGGTCATCGTGCTTGGTGCACTGGGCAAGGTTGCCCCGACTCGGCCGGTTCAGATCGAAAGAAAAATCTCAGTTAAGGAGGCGCTCGAGGGTCTTCCCTCCCCGTCAGGATATGAGGCACTGCTGAGCGCGGATGAGGTCGAGCTGCGGGATGAGGACATCGAACGCCGCTTATCGATCAAGAGCGCATATGCACGCACGTTGGCAGGCGTCGATGCACTTCCCGGTGACAAGTCCCGGCCGCGCCTGTCGGAGCCGTCCTACTTGACAGGCTCCCGCCGCACCACTCATACGAAGGAAACAGTGGAACGCTTCGCCGCGACCGCGCTCGGCACTGTGGAGCCGAAGAGCCGTCTGTATCGGCTCCCGCTCGACGGTCCGTCCCGGACGTTGCGGGCCGGCACGGGGTCCGAACGTGGCTCGCATACATCCCCGCGGCCGATTCATCCGTGCGAGGATCGCGTTATCACCGTCCGCGAAGCGGCTCGCCTCCACGGGTACCCTGACTGGTTCCGGTTTCACACGACGAACTGGCATGGTCATCGTCAGGTCGGAAATAGCGTTCCACCTCCGTTGGCCCGAGCCGCAGCTCTCGCTCTGCTCGGGTCACTTGGGCACTCGCCTGCAGCGCTGCGCGTAGCGATACCTCTTGGCGAAGTGTCTCTACTCGCGCTATCGAGGACCACGGCGCAAACAGTGGTCGACACCTTGTCGGAAGAACTTCCCGCGACGAGAACGAGGAAGTCGAGGGCTTCTACGTTTGCGGGGGCTGATCGGTCGGCGGCGCAGGTCGGCTAGCGCACTTGTCCACCGTGCGGGGCGCGGAGCGCCAGTTCTCGAATCGAGCTGGCGATTTCCTCGGGGCGATCATGACTCCAGTAGCGCAGTACGGTCCAGCCAGCGTCCGATAGCACCGCAGTGGTCTCTGCATCTCGTGCCGAATTCGTTGCGATCTTGGTGTCCCAGTATTCACGATTCGACTTGGAGGCAACGTAATGCTCAGGGCATCCATGCCAGTAACAACCATCGATAAATACGGCGATGCGGCTAGCGGTAAACACGATATCTGCGGTCCGCCGGAGGGATGATAAAGGCCGGTAGTGGACGCGGTAACGCAATCCTTGAGCATGCAGAAGCTTTCGGACGGCGAGCTCGGGCTTCGTGTCCCGCGACCGATTACCGCGCATGACCGTCGCGGAGTGAGGGCTGCTAGCCCACGAAACTGCACCCACATCCTCACGCTATACCGAGCCGCGTCCTGGAGCCCACCCGTTGGCCGGGCAAGTGACCGGGTAACACCGGACGGGAGCTGTATGCGGATCGGCTACCGGCGTTCGGCCCCGCGTGCATCCGCTACCAGGGTGCAACCCACGCGCATCCTGGGCCCTCGAGCAGCGCAACCTGGAACCGCAGGCGGCGCATCCTGGCCGGGAATCTTTCGCTGACCTGCGCATCCTGAAATGCCGGCTGCAGGTCGCGCGCAGGATGCGCGCTTCCAAACGGTTCCCGCCGCTACGTTTCCGGAGCGTGGCGTGGCTGGCGGCAACATGACTATGTTGTACCGATCGACATGCCCACGGGCGGCACGCGCCTCGTGGGCATGTCGCCGTCGCGAACCCATGCGAAGGCAGGCAGCGCCATCATGCCGTGCCACGCGCCAGCGCTGCCGGCCTCGAACCACCGGCCGTCCGGCGTCTGGACGCACGATGAGATGTCGCGGTCGTGGAAGCCAGGATGGCCGTCGGTCTGCACCGTCACGTACGCGCCCACGAACTCCGTGGCCGGGGCGACCTCGACCACCCGGGCACGCGCAGCCGGCGTGGAACGCGACCCGGCCAGCGCCGCATCCTCCGGCGTGCCGAACGTCTCGAACCCCTCATCGCGACCGGCCGTTGGGACTGTATTGGACATCCTTTCAGCCTACGGATACGGCGACGAGGAGAGCGGCGGGCCCGCTGGACGGGGGCGTCGCCCGCGCGGATCTCGAGGGGGATCCACCGCCATCCGGAGGGCAACATCGTCTCGGCGCGCAGCCGTCAGAGCCTGCCTGAACCCATCGCAGGCCAGTTTGCCGGCCCGCGATTTTCGGCCGCGCCGACCCTGACGTCAAGCCCGCCGCTGCGGACGTCCCCGCCTCGCCCGCCGGAGCCTACGGAAGCAGGATGCGCCCCGCCGAGCGCCCAAAAAATCCCGACACACGACTGGCACCAGCGGCGCGAAGACCCCTCAATAAACTTTGGGTTTACCCGTTACGCGTGGGCTGTGGTGATGTCTTGCCCACCTATACGAACGGCCGCAGCCCGGTGCCAGCGGCGCAGGCGCCGCGTTGTCGTCGAGATCTTGTCAGGACGTCAGCGGGCGAGCAAGGCCTGGAGCCTTTCGGCGAATTCTGGGGCCCCGGCGGCTGCGATGTGCTGTGCAAGCTGCGTCGGTGTCGTCGGCGGGCTCTGCCTACCGGCGGCTGCGCGCATAAATGACTCGATCACGGCCCCAGGATGATCGTCCAGCAATGCGCACAGGAACTCGTCGGAGGTGATCACCTCGATCCCGGCGGCCATCACCGGTTCCGTGCGCAGATGCTTGAGATTCCGGGTGAGCACCACGTCGGCGTTGCCGTGGATGGCAGCCGCAGCATGCACGCGGTCGTCAGGGTCGGGCGATAGATCGTCGGTAATCGCATGGCGATAGGTGGCTGGGTCGATGCGGTCGTCGCCGAAGTACGTTCGCACCGCATTAATGACTGACGCGGCCGATTCCGGGGTCCGTTTCCCCTCTCGGATGATGACTTCTTCCCATTCATCCAAGATCTCGTCAGTCCACACCCAGGTGAACAGAAAGTCTTCCGCGAACGTCAGGAGCAGGTCCATGATCGTGAACGGGAACAGCTCGTTGGTGTCAATGAACACCCGCCGCAGCTGAGCCAACGGTCACTGACCGATCACAGCGCGGATCGCGGCGCCGCCGGCCCGGCGCCTCTCCCGTTCAGCGGCAACATCCGTGACGTCCTTCACTCGGATGCGGCGATGACGGCTGCCGGGCAGGCGACGAAAGGCGAGCACACCGTCCTCGCAGAGACGATCGACAAACTGCCGAGTGACACCAAGAATCTCGGCAGCCTGACCGGGCGTGACCTCATCGTCCGTACGCAGCACGACAACGCGCGCGCCATCGGCAACATCGTCGAGCATCGAGCGCACCGCAACCTCGACGGGATTGTCCCCATTGAGCCGGGCCGCGAGAGATCGCGCATCCGACCGGACAGCCGGATCCGCGGCGTCAAGCGTAGTCGCCGTAGCTCTAGTAACCATGACCCCATGATACTTGCATCTGCAATATCGACAACTTCTCTTCGCTACCGCGCGGGGTGCGCACCTTATTGGGGTGTGGTGATGTCTCTGTCGCGCATGTCGGCCGGGTCGGGTTTCGAGTACCTGATGCGGCACACGTCGCGTGGGGATGCGCCGGATCGGTCGACGGCGATGACCCGGTATTACGTGAACGCCGGCTATCCGGCCGGGGTGTGGCTGGGCGCGGGTCTGGCCGGGGTGAATGACGGGGCGGGTCTGGCCGTGGGGAGCGTCGTGTCGGAGGATCAGATGGCGCGGATGTTCGGCGCCGGCCACGACCCGGTGACCGGTACGCCGCTAGGCCGCGAATACCATGCCACGGCTCAACCGGCGGATCGGATCGCAACGAAGGTCGCGCAGCTGCCCGCAGGCCTGGCGCCCGCAGTGCGCGAAGCCAGGGTTACGGCGACCGCAGCGGCCGAGAAGGCCCGCGACACGCGAGGCGCGGTCGCGGGATTCGATTTGACGTTTTCGGTGCCGAAGTCCGTGTCGGTGCTGTGGGCGCTTTCCGACGCAGACGTGCAGCGCGCCATTGTGGCCGCGCATCACCAGGCGATTGCGTCGACGATCCGGCTGATCGAGCGTGACGTGGCCCGCACCCGCACCGGGCATGGCGGCTCCGCCCGGGTGCCGGTGCGCGGCCTGATCGCGGCCGGGTTCGATCACCACGACTCCCGCGCCGGCGATCCGCAGTTGCACACGCATGTGACGATCGCCAACCGTGTCCAGGCAGCATCCGATGGGCATTGGCGAACGTTGGATTCCCGCTCCTTGTACGCGGCGTCGGT
>Ga0097682_1002308_pt1 | contig 14551 bp, 10 predicted proteins | sample ThiBio_1000_biof_2_FD_72843 | JGI IMG/M metagenome (GOLD analysis project Ga0097682, IMG submission 72843) | Wastewater bioreactor microbial communities from Cape Town, South Africa - Thiocy_cont_1000_biof - 1398105538229 (version 2) (version 2) ...
AGCCTGCAACTGGCGGCCCGCAGCGCCGACCTCGCGAGCCAAGGGCCGGCGGTGCTGGCGGCGCGCGATGAGGCCGAACTGGCGACGCAGCTCGACAAGGTGAAGGAGCTTCAGGGCACTGCCCTCACCAAACTCGGCGAGATCATCGATCTCGGCGCTGACAAATCGACCGTCGCGGTCCTCAAGGAAAACGTCAAGAATATCGACGACGCGGTGAAAAGCCTCGGCAACGCCGCCAAGGAACGGCTCGACCTCGCAACCCGCCATCAGCACCTCTACGAGGAACTGCGGACCTATCAGACCGCGTTCGTCGCGGCCGCCAATCCGGCGATGATGTCAGCGCAAGCCAATATCAACGCGATCCTGACATCGGCCAATCTGTCGACCGACGACGCCACCGAGGCGGCGCGTGCGGTCGAACTGCTGGGCAATGCCGTCTCCAGCACCAACATCGTCGCATCCGATATGATGGCGGCCCTGTCCGCGCCGTCCAGCGAGGCGCTCGAGCAGATATCGACGTCGCTCGAAGACGCCAAAAAGCGCGCTACCGCGAGCCTCGAAGCCTTGCCCGATCGTCGCAGCACGGCCGATATCAAGGCTGCCGCGCAAAAACTGCTCCCGCTCGCCAGCGGCAAGGACGGCGTCTTCAAGGTCCGGCAGCGCGAACTCGATTCGATCGACTACGGGCAGCTTATCCTCGACGAATTCCGCAAGCTCAACACCGGCCTCGGCATCAGCGTGCGTCAACTCGTCGAGGGCGTGCAGAGCGAAACCGATGCGTCCTCCTCGCAGGCGCGGCAGACCATTGCGATCTCGACGCGCGTGATGATGGCATTGGGCGCACTCACCCTGATCGGCTCGATCCTGTTCGTCTGGCTCTATGTCGGCCGCAACATTCTTCGGCGGATCGGCGAACTGCAGCGCGCGATGAAGGTGCTGTCGAACGGCGATCTCGAAACCGAGATCGTGCGCGGCCGCCGCAACGACGAAATCGCCGTGATGGCGGATTCCCTCGAGGTGTTCCGCGAAAGCATGATCCGCGCCCGCACGCTGGGCGCTGACCGGGAGCGCGATCAGTTGAGCCGGGCGGAACGCGCGACCCGCATGGAAGCGCGCATCACCGATTTCGAGGCCAGCGTACGCTCCGTACTGGAGCGCGTGCAATCGTCCGCGAACACGATGGAGACGACCGCGCAAAACATGACCGCGACCGCCGACCGCTCCAATGCACTGGTCAGCACCGTCGCATCGGCGGCCGAGGAAACCTCCGTCAACGTGCAGACCGTGTCGTCCGGCACCGAACAATTGTCGTCGTCGATTCTCGAAATCGGCCGTCAGGTGATCAGTTCGACGGAAATCGCGAGCAAGGCGGTTTCCGAAGCGAGCAAGACCGACGCGACCATGCAGGGACTCGCGGAGAACGCTGCCCGCATCAGCACCGTGATCGACCTGATCCAGACCATCGCCTCGCAGACTAATCTGTTGGCCTTGAACGCGACCATCGAGGCCGCGCGCGCGGGCGAAGCGGGCCGGGGCTTCGCGGTGGTGGCGTCCGAGGTGAAGAACCTCGCCAGCCAGACCGCGAAGGCGACGGAGGAAATCCGCTCGCAGATCGCCAACATGCAGCAGGTCACGACGACCGCGGTGGGGACGATTCAAGGCATCGGATTGACGATCGGGGAGATCAACGAGATCACCACCGCGATCGCCGCCGCCGTCGAACAGCAGGGTGCGGCGACCCGCGAGATTGCACGCAACATCCAGCACGCCGCCACCGGCACCAGCGAGGTTTCCAGCAACATCGTCGGCGTCAGTCAGGCATCGGCCTATGCCGGTGAGGAAGCCAACAACGTGCTCGCGGCCTCCGGCGCGCTGCGACGCGAGGCGGACATGCTGCGCGACGAGATCGACGCATTCCTCTCCAGCATCCGCGCCGCCTGACGGCGATACGGTCGCGGCACGATCCAGTTCCCGGTCGGCACTGATTGACACCAGTGCCGACGCGTGGTCCTTGATCGCACGCAAGTTCGCCTGACTGCCGACGTGGCGCATTCGGGCGCTATCGCAACCGCCGGACGAGGTGACCCGCATGAGCGCATCGATCAATCCCAGCCAGCCCGACACCGCTCCGCTCGGCCAACCGCGCCACAACTGGACCCGGTCGGAAGCGGAAGCGATCTACAACCTGCCGTTCTCGGATTTGATCTTTCAGGCGCAAGGCGTGCATCGCGCCCATTTCGATCCAAATCACATTGAAACCGCCAGCCTTCTGAGCATCAAGACCGGCGGCTGTCCGGAAGATTGCGGCTACTGTTCGCAAAGCGCGCATTACGACACCGATGTGAAGGCTACCAAGCTGATGGACCATCAGGCGGTGCTGGACACCGCGCGCCGCGCCAGGGAGAACGGCGCGAGTCGCTTCTGCATGGCGGCGGCCTGGCGCAATCCCAAGGACAAGGATCTCGATCGCGTCTGCGACATGGTCAGCGCGGTGAAGGACCTCGGCATGGAGACCTGCGCGACGCTTGGAATGCTGGAACCCGCGCAGGCGCAGCGGCTGCGCGACGCCGGTCTCGATTTCTACAATCACAACGTCGACACCTCGCCGGAATTCTACGGGCACATCATCACCACCCGCACGATGCAGGATCGCATCGATACGCTGGCGCACGCCCGCGACGCTGGACTGAAGATCTGCTGCGGCGGCATTATCGGCATGGGCGAGCAGGTCGACGATCGCATCGGAATGCTGATCCTGCTGGCTAACCTGCCGAGCCATCCGGAAAGCGTGCCGATCAATATGTGGAACAAGGTCAAGGGCGTGCCGGTCAACGACACCGCCGACCGGCCCGATCCGATCGCGTTGGTGCGCATGATCGCCCTGGCGCGGATCATGATGCCGCAAAGCGTGGTGCGGCTTTCGGCCGGACGGCAATACATGACCGACGAACTGCAGGCGCTGTGCTTCGTCGCGGGCGCAAGCTCGATCTTCATCGGCGACGTGCTGCTGACGACCAAAAATCCGCAGACCGTTCGCGACGCCGAACTGCTGGACCGTCTCGGCATCCGGTCGAAACTCGACGACGTGCGAACGACAGCCGTGGCGTCTCAGGCCGCGGAGTAAGCTATCGACCGCAGGCGGCACGTTTTCACCGCCTTGCCGACTTTCGACATCCGGTCCAGACCCGCGAATGCGGGTCTGGACCGTGGTTTTTCGGCTGGCGCCCTGCCGATTGATTGGCTAAGCCGAAGGGATGAAACCGCAATCTCCCCCGATGAAATCCAAAGAACCCGCCTTCCAGAGCCTGGCAGAGACCCTGCGCTATCCGTGGGAAACCCCGCCGGGGCCCAATGAGGTCATCGAACTGAGGCCGGGCGTTCTTTGGCTCCGTCAGAAACTGCCGTTCCAGCTCAACCACGTGAACATCTATCTGCTCGCCGACGGCGACGGCTGGGCGATGGTCGATTCCGGTTTCGGCAACGAAGAGACGATCGCAGCGTGGACGACGCTGTTCGAGGGACCGCTGAAGAACGTCAACATCACGCGGCTGATCGTCACCCACTCGCATCCCGATCACGTCGGGCTTGCGGGCTGGATCGTCGAGCGGTTCAATTGTCCGCTGGTGATGTCGCAGGTCGAGTACCTGCAGTCGGTCTACCATCAGAATCGCGGCACCGAGGAGCGCAAGGAAGCGCAGCGGCTGTTCTTCCGCCGCCACGGCATGGACGAAAGCCTCACCGACAAGCTGCTCGGCCGCGGTCAGGACTATCTGAAGCGGGTCTCGACCCTGCCGGCCTCGTATCGCCGCATCTCGCATGGCGACGAAATCTCGATCGGCACCCGGCGCTTCAAGGTCATCACCGGCGGCGGCCACGCGCTCGATCAGGTGATGCTGTACTGCGCCGCCGACAAGCTGTTTCTGTCGGCCGATCAGGTATTGAGCAAGATTTCGCCCAATGTCAGTGTGTGGGCGGTCGAACCCGACCAGAATTCGCTCGGCGAATATCTGGCGTCGCTGGCCAGCCTGACCACCACCCTGCCCTACGATGCGCTGGTGCTGCCCGGACACGGCGTGCCGTTCTACGGCCTCAAGACCCGCATCAAGCAGTTGGCCGATCACCATGAGGAACGTTGCGGGATGATCGCCGCCGCCTGCCGGGAAGCGCCGAAGACATCGGCGGAACTGGTCCCGGTGGTGTTCTACAAATATCCGCTCGACGCCCATCAGACAGGATTCGCCGCGGGCGAGTTGATCGCGCACGTCAATTACATGATCAATGAGGGACGATTGGTGGTCGAACCGCAAACCGACGGCATCCTGCGGTTCCGAAGCACCTAGCCTGTTTCGACCGGGTTGAATCTGACCCGTCAGGAGAATGCTCGACGGGCAACTATCGCGCCCCGGCGCCGGCTGACGTTGCGCCAGCGCAAACTCGAGACTGCGTCGGCGGCAGGGCCGCCGCGCGGTCTCTTCGACCTTATTTCGTCTCGACAGCGATCCTGGAAAGGCTCTAAAAAGAGCTGTGCCAAGGCGTGGCCAAATCTTGTCGAGTTCGGATTTAGCGATGAATTACAATCAGTTCTTCAGTGACGCCCTCAATCGCCTCCACGATGAGCGGCGCTATCGCGTGTTCGCCGACCTGGAACGCATCGCGGGCCGCTTTCCGCACGCGACCTGGCACTCGCCCGATGGTCAGCGTCCGGTCGTGATGTGGTGCTCCAACGACTATCTCGGCATGGGCCAGCATCCGAAGGTTGTCGGCGCCATGGTGGAGACCGCCACCCGCGTCGGCACCGGTGCGGGCGGCACGCGCAACATCGCCGGCAACCATCATCCGCTTGTCGGACTCGAGCACGAACTTGCCGACCTGCACGGCAAGGAAGCCGCGCTTCTGTTCACCTCGGGCTATGTGTCGAACCAGACCGGCATTTCGACGCTCGCCAAGCTGATCCCGAACTGCCTGATCCTGTCCGATGCACTCAACCACAATTCAATGATCGAGGGCATCCGCCAATCCGGCTGCGAGCGTCAGGTGTTCCGTCACAACGACGCCGCGCATCTCGAGCAATTGCTGATCGCGGCGGGACCCGACCGGCCGAAGCTGATCGCCTGCGAGAGCCTCTATTCGATGGACGGTGACATCGCGCCGCTGGCGAAAATCTGTGATCTCGCCGAACGCTACGGCGCAATGACTTATGTGGACGAAGTTCATGCGGTAGGCATGTACGGCCCGCGCGGCGGCGGCATCGCCGAACGCGACGGCGTGATGCATCGTATCGACGTGCTTGAAGGCACTCTGGCGAAGGCGTTCGGGTGCCTCGGCGGCTACATCGCCGCGAAGGCGGAGATCATCGACGCGGTGCGCTCCTACGCGCCGGGCTTCATCTTCACCACCTCATTGCCGCCCGCCGTTTGCGCGGCGGCGACGGCGGCGATCCGACACCTGAAATCGTCGAACTGGGAACGCGAGCGCCATCAGGAACGCGCCGCGCGCGTCAAAGCCGTCCTCAACGCCGCCGGCCTGCCGGTGATGTCGAGCACCACGCATATCGTGCCGTTGTTCGTCGGCAATCCCGAGCACTGCAAGCAGGCCAGCGATCTGCTGCTGCGGGAGCACGGCATCTATATTCAGCCGATCAACTATCCGACCGTCGCGAAGGGTACCGAACGGCTGCGCATCACGCCGTCGCCGTATCATGACGATGCCCTGATCGATCAACTCGCCGAAGCGCTCGTTCAGGTCTGGCAGCAACTCGACCTGCCGCTGCACGCGGCACCGCTGGCGGCCGAATAGAACGGCAAACCCGCTCAGGCCGGTGCGGCCGACAACAGCGCGGTTGCGCGCTTGCTCGGTTCGTCCGACATAACGATCCGCATCAGATCGGCAGCGTTTTTCGCGCCGAGTTTGTCCATGATCCGGGCACGATGAACTTCCACCGTGCGCGGGCTGATCCCCAGTCGCCTGCCCGCTTCCTTGTTGGAAGCCCCCTGCGCCACCTGCTGCAAGACATCGCGTTCGCGCCCGGTCAGCCGATGCCGCCCGGCGAACTCCGCCAGTCCTTCGATGCGCTCGTCCCTGGTCCTGCGATAGGCCGCGACCGCTTCCCGCACCCGATCGGCCATGGCGTTTGCGGTGAAAGGCTTTTGCAGGAAATCGATCGCGCCGAATTTCATCGCGGCCACGACGGTCGCGATATCGCCTTGTCCGGACATCACCACCACCGGAGGCCGCGCGCGCTCCACCGCGAGATCACGCAGCACCTGCAAGCCGGATTCGTCCGGCAAGTTGACGTCGAGGATCACACAAGCCGGCTGGCGGTGGCGGAAGGCCTCCAGAAAGGACGTCGCGTCCGTGAAAGCCCGCGGCGCAAACCCTTCGATCCGAAGCAGCAAACTCAGGGCGTCGCGAACCGAAGGGTCGTCATCGACAATGAAAACAGCGGCGGCGTCGAGTTCGAGCTGAGCGGCCATCGCAACCTTCCCGGTAGAATTGCTGGAGGTATTACAACTTATACGTGTGTAACCTGATTCGCCAGGATTGACAATTGCGACGCGCGCGGTGCGTCCGGCGCGGAATGGCGCTACAATTCGGCCGGCAACCTCCTCGCATCGAGAGGACGAGGCCGAGGGAGACACGGTTGGCGATGGGGCGAGCGTGATGCTGCACGATTGGGGCGTGATCGCCGCCGCGTTCTGCTACATCGGTTTTCTGTTCGTGGTGGCCTATTTTGGCGACCGGCCATCGCAACGCCGCCGTGGCAGCGGCGCCGGCCTGATCTATCCGCTGTCGCTCGCGATCTACTGCACGTCGTGGACGTTCTTCGGCTCGGTCGGCTTCGCGACCCGCAACAGTTTCGATTTCCTGGCGATCTATATCGGCCCGGTCATCCTGATCGCCTTCTGCACGCCGCTGTTGCGGCGGGTCATCCAACTGGCGAAATCCCAGAACATCACGTCTACCGCCGATTTCATCGCGGCGCGCTACGGCAAGAGCCAGGCTGTGGCGGCAACCGTCGCCATCATCGCCATCATCGGCTCGGTGCCCTACATCGCCCTGCAGCTCAAGGCGGTGGGTTCGTCGCTCGAAACCATCATGGGCGACGACCACGCCATCACCAGCGTGCCGATCGTCGGCGATATCGCGCTGATCGTGACGCTGGCGATGGCGACATTCGCCGTGCTGTTCGGCACCCGGCAGTCCGACGCCACCGAACACCAACATGGCTTGATGCTGGCAGTCGCGACCGAATCCATCGTCAAGCTGGTTGCCTTCATTGCCGCCGGCGCATTCGTCACCTTCTGGATGTTCGGCCCCATTGATCTGTTCGAGCGCGCGATGAAGACGCCGGAAGCCGTGCGGGCCATGAGCTATGTCCCCTCGGTCGGCAACTTCCTGACGATGGTGCTGCTGTCGTTCTTCGCCATCATGTTCCTGCCGCGTCAGTTTCACGTCAGCGTGGTGGAGAATTCAAACCTCGAGGAAGTCGAGCGCGCGCGCTGGCTGTTTCCGCTTTATCTCGTCGCCATCAATCTGTTCGTCATTCCGATCGCGTTGGCCGGGCTGGTGTCGTTTCCGTTCGGCCGGGTCGACAGCGATATGTTCGTGCTGGCGCTGCCGGTCGAAGGCAAGGCGCCGTTGCTCGCCATCATCGTCTTCATCGGCGGACTGTCGGCCGCGACCGCGATGGTGATCGTGGAGTGCGTCGCACTGGCGATCATGGTGTCGAACGATCTTCTCATTCCGCTCATCCTGCCGCGCAACCCGCAGATCGCGAACAAGGACTTCGGCCGGTTCGTGCTGAAAATCCGTCGCGTCGCGATTTTCGCCATCATGATCATGGCGTATCTCTATTTCCGCGCGCTGGGCACCGCGCAACTCGCCGCGATCGGCTTGCTGTCGTTCGCGGCCATTGCGCAGCTTGCGCCCTCTTTCCTTGGCGGCCTGATCTGGCGGCGCGGAACGGCGCGCGGCGCCATGGGCGGAATGCTGGTCGGCTTCGCGGTGTGGAGCTACACGCTGTTTCTGCCGAGCTTCATCGACGGCAGCACCGTCGGCACGCTGTTCATCCAGCACGGACCTTTCGGCATCGAGGCGCTTCGCCCGCAGGCGCTGTTCGGCGCCGACCTGCCGCCATTGATGCACGGTGTGCTGTGGAGCCTGTCGCTCAATGTGCTGGCCTATGTCGCATTCTCGCTGATGCGCCAGCCTTCCTCGATCGAGCGGTTGCAGGCCGACGTGTTCGTGCCAAGCGAACTGGCGCCAATGGCGCCGGCGTTCCGGCGCTGGCGCAGCACGGTGACGGTGCAGGACATCCAGGGCACCGTGGCGCAGTATCTCGGGCCGGATCGCGCGCGACAATCGTTCGAGACCTTCGCCACCCACCGCCGCATCAATCTCGATCCCTCGGCACCGGCGGAGTTCGAGTTGCTGCAACATGCCGAACGTCTGATCGCGTCGTCGATCGGCGCGGCGTCATCGCGGCTTGTGCTGTCGCTGCTGCTGCGGAAGCGCACACTGTCGGCCAAAGCCGCGCTGAAACTGCTCGACGATTCCCATGCCGCGCTTCATTTCAATCGGGAAATCCTCCAGACCGCCCTTGATCATGTGCGGCAGGGCATCGCCGTCTTCGATCCGGAGTTGCAACTGATCTGCTCCAATCATCAGTTCGGCGAAATTCTCGGCCTGCCGCCGTACATCGTGCAGATCGGCATCCCGCTGCGTGAGATTCTGGATTTTCTCGCAGCGACCGGCACCGCAATATCCGACCGCAAGACCTTCACCGAGGTCCGCCTCGCAACCTGGACGACCGAAGGCGCACCGTATCTCGAGCGAATGCCGAGCCGGCAGATCGTCATCGAAGTCCGCGCCAACCGGATGCCGGACGGCGGGCTGGTGATCACCTTCTCCGATGTCACACCTAGTTTCGAGGCCGCAGAGGCGCTGGAGCGCGCCAACGCCACGCTCGAGCGCCGGGTGCGCGCGCGTACCGAGGAACTGACGCGGCTCAACTCCGAACTCGCGCGCGCCAAGAGCATCGCCGAAGATGCCAACCTGTCGAAGACGCGGTTTCTCGCCGCGGCCAGCCACGACATTCTGCAACCGCTCAATGCCGCGCGCCTTTACGTGACAAGTCTGGTCGAACGCCAGAGCGCCGGCGAAGACGCGCGGCTGGTGGAGAATATTGACGACTCGCTGGAAGCCATCGAGGAAATCCTCGGCGCGCTGCTGGATATTTCCCGGCTCGACGCCGGCGCCATGACGCCGTCGATCGGCAGCTTCCAGATCGGCGACCTGATGCGTTCGCTCGAAATCGAGTTCACGCCGATCGCACGCGCCAAGGGAATCGAACTGACCTTCGTATCGTGTTCGCTGCCGGTGGAATCCGATCGTTTGATGTTGCGGCGGCTGCTGCAGAACCTGATCTCCAACGCGATCAAATATACCTTGCAGGGCCGTGTGCTGGTCGGCTGCCGACGCCGCGGACAATCGCTGCAGATCGTCATTCACGATACCGGCGTCGGCGTGCCGGCGGTCAAGCGCAGCGAGATCTTCAAGGAGTTTCACCGCCTCGAACAGGGCGCGCGCATCGCGCGCGGCCTCGGGCTCGGACTGTCCATCGTCGAACGTCTCGCGAGAATGCTCAATCACGGCATCGCGCTCGACGCCAACGGCGCCGGCGGCACCATGTTCGCGGTGACCGTCCCGATCGCCAAGGCGGTTACGACACATACGCCTGTCGTGACCAGCAGCACCCCGGTGGCCCGAAGCTCGATGAGCGGAGCCCTGATCATTTGCATCGAAAACGACCTCGCCATTCTCGACGGCATGAAGACGTTGCTGACGGCGTGGGATGCCGACGTGCTGGTCGCCACCGATCCGGAAACGGCCATCGCGACGATCGCGTCACGCGGCGACAAGATCACGGGTCTTCTGGTCGACTACCATCTCGACCGCGGCAACGGCATCGCAGCGATCCGCGAGATTCGCCGCAAGTACGGCCGCAATATTCCGGCTATTCTGATCACGGCGGACCGCAGCCCGCATGTGCGCGCCGCTGCGTCCCAGGAAAAAATCGCGGTTCTCAACAAGCCGGTGAAGCCGGCATCGCTGCGGGCGCTGTTGGGACAATGGCGAACGCAGCAGATGGCGGCGGCGGAATAGCCGGGACTAAAAGATTGGATCGTCATTGCGAGGAGCGGGAGCTCCGAAGCAATCCAGTTCTTTCCTTGTGACTTCTGGATTGCTTCGCTTCGCTCGCAATGACCGATAAGAAGGAACGTCAGCGCGACGCCACGTCGCTCGGGCGCCACTGGCCGCCGGAAATCTTCGCTGCCGCGATCACCGCCTGGGTGCGGCTCTCGACGCCGAGCTTCTGCAGGATCGCCGAGACATGCGCCTTGATGGTCGCCTCGGAGACGCCAAGCTCGTAGGCGATCTGCTTGTTGAGCAAGCCCTCGGAGAGCATCATCAGCACGCGCACCTGCTGCGGGGTCAGCGTCACCAGCCGATCGCGCAGCCGCGTCATCTCCGGGTCCGCCGAGGCCGCCAGATCGACGTCCGGCGGAATCCAGACGTCGCCGGCCATCACCTTCACCAGCGCATCGCGCAAGGTCTCGACCCCGAACCGCTTCGGAATGAATCCCGAGGCGCCGAACTCCAGCGAACCGCGGATAGTCGCGAGATCGTCGCTCGCCGATACGATCACCACGGGAATCGCCGGATACTGCGCCCGCAAATAGATCAGTCCGGAAAAGCCGCTGATGCCCGGCATCGACAGATCGAGCAGCACCATGTCGACTTCGGAATTGTTGCCGAGCAGCGCCGTCAGTTCTTCGAACGAACCCGCCTCATCGATCTGCACCGAGGCAACCACGCTTGCGACTGCTTGTCGCAGCGCATCGCGAAACATTGGATGATCGTCGGCAATGACGAGATGGGTACTGGCGATAGCGTTCATTCAGATCATGGTCAGCGGGTTGCCGCCGCTTGCAGCGCGAAATGCAAACGGATCATTGGCCGATACTCGCCCGGATCGATGATGTCATGCAAGCGGCCTGTTCCATTTCGACGCAAGGGAGTTAACGCGCGCCGCACCGGCACCGCCGCGCTCCCTGCCGAAAACATCCGCGCAAACCGACATTATCGCGCTCGCGATCCGCCTAACGGCGCTCGCCCCGACGATTGCCCATCACTTGCCCATCACTTGCAGCACAACCTCGCGCCGGTGCGCCCGACGACGATGCTCGATCAGATAGATCGCCTGCCAGGTGCCGAGCGCCAGTCGCGCGTTCAACACCGGAACCTGAAGCGACACCGCCGTCAGCATGGTGCGGATATGCGCCGGCATATCGTCAGGCCCTTCGGTATCGTGAGTCCAGCCGCCATCCTCCGGCGCCAGCCGATCCAGCGCCGTGGCGAGATCGACCCGCACCGACGGGTCGGCGTTCTCCTGAATCGTCAGCGACGCCGAGGTATGGCGGCAGAACAGCGTCAGGAGCCCTTCAATCACGCCGCTCCGCGCGACGAACGCCTGCGCCTCGCCGGTCAGATCGACAAAGCCCTGCCCGCGGGTCGGCACCGTCAATACGGTCGATGTCAGCGTGTCAATTATCATTTGTCGCGATAGCTATCGGAACATGCCGGCGATCCGCGCATCGTCATATCTTGCCGGAGACATCTTTCTGCACACGGTCGGCCATCTCGACGAGACGGCGCCACACGCGTTCAAGAAAGCTCATCGCCCGGTCGATATCCCGATCGCTTGGCAAGGTCAGTTCGAGCTTGCGCCCGGTGTCCGCGGACTTACCGGCACTCTTCGACGAATCCCCGGGCGCATCCTTGCGCAGCGAATCGCTTTTCGGAAGCGCATCCTCGATTTTGCCCGCCGCTGAATCGCGTTGCGCCAGTTGCGCGCGCAGCGCCGCGTTGTCCTTTTGCAGCCGCCCGATTTCCGCATCGAGCGCCTCGCGCTCGTCGGGCATCGCGTAGCATGCCCAGCCGATCCGCTTGGTGTTGCACGTCGACATGGTGCCGGTGCGGGTATCGAGCCGTAGCACGCCATCCGCCACCGGCGCGAGCGTATAGCGGCCGTTCTCGGTGTCCGGCATCGACTGCGCGGACGCGGCGCCCGACAAGCTCAATACGCCGCATAGCATCGCGGACAAGCGTAAGGCGCGGGACAGCCTGTTCGCGAATGCCATGCACGTTCTCCGCTTCATCGACGCGAGCCGGCCCTGTCAGGGCTTCGGCCGATACGGCGCACGTCCGCTTTTTAACGCATCGGCCAGCAATTCGATCCGGTCCTGCCCCCAGAACACCTCGCCGTCGAGCACGTAAGCGGGCGAACCGAACACGTCGGCGCCGAGCGCATCCTGCCGGTTTTTTTCATAGGCGGCGGTCACGGCATCGCTCGCCGAGCGCTCGACCAATTCACTTCCCGGAAGGCCGGCCTCGTCCGCCAATTCGCGCACCACGTCGGCATCCGCGAGATCGCGTTGATCTTCCCAGACCGCCGCATAGACCCGACGCAAGAAATCATCCGGATCATGCCCCGCCGCCGCGGCGGCAATGACCACGCCATCGGCCAGCCGCGCATTGAACGGCCAATGCTTGGGTTGCAGATGAAAATTCAGGCCACGCTTGTCCCGCCAGCGTTGCAGTTCCACCATCCGATAGCGCTGGCGCACCGGGTGGCGCTTCATCAGGGGCAGACCGCCGGTCTCGGAAAACAGGTCGATCAGCACCACCGGCTTATGATTTACCTTGAGATCGTAGGCACTTACCAGATCGCGGAAGACCTTGTGACCGATATAGGCCCAGGGCGACTGGAACGAAAAATAGTAGTCGATCGCACGTGACATGCTTGCTCCGGTGAAACGCGGCGCCGCGCCGCCTTCCCATCCCAACAGAGCCACCCGCGCGGAACAAGAGGGCATTCCGCACAACTCAACCGCAACACTGCCGGCACTTCGCTGCGGCGATCCCGCGCATAACTTTGACGAGGCCCGATAAATTCCGATAAATCAACAACCTAACGGACTTTTCGGCAATCTTGACTTGGTGCGATGCCGTCAGTATGGTCCGCGCGGATTTTAAGGGTTGCGGGGCGCGTTTTCCTTCATTTTGACCTCTTTTCGGGTGTCGACAGCCAGGTGAGTGACGATCATGGCGAACGGCACACATGACGGTGGATCAAATCATGACGGAGCATCCGGCAAACCGCTCTCTGACGATGCTGCGCTTTCCGCAAGACTTGGACGCCTGGACCAACGGTTATCCTCGCTGAAGGACACCCGAAAATCCAAGGTTGACTATGACGAACGGCAAGATCAGGACGCATCGGCACGGGCTTCGGCGCTGGCACGCGGATTTCGTTTATCGTCCGAGCTGGTCGCGGGGGTTGCTGTCGGCGCCGCCATCGGCTGGGGGTTTGACTACCTGCTATCGACCTCGCCCTGGGGTCTCATCGTGTTTTTCCTTCTCGGCTTCGCAGCCGGAGTGGTCAATCTGATGCGGGTCGCGGGGGTGGTTCCTGACGTGCAGGATCGTGTAAAGGGTTCGCCACGGGACCCATGATTTCAAGCGCCAGCATGTGCTGGTGATGTTCAATCGCCAGCGCGGCTGGCGGACGATGACGAGAGAGCGGCCGGCGATATGGATCCGATCCATCAATTCGAGATCAAGAACCTCTTCACGATCGGCACCTTCGGCGGTCACGAGATCGCCTTCACGAATTCCGCCGCCTACATGGTGTTGGCCGTGGTGCTGACCGCGGCCCTGATGCTGGGCGGCACCGCCGGCCGGCGGCTGGTGCCGGGCCGGATGCAGTCGATGGCCGAACTCAGCTACGAATTCGTCGCCGACATGTTGCGCTCGACCGCTGGCGAACACGGCATGAAGTTCTTCCCGCTGGTGTTCTCCATTTTCATGTTCGTGTTCATCTCGAACATCGTCGGTATCATCCCCTACACCTTCACCGTCTCCAGCCACATCATCGTCACCGTGGCGCTGGCGCTGCTGGTATTCCTCACCGTTCTCGTCTACGGCCTCTACAAGAACGGCCTGAAATTCTTCAAGCTGTTCGTACCGCACGGCATTCCGATGGTGATCCTGCCGCTGGTGGTGGCCATTGAGATCATCTCGTTCCTGTCACGTCCGGTTTCGCACAGCGTCCGTCTGTTCGCGAACATGCTCGCCGGCCACATCACGCTGAAGGTGTTCGCCAGCTTCATCACGATGCTGGGCGCGCTCGGCATCGCCGGCATCGCCGGCGCGGTGCTGCCGCTGGCATTGACCATCGCGCTGACCGCGCTCGAACTGCTGGTCGCCGCGCTGCAGGCCTACGTCTTCGCCATCCTCACCTGCATCTATCTCAACGATGCAATCCATCCGGGCCACTAAAGGCTCGCGTTTTCCAAGCAACCCCAAGCAAACACACGAAGGAGCTACTATGGACCCGATCGCCGCTAAGTACATTGGAGCCGGCATCGCCTGCATCGGCATGGGTGGCGCCGGCGCCGGCGTCGGCATCATCTTCGGTAACTACCTT
>Ga0097682_1002333_pt1 | contig 14377 bp, 10 predicted proteins | sample ThiBio_1000_biof_2_FD_72843 | JGI IMG/M metagenome (GOLD analysis project Ga0097682, IMG submission 72843) | Wastewater bioreactor microbial communities from Cape Town, South Africa - Thiocy_cont_1000_biof - 1398105538229 (version 2) (version 2) ...
CCATGGCGCTGGCCGGTGGGGGGGCTGCTGATGGTGCCGGTGCTGCTGGCCGCGGTGGCGCCGGTCACGGTGCTGACCCTGGCGGCGTTCAGCAAGGTCTGGACCAAGGCGCCTACGCTGGACAACCTGACCCTGGCGCATTTCCAGGCCGCCCTGCTCGACAACCAGATCGCGGTGCGCGGGCTGGTGAACAGCCTGGAACTGGCGGTCGCCGCCGCCACGCTGGCGGTGCTGATCGGGCTGGCGGTCGCCTATCTGGACCTGCGCACCCGGCTGCGCGGCCGGGTGATGCTGGACTACCTGGCGATCCTGCCGCTGGGGCTGCCCGGCACGGTGATGGCGGTGGCGCTGCTGCAGGCGTTCATCCACCCGCCGGTGGTGCTGTACGGCACCATCTGGATCCTGCTGGTGGCCTATGTCGCCCGCGCGATCCCGATGGGCGCGCGCAGTGCCAACGCCGCCCTGCGCCAGGTCGATGCCTCGCTGGAGGAGGCGGCGCGCATCACCGGGGCGAGCTGGACGGCCGCCCTGCGCCGGGTGCTGCTGCCGATCCTGCGGCCCAGCCTGCTGCTGGGCTGGCTGCTGGTGTTCATCCCATCGCTCTCCGAGCTCAGCACCACGATCCTGCTCTATTCCAGCGGCACGGAGACGATCTCGGTGGCGGTCTACCGGCTCAACGACATGGGCCAGCTGGAGGTGGTGGCGGCGCTGTCGGTGGTGCTGATCGGCATCATCCTGGTGGCGCTGCTGTTGATGCAGGCGCTGGCTGGACGCAGCCGCACCGCGGTCGTCGCGTCGGCGGCGGGCGGCTGAACGGAAGGGGGCGGCATGGCGCGCATCGAGATCGTCGGGCTGGGCAAGTGCTTCGGGCCGCACGTGGCGCTGGACGCGCTGCACCTGGACATCGCGGACCACCAGTTCATCACCCTGCTCGGCCCGTCCGGCTGCGGCAAGACCACCACGCTGCGCCTGCTGGCAGGGTTCATGGAGCCGGATAGCGGGCAGATCGCCGTCGATGGCGCGGTGCTCTCCTCGCCCGCCGGCAGCGTGCCGCCGGAGCGGCGCGGCATGGGCATGGTGTTCCAGAACTACGCGCTGTGGCCGCACATGAGCGTGTTCGACAACGTCGCCTTCGGCCTGACCATGCAGCGCGTGCCGGCCGCCGAGGCACGCCGCCGGGTCACCGACATGCTCGGCATCGTCGGGCTGGAAGGGGTGGCCGGCCGCAGCCCCTCGGCGCTGAGCGGCGGCCAGCAGCAGCGCGTGGCGCTGGCCCGCTCGCTGGTCACCGAGCCGTCGATCCTGCTGCTGGACGAGCCGCTGTCCAACCTGGACGCCAAGCTGCGCGAGCGCATGCGCAACGAGCTGAAGGACCTGCAACGCCGCACCGGCATCACCTTCGTCTACGTCACCCACGACCAGAGCGAGGCGCTGGCGCTGTCGGACCGCATCGCCGTGATGGCGGGCGGGCGGTTGCAGCAATACGGCCCGCCGCTGGAGATCTACGAGCGCCCGGCCAACCGCTTCGTCGCCGATTTCATGGGCGCCGCCAACCTGCTGGACGGCACGGTGGAGCAGGCCGAGCTGGGCCAAGGCGGGGCGGGCCAAGGCGGGGCGGGCCAGGGCGTGGTGGGCCAGGGCGTGGTGGGCCAGGGCGTGGTGGCGCTACCCGGCGGCGCGCGCTTCGCCGCCACCTTGCCCGCAGGCGCCGCCGCCGGCGACGCGGTGGCGCTGATGCTGCGCCCGGAAGACATGGCGATATGCCGCCAGCCGCCGGCGGCGCCCGCCAACACGCCCGCCAACACCCCAGCCAACGCCCTGGCCGCCACCGTGCAGGACAGCGTGCTGCTCGGCGGCCTGATGGAGTACCGCGTGCGGGCCGGCACCGGGGCGGGGGCCGTGTCGCTGCGCGTGCAGGTGCCGCGCGGCGCCGGCTTCGCGCCCGGCGAGGCGGTCTGGCTGTCCGTGCCGCCCGAACGCTGCATCGCCCTGCCGTGACCGCCCTCTCAAACCGGAGACCGCAATGAAGCCCAGAAACCTGCTGTTCATCATGTCCGACGAGCATAATCGCCGCGTGCTGGGCTGCCATGGCCACCCGATGATCCGCACCCCCAACCTCGACCGGCTGGCCGCGCGCGGGGTGCGCTTCACCGACGCCTATTGCAACTCGCCGATCTGCGTGCCCTCGCGCGCCAGCTTCGCCACCGGGCGCTGGGTGCACCAGGTGCGGTTCTGGGACAACGCCATCCCCTATGACGGCAGCATCCCCTCCTGGGGCCACCGGCTGCAACAGGCCGGCCACCACGCCACCTCGATCGGCAAGCTGCATTTCCGCAGCGCCGACGACCGCAACGGCTTCGACGAGGAGATCATGCCGCTGCACGTGGTCGATGGCGTGGGCGACCTGCTGGGCCTGCTGCGCGACGACCTGCCGGTGCGCTCGGCGGCGCTGAAGCTGGCCGAGGAGGCCGGGTGCGGCGACAGCACCTACCAGGGCTATGACGACCGCATCACCGAGGCGGCGGCAGGCTGGCTGCGCCGGCGCGCGGCGGCCCATGAGGCATCGGGGGGCGACAAGCCCTGGGTGCTGTTCGTCTCGCTGGTCTGCCCGCATTTCCCGCTGATCGCCCGGCCGGAATGGTACAACCTCTACCCCGAGGCCGAGGTGCCCTGGCCCGAGCAGTACGACCCCGCCGCCCGGCCGGACCACCCCTACATCGCCGCCATCCGCGAATGCATGGTCTACGACAAGGCGTTCGACCCCGCCCGCGTGCGCCGGGCGCTGGCCGCCTATTTCGGCCTGGTCAGCTTCCTGGACCACAATGTCGGCCGTATCCTGGCGGCCCTGGAGGAAACCGGATTGTTCGAGACCACGCGGGTGATCTACACCAGCGACCATGGCGACAATCTCGGCGCCCGCGGGCTGTGGGGCAAATCCACCATGTACGAGGACTCCGCCGGCGTGCCGCTGATCATGGCGGGGCCGGAGGTGCCGCAGGGCCATGTCTGCCACGCGCCGGTGTCGCTGGTGGACGGCTTCCCCACCATCCTGCACGGCGTGGGCGCCGCCCCGCACCCCGATGACCGCGACCTGCCTGGCCATTCGCTATTCGACGTGATGCGCGGCATCGCCCCCGCCCGCACCGTGCTGAGCGAATACCACGCCGCCGGGGCGGCCGCCGGCGCCTTCATGATCCGCCGCGGCGCGTTCAAATACGTCCATTACGTCGGCATGCCGCCGCAGCTCTTCGACCTCGACGCCGACCCGCTGGAGGCGCGCGACCTCGGCCAGAACCCCGGCTATGCCGGCTTGGTCGCCGATTGCGAGGCGCAGTTGCGCCGCGTGGTGGACCCCGAGGCGATCGACCGGCTGGCCCGTGCCGACCAGCGCGCCCGCATCGCCGAATATGGCGGGCCGGAGGCGATCATCGCGCGCGGCAGCTTCGGCTATTCGCCGGTGCCCGGCACCAAGCCGGTCTACACCTGACCCGCCGCAGCCGCCCCAACTCCGGCCGCCTGCGCCTGGAGGATGTCGCCGCCGCCGCCGGTGTCTCGCCGGCGACGGTGTCGCGCACCCTGCGCCAGCCCGACCTGGTGGCCGAGGCGACGCGCGAGGCGGTGCAGGCGGCGGTGGCGCGGCTGGGCTACATCCCCGACCTGGTGGCCGGCAGCCTCGCCTCGGTGCGCACCGGGCAGGTGGCGATCGTGGTGCCCTCGCTGGCCACGCCGGCCTTCATGGGCACGGTGCGCGGCATCTCGGACACGCTGCTGCCGATGGGCCTGCAATGCGTGCTGGGCGACCGCAATCTGTCGGGCGACAACGAGACCTCGCTGCTGACCTCGTTGCTGGGCCGGCGGGCCGATGCGGTGATCCTGGCCGACACCGTGGAATCCCCCGCCTCGCGCGTCCTGCTGGAGCGCTGCGGCGTGCCGGTGGTCGAAACCTGGACGCTGACGCGCGACCCGGTGGACATGAACGTGGGCTTCGACAACCGCGCCGCCGCCCGCGCCGCCACCCGGCACCTGGTCGCCATTGGCCGGCGGCGGATCGGCATGATCTGCGGCCCGCTGCAGGGCAACGTGCGCGGCCGGCTGCGGCGGCGCGGCTTCCTGGACGCGATGCGCAGCGCCGGGCTGGCCCCGGACCTGTTCGCCGAACTGCCGTTTCCGCCCAACCTGGGCGACGTGGACCACGCGCTGCAATCGCTGATGGCGGCGGCGCCGGACCTGGACGCGGTGTTCTGCAGCGGCGACACCTTCGCCGTCGGCGCGCTGTTCGCCGCCCAGCGGCGCGGCTGGGCGGTGCCGGGCCGGCTGGCCATCGCCGGGCTGGGCGACCTGGACCTGGCCGACCAGGTGGTGCCGGCGATCTCCGGCGCGCGCATCCCGGGCTACCGCATGGGGCAGATCGCCGCCGGGATGGTGATGCGCCGCCTGGGCGGGGAGGCGGTGGAGCGGCGGATCGTCGATGTCGGCTTCACCCTGGCCGAGCGGGCGAGCACGCTGGGGTAGCCTGGCGGGATAACCCGGCCCATCAGGCCCGGGCATTCGCCTCGATCAGGATACGCAGCCCGTCCAGCAGCGCCGCCGGGGTGGGCGGGCAGCCACGGACCACCAGATCGACCGGCACCGCGCTGTCCACCCCGCCGGTGATGGCGTAGCTGCCCTTGAACACCCCGCCATCGATGGCGCAATCGCCCACCGCCACCACGAATTTCGGATCGGGCGCCGCGTTCCAGGTGCGAACCAGCGCCTCGTGCATGTTCTTGGTGATCGGGCCGGTCACCAGCAGCACGTCGGCATGGCGGGGGCTGGCGACGAAGCGCAGGCCGAACCGCTCCAGGTCGTAGACGATGCTGTTGAGCATCTGGATCTCCAGCTCGCAGCCGTTGCAGCTGCCGGCATCCACCTGGCGGATCGACAGGCTGCGTCCCAGCAGCCGCTGCGAGGTCGCGTGCAGCCGCTCCGCCAGCGCCTGGGTGGCCGCCTCGTCCGCCGGCACCGCCGGCAGGGTCAGCGGGCCGTGGCGCAGGGTGCGGGCGATATGGCGCCAGACCATCAGCAGGAACCCCGGATGGGTCGGTTTTTTTCGGCTTTCAGCCCCGAAAAATCACCCTTTTCCGCCCTCATTTCACAGGTCCACCCCGGAATACGAGCAGTTGAAGCTCTTGTTGCACAGCGGGAGGTCGGCCACGATATTGCCGCGGATCGCCGATTGCAGCAGCGGCCATTGCAGCCAGCTCGGGTCGCGCATGAAGGCGCTGGCGATCTGCCCGCCATCCAGCCGCAGCCAGTGCCAGATATCGCCGCGGAATCCCTCCGCCCAGCCGATCCCCTCGCCGGAGGTCATCGGCAGCGGCACCGACAGCGCGCCGTCCGGCAGCCCGGCCAGCAGGGCGCGCAGCAGCAGCGTGCTCTCGCGGATCTCGCCGATGCGGATGCGCACGCGCGCGTCCACGTCGCCCTCGGTCAGCACCGGCACGCCGAAGGCCAGCGCGTCGTAGGGCGCGTAGCCGGGGCTGCGCCGGGCGTCGAAACTGCGGCCGGAGGCGCGGCCGACGAAGCCGCCGGCGGCGAAGGCGGCGGCCAGCGGCGGCTCCACGATGCCGGTGGTCACCATCCGGTCCACCAGGCTGGAATAATCGTCGTAGACCCGCAGCAGGTTCGGCAACTCCCGCTCCAGCAGCGCCAGCGCGCCCAGGATGGCGGCCGGCCCCTCGGGCGCGATGTCCAGCGCCACGCCGCCGGGCACCACGCAATCCATCATCAGCCGGTGGCCGAAGGCGGTGGCGGCGGCGCGCAGCATGCTTTCGCGGTGCCAGCCGTAGCGGGCCAGCAGGAAGGGGAAGGCGGCGTCGTTGCAGATGGCGCCGCAATCGCCGAGGTGGTTGGCGATGCGCTCCAGCTCCGCCATCACCGCCCGCAGCGCGCGGGCGCGCGGCGGCGGCTCGGCGAAGGCGGCGGCCTCGGCGGCGTGGGCGAAGGCGATGGAATGCGCCACCGTGCTGTCGCCCGACAGGCGGGCCGCGAAGCGCGCCGCCGCGCGGGGCGACTTGCCGCGCATCAGGCCGAGCGTGCCCTTGTGCAGGTAGCCGAGCCGGATTTCCAGCCGCACCACGGTCTCGCCCTGGGCATGGAAGCGGAAATGCCCCGGCTCGATGGTGCCGGCATGCACCGGGCCGACGGCGATCTGGTGGATGTCCTCGCCCTCGGCGGTCAGGAACTCCAGCGGCTCGGCCGCCCCCAGGCTGGCGGCGGGGCGGGCGGAGAGCGGCGCGACCTGGCCCCATTTGCCATGGTCGAGCCAGGTGCGGCTGTCCAGCCCGTCGGCGGCGCTGTGGCCCCACAGGTCGTGGACCATCCGCTCGAACCACGCCGCCGCCGGGCGGACGGGCGAGAGGGCGGGGTACCAGCCGGCCTCCACCGCCACGCTGGCCAGCAGGAAGGCGCCGTCGGTGGTTTCGTGGAACAGCGCGTGCACCTCGCGGGTGTCCGCCCACAGGCCGAGCAGTTCCACGCTCGGCGTGGTGGCCAGGGCCACGGCCATCGCCTGCCAGCCCTCGGTGGTCAGCAGGTGGCGCGGCCAGGGCTGGCAGGGCTGCGGCGCGCCGGCGCGGATCAGGTCGGCGGCGCTCATCGCAGCCCCCCCGCCACGGCGGCGAACCAGGCCACCAGGCTGGCCGGCATCGCCAGCCCCAACACCGCCACCACCGCCAGGTGCAGCCAGGCCGGCGCCAGCGCGGCCAGGCTCGGGGCCGGCCCGCGGTCGGGCGTCGGCTCGCCGGTGCACAGGCCGATCAGCCGCCACGCCAGCGCCCAGGCGCCGACCACCAGCCCCAGGCCGAGCGGCAGCGCCAGCAGCGGGCGCAGATGGATGGCGTTGGTCACGATCATGAACTCGCTGGTGAACAGCCCGAACGGCGGCAGCCCGGCCACCGCCACGATGCCGGCGGCGAGCGTCAGCCCCAGCGCGCGGTGGCTGGCCACCAGCCCGCCGATATCGGCGAACAACTGGCTGCCTTTCAACTGGCAGGCGCGGCCGATGCACTGGAACACCGCCGCCTTGATCAGCGTGTGCAGGGTGAGGTGCAGCAGCCCGGCGAAGGTGGCCAGCGGTCCGCCCAGCCCGAAGGCAAATGCCGCCACACCCGACTGCTCGATGGTCGAGAAGGCGAAGAACCGCTTGGCATCGCGCCGTCGCCACAGGCTGAAGGCGGCCAGCAGCAGCGACAGCAGCCCCAGCGCCATGATCGGCGGGCCCGGCGCCAGCGCCTCCGGATTGGCCGCCATCACGCCGCGCAGCCGCAGGATGACGAACAGCGCCACGTTCAGGATGGAGCCGGACAGCACGGCGGAAACCGGCGTCGGCCCCTCGGCATGCGCATCCGGCATCCAGGCGTGCAGCGGCGCCAGCCCGGCCTTGGTGCCGTAGCCGATCAGCAGGAACACGAAGGCGAGGTTGAGCAGCGGCGCGGTGGCGTGGCCAGCGGCGGCGGGCAGCGCGCTCCAGCTCATCGCCGCCATCGCCCCCTCCGGCCCGGCCGCGAAGGCCGGCAGCGCGGCCAGGTACAGGATGATGGTGCCGAAAAACGCCAGCGAGATGCCGACGCCGCACAGGATGAAGTATTTCCAGCTCGCCTCCACCGCCTCGGCGGTGCGCGGCAGGCCCACCACCAGCACCGCCGCCATGGTCGCCGCCTCCACCGCCACCCAGGTGACGCCGAGGTTGTTGGACAGCAGCGCCATCAGCATGCCGGCGAGGAAGGCCTGGAACAGCGCGTGGTATTGGCGCAGCCGCCGCACGTCCAGCCGCCCGGCCGCCGCCTCCACCGCCACGTAGGGCAGGCTGAACCAGGAGGTGGTCATCGCCACGAAGGCGGTCAGGATGGCCATGTGCGCGGCCAGCCCGTCCACCAGCAGCAGGGTGCCGGCATGCTGCTCCCAGGGCAGCAGGCAGGCGGCGCCGAAGGTCGCGGTGGCGGCGGCGATGTTCACCCAGGCCGCCACCCCGGCCGCCACCGCCGCCATCGGCAGCAACGCCAGCAGCACAGCGGCCAGGATCGGCAGCAGCACCACCGCCCCGGCCGGCGACAGCAACTCGGCGAGCAGATGCGCGCTCATCGGTGCGCGCCCCCCACGCGGTCCAGGTGGGAGACGTCCAGGCTGTCGAACCGCTCGCGGATGCGGAAGAAGAACACGCCGAACACCACGAGGCCAGCAGCACCAGCACCGCCACTGACAGCTCCACCACCAGCGGCATGCCGGCCACGCCCACGGCGGCCAGGATCAGCCCGTTCTCCAGCGACATGAAGCCGATCACCTGGGTCAGCGCGCTGCGCCGCGTGATCATCATCAGCAGGCCCATCAGCACCACCGACAGCGCCAGCGCCAGGTCCTCGCGGGTCAGCGCACCCCGGCTCAGCGTGGTCGGCAGCACCACCATGATCGACAGCGCCACCAGCCCCACCCCCAGCGCCATCGAGGGGAACACCCCCAGCGCCGTGTCGATGGAGCGGTGGATGCGCAGCCGGCGGACGATGTTGTGCAGCGCCAGCGGGATCGCCACCCCCTTCGCCCCCAGCGCGATCAGCGCGGTGACGTACAGGTGCGGCGCCCCCTGCGACCAGCCCTGCCACGCGGCGGCGGCCGCCAGCACCCAGGCCTGGGCGGCATAGGTGTTGATCACCGCCCCCATCCGCCGCTGGTAGAGCAGCACGAAGGACAGCACCAGCACCGCCGCCCCCAGCAGGTGCGCCAGGTCGTACGACAGCACGCCGTAGCCGAGGCGGGAGTCCACTATGCGAATCCCCCGCTCATGCGAAACCCGTACTCATGCAAAGCCCTGGCTGACGAACAGGAACACCACCGCCAGCAGCGCCAGCAGCAGCGCGATGCCCAGGAACTCCGGCACCCGGAACACCCGCATCTTGGCGATCGCCGTCTCGAAGCCGGCCAGCGCCAGCGCCAGCACCCCCACCTTGCCCGCCCAGGCCAGCATGCCGGTGGCCCACCACAGCGGCAGCGCGCCGGCGGGGGCCATGCCGAAGGGCACGAACACGGTGCCGATCAGCGTCATCCACACCAGCAGCTTCAGCGCGGCGGCAAGCTCGATCAGCGCCAGGTGGCGGCCGGAATACTCCAGCACCATCGCCTCGTGCACCATGGTCAGTTCCAGGTGGGTGGCCGGGTTGTCCACCGGGATGCGGCCGTTCTCGGCGATGGCGATGGCGATGATGGCGATCAGGATCAGCCCCAGCGACACCCGCAGCCCCAGCGCGCCCTCGCGCAGCACGGCGGCGATGGCGTCCAGGTTGGTGGTGCCCACCAGCAGCGCCAGCGTGAACACCACCAGGATCAGCGCCGGCTCGGCGAAGGCGGCATAGGTCATCTCGCGGCTGGAGCCGATGCCGCCGAAGCTGGTGCCGATATCCATGCCGGCCAGCGCCAGGATGCAGCGCGCCAGCGCCAGCAGCCCGCCGATCACCAGCAGGTCGGCCACCGGCGCGCTGGCCATGCCGAGCGCGAACGAGGGCACCAGCGCGGCGGCGGCCAGGACGGCGGCGAAGCCGGCGGCGGGGGCGGCCAGGAACAGCCAGGAGGCGTTCTCCGCCACCACCGGCTGCTTGCGCGCCAGCCGCAGCAGGTCGCGCCAGGGCTGCAGCACGGGCGGCCCGGCGCGCCCCAGCAGCCGCGCCTTCACCCGCCGGATCACGCCCACCAGCAGCGGCGCGGCGGCCAGCATCAGCGCCACGTGCAGCAGTTGCGCGGCCAGCGCCAGCAGCAGCCCGGCGGCGGCGCTCATCGGCGCGTGCTCACAACTGTTCCAGCACGGCGACCAGCGCCAGGAACAGCACCAGCACCGCGAACATCACCGACAGCGTGCGCCGGATGGTCAGGAACTGCATCCGGTCCGCCAGGCCCGAGAGCGTGTCGCGCCAGTCGCCCAGCCGGGCGAACAGCAGCGTGGCGGCGGGGTCGTGCAGGCTCACCGCCAGGCTGGCGGGGCGGCGGTCGCCCGGGGCCGGCATGTCCACCTGCTCGCGCGCGCCCAGTATCGCGGCGCCGAGCGCGCGGCGCAGCGGCTGCGCGAAGCTGGCGCCGCCATATTGGGTGGCCGGGTCGCCGAACGGCAGCCAGGCCGGCGGGTCGCCGAAGCCGCAATCCCAGGCCGGGCCGCTGCGATGGCCGGCGGTTCCGTTGGCCAGGCTGCGCGCGCGCACCACCCACCACACCAGCCCGCCCGCCAGCCCGAGCAGGACCGCCACCGCCGGCGCCGCATAGCCCGGCGCCTCGGCGGCCGGTGCCACCACCAGCCCCAGGTCGCGCAGCGGCGCCGCCCCGCCGGCCAGCAGCCGCAGCGCCGGGGTGGCCAGCCCCAGCACCGCGCCGGGGAACAGGCCGATCAGCAGGCTCAGCCCGGCCAGCCCCAGCAGCGCCCAGCGCATCGGCGGCCCCGCCTCGTCCGCCGCCGCCCCGCGCGGCGAGCGCGGCCGGCCCAGATAGCCCACCCCCAGCAGCCGCACCGCCGCGGCGGCGGCCAGGGCGGCGGCCAGCGCCATCATCGTCGCCACCACGCAGAACAGCACCTGCATGCCCAGCCCGCCCAGGCGGGGCGCCGCCAGCACCGCCTGGAACAGCGTCCATTCGCCGGCGAAGCCCGAGCTTGGCGGCAATGCCGCGAGGCAGGCGCCGCCGGCCAGCATCGCCGCCGTGGTCACCGGCATGCGGTGGATCAGCCCGCCCAGCCGGTCCAGCCGCCGGGTGCCGGCGCCGTGCTGCGTCGCCCCCGCGCCGAGGAACAGCAGCGCCTTGAACATGCCGTGCGCCATGGCGTGCAGCAGCGCCGCCCCCAGCGCCAGGGCGGCCAGCGGCAGCACATCTACTGCCCGTGCGGCGAGCGCCAGGCCCAGCCCGACCACGATCAGCCCGATATTCTCCACCGTGGAGCAGGCCAGTACCGCCTTGATGTCGCCCTCCATGTTGGCGCGCAGCGCCCCCAGCACGGCGCCAGAGGCCCCCAGCACCAGCAGCGGCACGCTCCACCATATCGGCTGCGGGCCGCACAGGTCGAACAGCAGGCGGATCAGCACATACAGCGCCACCTTGGTCATCGCCGCCGACATCAGCGCCGAGACATGGCCCGGCGCGGCGGAATGCGCCGGCGGCAGCCAGACATGCAGCGGCGCCAGCCCGGCCTTGGACCCCGCCCCCACCAGCACCAGCGCCAGCACCACCGCCGCCCGCCAGCCCTCCGGCGGATGCGCGCGGATGGCCGCGAACGCCGCGTCCCACACCCCGTCGCGCGCGCCCAGCAGCGCCAGCGCCGGGATCAGGCAGCCCGCCCCCAGCGCCGCCATGCCCAGGTAGAGCAGCGCCGCCGCCCGCACCTCGGCATCGCGGTGGTTGGTCAGCACCAGCGCGAACGAGGCGAGCGACATCAGCTCGAACCCCAGCACCAGCGTGAAGGCGTCGGCGGCCAGCAGGGTCAGCGCCATGGCGGCGATGAAGGCCGGGAAGAACGGCGCGGTGCTGTCATAGGCGCCATGCGAGTCCAGCGCGGCGGCCGAGGCGGCCACGCCGACCAGCATCAGCAGCAGGAGGAAAAAGCCCGACAGTCCGTCCAGCGCCAGGCTCATCGGCATGCCGGGCAGGCCCAGCGGCAGCACCATGCCCACCGGGGCGGCGCCGCCCGCCAGATAGGCCAGCGCCAGCACCGCGCCCGCCGCGCAGAGCGGCAGCGACCACAGCACCGCCAGCCGGCGCGGCGCCACCACGCTCACGCCGCCCAGCGCGAACAACGCCAGCACGACGGTGCCGAGCCCCGGCAGGAGGAGCCCGTTCACGATGCGGCCGCGTGGCGTTCGGTTCTGTTCACGTCCGGACTTATAGCAGCACCATTCGCGCGGCCGGAAGGCACCCCCCGAAATTTTGCCATGGCGTGTCCGGGCGCGCAGGATCGGGCGTCCAGGATCGGGCGCAAATTTCGTCATCGAAGCTTCACCGACCCGCAACATCCATGACCCGCGCCGCCGCTACCGCTGCGGCAGCTTTGAAGGAGGCTTCATGAGTCCGGCGTTCCTGCTGGTGGTGTTCGATGGCCTGCGCCCCGACCTGGTGCGGCCCGACACCACGCCCAACCTGTGGCGGTTCGCCGCCATGGGCACCCGCCTCGCCCATGCCCGCTCGGTGTTCCCGTCCGAGACGCGGGTGTGCTCCGCCTCGGTCGCCACCGGCTGCCTGCCGCGCCGGCATGGGCTGGTGGCCAACCGCATCGCCCACCCGCTGGACGGCGCGCGCAGCGTGGACACCGGGCACAAGGCCAACCTGCTGGCGCTGGAGCAGGAGATCGGCGGCGCGCTGCTGGGCACGCCGGCCCTGGGCGAGATCCTGGCCGCCGCCGGGCGGGACTGCGCGGTGCTCAGCAGCGGCACCACCGGCCAAACCCATGTGCTCAACCCGCGCGCGGCGGAACTCGGGCAGGTCACGCTGTCGGCGCATGGCGCGCAGGCGTGCTCGCCGGCCGGCGCGCGGCTGCTGGCCACGCTGGACCCGCCGCCGGCGGATTCCGTCGCGCGGGCGGTCTGGATCGCCGAGGTGTTCCGCACCCGCTTCCTGCCGGCGCCGCCGGCCGCCACCATCCTGTGGCTGTGCGAGCCGGACACCTCGGCCCATCACGCGGGCCTGGGGGCGCCCGCCAACCTCGCCGCCCTGCGCGCCGCCGACGCCGCCTTCGGCCGCATCCTGGACGACTGGCAGGCCGGGCCGCAGCGCGACCGGCTGCGGGTGGCCGTCGCCTCCGACCACGGGCATGCCGGCATCACCGGGCATGTCGATGTCGGCGCGGCGCTGGCCGGGCTGGACGGTTTCGCGGACTGCACCCTGCTGCCCGGCAACAGCGGCGGCATCGCCGTGCCGGGGGGCGACGCGGCGCGGGTGGCAGCCCTTGCCGGCTGGCTGACGCGGCAGGACTGGGCCGGCTGCGTGTTCGCCGCCGACGGCGCCGACCTGCCGCCCGGCGTGCTGCCGCGCAGTGCCCTGCTGGCCGACCATCCGCGCGCGGCGCCGGTGCTGTTCACCCTGCGCACCAGCCTCGGCCCGACCGCCCACGGCCTGCCCGGCGGCACGCTGTACGATGGCGGGCTGCCGGTGGGGGGCGGCACCCATGGCGGGCTGAGCGCGGCCGAGCTGCATGTGGTGCTGATGCTGGCCGGCGGCGGCATCCGGGCCGGCGAGGTGTCGGAATGGCCGGCCGGGCTGCCCGATATCGCGCCCACCGCGCTGGCGCTGCTGGGCGTCGGAGGCGGGGCCGCGATGGACGGGCGGGTGCTGGCGGAAGCCCTGGAAAACGGCGCGGAACCGGCCGATTCGCCCGCGCCTGAGAGCTGGGAGGCGGCCGATGGCCCCTATTCCCAGCGGCTTTCGCGCACCCGGCTGGGCCGGCACACCTATCTGGACGCCGGCGGGCGGAGCTGAACGCCTCCGGACGGGGCTGAAATACGTCTATGTCATCACCATACGATATCGAACGATACCCCGGCGGATGACCGCCCGCGCGTCCGCCCCATAGCGAGGTTTGGCGCGGCGGCCGGGCGCGCTATACAGCCCGGCCCGACCCCGCCTCAGCCCCAGCCTGGAGCCCGCCGCGTGAGCAGCCCCGATGCCTCCCCGGTTCTCGTCACCGGCGCCACCGGCTTCGTCGGCTCGGCGGTGGCGCGCGCGCTGCTGGCGCGCGGGCGGCGGGTGCGGGCGCTGGTGCGCGCCGGCAGCGACCGCAGTAACCTCGCCGGGCTGGACCTGGAACTGACGCAGGGCGACCTGACCGACCCCGCCTCGCTGGCGCGCGCGGTCGCCGGTTGCGGCGCGCTGCTGCATGTCGCCGCCGATTACCGCATCTGGGTGCCCGACCCCGAGCCGATGCTGCGCGCCAACGTGGCCGGCACGCGGGCGCTGATGCTGGCCTGCCTGGACGCCGGCGTCGGCCGCGTCGTGCATTGCAGCAGCGTCGCCGCCCTGGGGCTGACCGGCGACGGCAGCCTGTCCGACGAAGCCACGCCGGTCAGCGAGGCCAGCGTGATCGGCATCTACAAGAAGTCCAAATACCGCGCCGAGCAGGCGGTGCTGGAACTGGTGCGCACGCGCGGCCTGCCGGCGGTGATCGTCAACCCCGCCGCCCCGGTCGGCCCGCGCGACATCCGCCCCACCCCCACCGGGCGGATGATCGCCGATGCCGCCGCCGGGCGGATGCCGGCCTATGTGGATACCGGGCTGAACGTGGTGCATGTGGACGACGTGGCGGAGGGCCATCTGCTGGCGCTGGAGCGCGGGCGGGTCGGCGAGCGCTACATCCTGGGCGGCGACAACCTGGACATGGCGGCGC
>Ga0097682_1002388_pt1 | contig 14039 bp, 17 predicted proteins | sample ThiBio_1000_biof_2_FD_72843 | JGI IMG/M metagenome (GOLD analysis project Ga0097682, IMG submission 72843) | Wastewater bioreactor microbial communities from Cape Town, South Africa - Thiocy_cont_1000_biof - 1398105538229 (version 2) (version 2) ...
CGCGCCGGTCGGCAAGGGCCAGCGCGGCTTGATCGTCAGCCAGCCCAAGGCCGGCAAGACCATGATGCTGCAGAACGTCGCGCAGGCGCTGGTGCACAACCACCCCGACGTGCACCTCATCATCCTCCTGATCGACGAGCGTCCGGAAGAAGTCACCGAGATGCAGCGCAGCGTCAAGGCCGAAGTGGTGTCATCCACGTTCGACGAACCCGCGGTGCGCCACGTGCAGGTGGCCGAGATGGTGATCGAGCGGGCCAAGCGCCTGGTCGAACACAAACGCGACGTGGTGATCCTGCTCGATTCCATCACCCGCCTCGCGCGCGCCTACAACACCGTGGTGCCGTCGTCGGGAAAAGTGCTTACCGGCGGCGTCGACGCCAACGCGCTGCAACGCCCGAAACGCTTCTTCGGCGCCGCGCGCAACGTCGAGGAGGGCGGTTCGCTGACCATCCTTGCCACCGCGCTGATCGACACCGGCAGCAAGATGGACGAGGTGATCTACGAAGAGTTCAAGGGCACCGGCAACATGGAAGTGCACCTTGATCGCCGGATTTCCGAGAAACGCGTGTATCCGTCCATCAACATCAACCGCTCCGGCACCCGCCGCGAAGAGCTGCTGATTCCACCGGACATGCTGCAGAAGATCTGGATCCTGCGCAAACTGCTGCACCCGATGGATGAACTCGCCGCGATGGAGTTCATGCTGGACAAGATGAAGAACACCAAGACGAATGACGAGTTCTTCAGCGCGATGAAGAAATAAACCGCCCCGCGCCCCGCCCATGCGCATCTGCGTCTATTGTGCTTCCAGCAACAAGGCCGATCCGCGTTTTCGCGCGGCGGCGTTCCATCTCGGTGAGCTGCTGGCCGAAAACGGCCACAGCATCGTCTACGGCGGCGGCCTCGCGGGCTCGATGGGCGCGTTGGCGGATGGCGCGCTGTCGAAGGGCGGCGAAGTCGTCGGCGTGATTCCGCGCTTCATGGCCGACCTCGAATGGCAACACCCTGGCATCGGCGACATGCAGGTCGTGGAAGACATGCGCGAGCGCAAGCATCGCCTGCTCACCGGCTCCGACGCGGTGGTTGCGTTGCCTGGCGGCTGCGGCACGCTGGAAGAACTGTTCGAGGCGATCACGCTGAAACGGCTCGGGTTGTACTTCAATCCGATCGTGCTGCTCGACACGCTGGATTACTGGCAGCCGCTGGACAAGTTTCTGCACCAGGTGATCGAACAGCGCTTCATGAATCCCGAACACGCGAAAATGTGGAGCCTGGCCGCCGCGCCGGAAGACGTTCTGCCTGCCATCGAAAACGCGCCGAAGTGGGACGAACACGCGCGCGACCGCGCAGTGGTGCGATAGCAACCTGCAACCCGGACCGGCAAAAGCCTTGATCTGCCGAACGCGTCAATACACGCCTTCAAGAATGCGGACCATGAAAAAACTGGCGGATCGGCATGCATGGCTGGCGTTCGCGACGGCCACGGCCCTCGCACTTGTGACATCCGCCGTCCACGCGGAAAACGCCCGGATTGCGTATTACGACGTGGTCGGAAACAACGCGCAGGTCCTGCGCCAGCAAATGAATGCAAAAGGCCCCCTGGACGGCGGCAGGCGGTTCGACGCACACACCGACTGGTATGTCAAATGGAACTATCGGTACCGTCCCACGGCATCGGGTTGCGAGTTCACCAGTGTGGAGGTCTCGCTGACGGGGACGATCCTGCTACCGCGATGGGTCCACACGGGCAACGCATCGGGTGCCCTGGTTCAAAAATGGGACAGGTACGTTGCAGCGTTGCGCCTGCATGAAAACGGACACTATGCACACGGGGTAAGCGCCGAGAAGGCAATAGAAGCCATGGCCAAGTCGTTTCGTGGTTCAGGCGATTGCCGGGTCATGGCCTCGGAATTCAATGATCAGGCGCATTCGATCCTCGCCAGGTACAACGCACTGGATGTTGCGTATGACCGCGAAACGGATCACGGACGCACCCAAGGGGCGCAATTTCCGTAACGACCTGCGGCTGTTTCCCATTCGGGGACTGCTGAAGCATCCAGCGAGGTTGGCGCGCTCGGCGGGATTCGAACCCACGACCCCTGCCTTCGGAGGGCAGTACTCTATCCAGCTGAGCTACGAGCGCGCATGGGGGCCGTGCAGTATAAACCACCCATAGCGGCCTTCTCATTTCCCGTCTGCATCAGCTACCTTGGAACGCCGGCGCCGCATCCGCCACCAGCGCAACAGGCCGTAGGACAGTCGCACCTTCTCCTGCCCGACCGGCAGGTCGGCGTGCGCGAACACCCACGACGATTTGCTGTAGGCGATCTGCTGTTCCGGATACACGCTGCGATGCCCGATGATGAGATACGCCGCGACGCAGGCCCCAGCCACGTACAGGGTGGCGTCCGCGCCGAACAGCTCCACGCCCATCAGGATCGCCGCAACCGGCGCGTTGGACGCCGAGGCCACCACCGCGACCAGTCCCACTGCCGCACCCAGCGCCGCATGCAGGCCCAGCAGGTGCGCGAACGCACCGCCCGCCACCGCACCCATCACGAACTGCGGCGTCACGATGCCGCCGTAGAAACCCGAACCCAGCGTGATCGCCACCAGCAGCGCCTTCCAGAAGAAGCCGAGGTACGGCATCGCCTCGCCCTGCAACGCGCGGTCCATCAGCGGCAGGCTGAGGCCGAGGTACAGCGTCGGGATCGCGAGGATCAACAAGGCGATCACCACGCCGCCGAGCAGCGGCAGCAACGGCGGCCACAACGCGTAGCGTTGCCGCAGCCATCCGAACACCTGCTTCGACCGCTGCAGCAGTTCCACGAACAGCCACGCCACGGCGCCGCACAGGATGCCGATCAACACGGTTTTCAGGAACAGCAGCTCGGTGAAGTCGCCCACGAAATCGACGTGATAGACGGGATACGGCACGCCGAGATGCCGCGACACCTCGAACGCGGTGACGCCGGCGACGATGCCGGGAAACAGGAAATCGTGGCGCAGGCGGCCGATCGCCAGCATCTCGACGCCGTAGATCGCGCCCGCGATCGGCGTGCCGAACACGCTGGAAAATCCTGCGCTGACGCCACACGCCAGCAGACGCTTGCGCATCTCCGGATTGAGATGCAGCACCCGGCCGACGCCGGCGGCGAGGCTGGCGCCGATGTGCGAGCACGGACCTTCCTTGCCCGCCGAGCCGCCGCAGCCCAGCGTGATCAACGCGGCCAGCGGCTTGATCCAGAACGTGCGGAACGGCATCCGTCCATGCTGCTCGTTGACCGCGACGATGGCGTTGTCCTTGTAACCGCTGCGGCTGAGCTTGTAGCCGTAATGCAGCAGCAGGCCATTGGCGAGGCCGCCCAGCGGCAGCAACAACGCCAGCAGCCACCAGTGCGCGTCGTACAGGCGGCCTTCGGTCGCAAACAGCGCGCGCAGGAAAATCGTGCAGCCGACGCCGACCAGCGCACCCGTGAAAATCGACAACACCAGCCACTGCACCACGGTCGCGAGCATCACCAGAGGTTCGGCCAGATGGAAACGTCGCATGGGCGTGTCAGTGCGTGCCGCGAAAGGAACCGCGTCATTATAGGATTCGCGGTTGCACGGCTTGCCCGATGCTCGACAATGATGGCGCGCTCGTTGGGCCGGCTGGCTACTTTGCGCAATCACGCGGCCAGGCAGCCCAGCCGTCAGGGCGCGCTACTCATTGAGGCTCGGGTCAAGCTGCTATACTGGGCGGCTATGGCTAGGTAGCTCAGATGGTTAGAGCGCGGCACTCATAATGCTGAGGTCGGCGGTTCGATCCCGCCTCTAGCCACCACATAAGATTCTCGCAACACCCCGCGACACCCTGTAAACCGCACTCCGATGCGGTTTTTCTGTTGCCTGCACTTCCCGCAAGGCGCACAATACTTCCCGCAGTTACCGTCAAGATTGGCGGTAACTCTGGCGGTAACCGCCAATGCAAGGCGGGAGTTACCGTCAACCGTGCCGGGAGTTACCGTCATGCTGACCCCTTCCGCTGTGGCGAACGCGAAGCCCCAAGCCAAGGCGCGCAAGCTCGCCGACGAACGCGGCATGTATCTGCTGGTGAAGCCCGACGGCGCGCGCTGGTGGCGTTTCGATTACCGCCGACCTGGCGCCGGCAAGCGCAACACGCTGTCCCTTGGCATCTATCCCGATGTTTCGCTGAAACAGGCCCGCGAGCGCCGCGACGATGCCCGCAAGCTGCTGGCCGATGGCATCGACCCGGGCGACAAGCGCAAGGCCCAACGCATCGCGGACGGCGATACCTTCGAAGCCATCGCGCGCGAATGGTTCGCCAAGCATTCCCCGAACTGGAAGGCCGCGCACGCCGACAAGGTTATCCGGCGCTTGGAACGCGACGTGTTCCCGTGGATCGGCGGCAGGCCGGTTGCCAATGTCAATGCACCGGACGTGCTGGCGGTACTTCGCCGCATCGACTCGCGGGGCGCACGCGAAACCGCGCACCGGGCATCGCAGAATATAGGCCAAGTGATGCGCTTCGCCGTCGCCACCGGGCGGGCGAACATCGACCCGACCCCGATGCTTCGCGGCGCGATCCCGCCCGCGCGCGGCGCGCACTTCGCCAGCATCACCGATCCCGACCGCATCGGCGAACTGTTGCGGGCCATCGACCAATACACGGGTTACTACGCCACGCGCGCGGCGCTGCAACTTGCGCCGCTGGTGTTCGTGCGACCGGGCGAACTGCGCGGAGCCGAGTGGGCGGAAATCGACCTTGACGCTGCCGAATGGCGCATCCCCGCCGCGCGCATGAAGATGGACGCACCGCACATCGTGCCGCTGGCATCGCAAGCCGTGGCGATCCTGCGCGACCTGCACCCGCTGACCGGATCGGGCCGCCTTGTGTTCCCTTCCATGCGTTCGCGCGACCGCGCCATGAGCGAAAACACCGTGAACGCCGCGCTGCGCCGACTCGGCTACGACGGCGACACCATGACCGGGCACGGCTTCCGCAGCATGGCAAGCACGCTGTTGAACGAACAGGGCTGGCACAGCGACGCCATCGAGCGCCAGCTCGCGCACGCCGAACGCGATGCTGTGCGCGCCGCCTACAACTACGCCGAACACCTGCCCGAGCGCCGCAAGATGATGCAGGCCTGGGCGGACTATCTGGACGCACTGCGGCAAGATCACGGCAAGGTTGTGCCGATCAAGCAGAAGGCCCGCGCCTGACGCATACTCCGAACCGCCACGGCTAGGCCGATCACCGAACGCGGGGCCACCTTTCACCCGCTGCCGTGGCAATTTCACGAAAGGGCGCAAGGAAAGGTGCGCCATGGCAAAGACACGCGTTAATCGGCTAATCGGAGAACTGGCGAAACACAATGAACCGAAGCCATTTGGTTTGGGCGACCTGTGCATGCTGGCGGGCGGCTTGGAAGTGCCGCCGGGTTTTCCGGGCGGGAACATCGCACCTGCAAACGTGCCCGATGGTGTAGCGCGCGAACAGTTACGCGCGAAGCTGGAAGCAGATTTCATTAAGTGGGACCACACAATGCTCGCGCGGTTTGCCGCGCATTCGCTGGAAGGCGTGATGCTGTGGCGCGGCGTCTTTGCGGCATATGCACGGGACAAGGAAATTGCGCTGAAGCAAACGACCGTCGAAGGGCTGAAACAACAGTACGATGCAGCGACCGAATTCCTCGAAGTACTGCAAGACCCTGGTACACGCGCCTATCTCAATGCGCAAGCGAAGCTCGCCCGCGACCCGAAACAAGCCGCCAAGGCCAAAGCGTTCAAGCTGTGGCAGGACTGGCAAACTGGACGGGTGCGGCACAAGTCTGGCGCTGCATTCGCGCGCCACGTTGTCGATACGCTCCCTATCGAAAGCACGAAGACCGTGGAACGCTGGGTGACGCAGTGGCGCAAGGATGCCAAAGCGACAAAATAGGCATCGTGCTAGCAGCGTGCCCGTCGAGCTAGCCGCGTGTCCGTCGTGCTAGCACAGGCGTTTTTCCAATAGTTTCCCGCGCGCACCATCTAGGCACACTCACTAACGGAGCGTGCCAAGTGCATACCACCGAACACCCCTCAACACCGCCAGCCGCGAAGGCCGCCGCTGGCTACCTGCTGACCGATACCGAAGTGGCCGCGCTGCTTGGCGCGAGCCTTCAAACCGTGCGCAACTGGCGCTGGCGTGGCGAAGGGCCGCGTTTCGTGAAGCTGGGCGGGCGAATGGTGCGCTACAAACCCGCCGACGTGCAGGCTTTCATCGAAGGCCAAGGGGCAGCGGCATGACCGCGCGCACCTTTTGCGGCTGCACGCCGCCGACCGTGCCACCTGCACCGCGCGATGCCGTGACCATAGGCCGAGACGTGGCCAATGCGGCCGAACGCCTGGACGTCATCGCCTACCGCATGTTTGTGCAGCCTGACGACACCGGCGAACGGGAAACTACCGAACTGGACGCGCTGGCCGTGGGCATCGCGCGCCTGGCCCGCGAACTGCGCATGCGCCAGCACGGCAAGGACGGTGCGCCATGCCACGACTGACCGGCAACCGCTGCCAATGCACCGCCTGCGGTGAATACTTCAACGGCGTGCAACCTTTCGACAAACACCGCATCGGCGAATACGCCAAGGCCGGACAACCGAACACCAGGCGGTGCCTGACGGTTGCCGAACTGGAAACCTGCGGATGGGTTCGCAACGCGGCCGGGTTTTGGTGCGAACGCGCGACGAAACCGTACACACGACCCCGCGCGCCCGTGTTTCCAGCGCCGCGCGCACCATCGGCAATGCAACACCATTGCCCTACCCCGAGCGCGTGCAAAACACCGGCCCCGGCAGGTTCACCATGAACGCGGCCCCGCAATTCGAACCGGCACGGGATGATGCGGCCCGGTTGCTGGAACTGCTGGCACCGGGCGAACAGGTGACGTTCCAGACTTTCGACGATGCCAAGCGCAGTCGCCACGGGTTGACGCGCATCCTGCATGGCACGCTGGCCGAACATGCTGGAACGCTCGCTGCCCTGAATGCGCGCGGCGCTGGGGTGTATTGGATGGTGAACGCTGGCGACGGCAACGGGCGCAAGGCATCGAACGTGCAGCGGGTGCGGGCGTTGTTTGTTGACCTGGACGGCGCGCCGCTGCAACCCGTCACGACGGCACCGCTGCCACCGCAGGCCATCATCGAATCATCGGCGAACCGCTGGCATGCCTACTGGCGCACTGCCGATTGTCCGCTGGCGGACTTCAAGCCGCTGCAACAGGCACTGGCCATGCGCTTCCATGCTGACCCCAAAGTGTGCGACCTGCCGCGCGTGCTGCGCCTGCCGGGCTTCGATCATCGCAAGGGCAAGCCGTACCGTTCGCGCATCATCGACATGCACGACGGCCCTGCGTACAGCGTCGCCGACATGGTGCAGGCTTTCGACCTGCGCGCGCCTGAAACACCGGCCCCGGCGTCAACCGTGACGCCACTACGCAAGCGCCGCATGCTTCCCGACGTGATCCCCGACGGCAAACGCAACGCAACGCTTTTGAGCTTGGCCGCCGGGCTGGTGCGGCAAGGTTTCGACGTGCAAGCCGTGAATGATCGCCTGCAACGGATCAACGCCGAACGCTGCACGCCGCCGCTGGGCGCGGATGAAGTGGACACTATCGCGGCCCGTGCTGTCGGCTACGGTTCCGATGGGTTCGCCATGCTGCCGCACAAGCTGCTGGATTCACCGGAATGGAAAGCGTTACCACCCGCCGCGCATGACGTGATCGTGACCGCGTTCAGGCGCTACAACGGCGCGAACGGCGACAACATCGCGCTGACCTGGGCGGACTTCGAAGGTCGCGAAGGGTTCGGGCAAAAAGGCACGTTCTACCGTCACCGTGCGCGGGCCGTTGCATCGGGCATCCTGCAACGCTCACGCGAAGGCCGGAACGGACAAACGGGCCGCAAGCCCGACCTTTTCAGCATTGCGCCGCGATGGCTGACACATTCCGCCAGTATCAAAAATCGCACCCGGCCCCAGTATCGAAAAAGTACACCCCTACATAGATAAACAGGTAGTAGAGCTTTTGCACTGGATTACAGGCTTGGAAGGCGAACGGCGCGAACGAAACGAACGAAGGCGACGAACGATGAAGGCGACACTATCGGATGACGTGACGGCGGCACTCGCGTATGCCGAGCGCACGCAAGGCTGGAACAACCGGCGCGGCGACGTGCACCGGTTCACCCTGGCGAACAGGTACGGGCACGAACCCTGCCTGCTGTACGTTGTGCCGGCGCGGCGCTGGGCCTATCGGTGCTGGGAACGGCAGACAGCCGAACGGCAACACCGGCACGGGGGCAATGCAGCATGACTCGGCCAGCCGGATCACCCGTTCACGGGTATATTTTGAATTGCCAGAGGAGCAAAAGGGGCGGGCAATGAAAACAGCTATCGTGGCCACGCTTGGCGTGCTGCTGAGTGCGTGCAGCATGGGTTCGAGCGATCACGCGCAGATACTTCAGCTTCAAAAGCAAGTCGCCGCTTTGTCGCAACAAACCACAGCTCAGGATAGCCGACCTGCCGTTGCGAAACTTCAGCAGGAAGTCGCGGCTTTGACTCTTGAGGTCAACAACGCGAGCAAGCAACCAACGGCAGCCGAGCGTGCGCAAGCTTGCGAGATAGCTCAAGCTGCGGCGCGGCGGCGCATCGCGGCGATTCGGCCAACATCGCAATCTGTCGGCTTGCAATATCTCAGCCCACAGGATCAAAGAGTACAACAGCAATTGATTCAAATGCAGGTTCAAATCGCGGAAACTGCATGTGCGTCCGCATATGGCGTACCCCTTCCCGTGTTCAACGACGCGCACTAGACCGAAACCGGCATGACGCGAAAGACCGAAACCGAACCGATGCTGCGCGGGCGCGCTGCCCACCGGCGCACACAATCGGATTACATGGGCGCGCTGCTTGATCGCGTGACGCTGGAAGCATGGGGCGAAGTGATCGACGCCACCGTTGCCCGCGCGAAGGATGGCGACGCACAAGCGCGCGCGTTCCTGGCCGCGTACCTTGTGGGCAAACCGGACGTGAAGGCACCGGCACCGCTGGAAGTAACGGCGGCGCGAATCAGCGGCAACGATGCACTGGCGGACAAGCTCGCCAAACCTGCCATTGATCGCGTGCGCTACCCCACCTTGACGGCGCGCGCGGATGCCGAGGCCACCATCCGCGATGCCGTGGCCGCCGAACTGCCCGCGCATATCGAGCCGCAACCGTGAGCTATCCGGGCGGCTGGCGGCCGCACCTTGAAAGCGCCTTGTGTCTGGACGTGCGGAAGATGTTTCGAACGCGCGCGCTGATACCGGGCTGCCAAACATCGGGCGGCTGGCAGTGGACGCGCGACGGCGAGATATCCGCCAGCATCGGCTATCGCGCAACGCTTGGCGACGATGCGGGCACGCTCACCTTGGACTATTCCACCGGGCGCGAAGGCGAACGCAAGAACGTTACCTGCACGCTGGTGCTGGAAAGCCTTCCCTGCACCTATGGCGGCCGGCGCTGGTTTGTCCGATGCCCGTACACGCACCGGCGCGCGTGGAAGCTCTACAAATGGGGAAGCATCGAATGGTTTTGCTGCCGCGATGCGATCAAGCCGCGCCCGACATATGCGAGCCAGCGCGAGAGCGGCGGGAATCGCGCCATCGCGCAACGCTGGGCACTGCGGCGCAAGCTGGGCGACAATTTCAGCGACCTTTTCGGCGAACCGTTCAAACCGAAATGGATGCGCTGGCGCACGTTCAACCGCTACGCCGCGCGTGATGCCGAGCTGGCAAATCGGGAATGGGGTTATTACATGGGCCACCTGCTGGGCAGGCTGGGCGTCGCGGAAGCTGCGGCCATTGCCGAAGAATGGGGCCGTTAGCCTATGGTTTTAGGCTTGTCGGCGCTCGAATGAAGGCTGCTGCGGCCTGCCGCACGGCATAAATGGCACGGATGATGCTTGGATAAAATTGTGAAGGGAAAGCGCATGATGATCGGGAAATGGCTTGCTGGTGTTGGCTTAGGCCTATTGCTGGGAACCTTGGGAACGCCAGCGATCGCACAAGAAGCGCCAGCGGGTGTGCAAAACCCATCAACGGCGGCAGGCTTGGTACAAGCCTGCGAATCCATGCTCAACGATCTTGCGGAAACGGAGATCTACCAAACCGGCATCGATCTTGGATCGCAAGCTTTCGGTGGTGGCTTTTGCATGGGTTATCTGAATGCGTACCGCGCTTTGGCTGCGTCAGTTCATTCGTCAGGCATGATCAAACTCGCGTGCATCCCCACAAACGTGCAAGTTGACGACATGGCCAAATGGTTGATTAGGGTGATTGGCGTGCATCCAGAATGGGGCACGCTCAACGCTGACCATTTTGCCTTTGCGGCTCTTGAAGCCAAATGGCCATGCACACAGGAGCGAACACCATGAAACCCATGTTCCCCATCATCGCCTTGACAATCCTTACTTGCGCAGGCGCCCAAGCCAAGGACTACCACTACCACGCGCCCAAGGCCCACGATGCCCCAAAGGTCTACACGCCCCACTACAGCACGGTCCCGGTGCGCGGTTACATCAAGTCAAACGGCACCTACGTGATGCCGCACTATCAGACCGCACCGAACTCGACGAAGCTTGATAACTGGTCAACAAAAGGCAACATAAATCCCTACACAGGGAAATCCGGAACTAAAGACCCGTACGCGCCGCCCAGTAGTGGCGGCAGGGGATAGAAATGGAATCTGGAACTGTGCTGCGTGGAATTGGGTGCGCGTTGTCGGTGGCTTTGTTGTCGGCTTGCGCGACCTCTTACGTGCTTGTTGGGAATCAACATGCGCCAACCAATCCCGATCAGGTGCGCGTGCTAATCCAACCACCCCCGCACTACGAAACGATTGCCATCCTTCAAACGTCTGATATGGCCGGGAAGCCTTGTTTCACGGCCCAATGCAAGACGAACAAGGTTATGAGCCGCCTAAAGGATCAGGCCGCGAAGCTCGGCGCTAACGCAATCCTGCTTGAAGGTTTGGGTTCCCGCTATGTAGGCTCCGTGGGCAGTAGCTACGGCACTGCGAGCTACGGCCACGGGTATGCCTACGGCTCAGGCATCGGCATTTCGACGGCGATCAATAGCGAGACGGGAAAGGCGCTCGCCATCTATGTCCAATCCGATCCGATCTACACGCCCGGCTACATACCCCCAGGCGCAATACCGGAAGGCAGCCACCACTGACAGCCCGATTACGCCCTTCGGCGGGGGTTCTCGTTTCCGGCCGCGACAGAAAGCGCCGGGTGCATCGGTACACCGCCATCCTTGGCGTCCCTGACTTCCCCGGCGCTGGTGCAGTGTGTAAGGCTGACCCCGCCGACGGTATCGGGCGAATCCCCGGCGACGTGTAGGGCGATTCCTACACGGCTGCCGCAGGTATCCGCCGGCATCATTACTGGGGGCTGTCCATGTTGCGAGAACGATAGCACAATCAGATACTTAACCTTGCACGCAATGGGTTGTAGTGGAGGACGTGCTACACAGGCCGATTGCGAGTGCAACGGCTATCGACCGCGCGGCATTCGTCGCTTCGACATAGCGGGCGACTTCGGGCGCGGCGCGCCTCATGCGCCGGAAACATTCGGTTCACCAAGCGCGGCATGAAGGGTGGAGGCCAAGCCCCGCGACGCGGATCACGGAGACCCCGAGTGTCGCGACACGTTGGCGGTAACTTTGACGGTAACCACAAATTCGCATGACACAAAAACGGCCACCTCTCAATGTCTTAGCCGCTTAATGTGATAGTGCCTCTACACCATCGAACACGAACAAGCCCATGGGTCCATGGGCTTTTTTTGTTGCCGGTCGTGAACGCGGACCGCCGGTGATTTTGCGGCGCCCGTACGGCAACCGTGCACTTCGATGCCGCGGAGCGCGCTCGCGCGCGACCAAGCCTCCCCGTTGCGGCTCCGGCACGCCCGTCCCCGGAACAAGCGGCCCGCAGCGCATCATTGGGGGGCGCCAATACGCTGCGTCACAGCATTTCCGGTCAGATGAAATGTATTTGTAACATATTGATGTCAAACAAGTTAAACAACGTGCCATGAAATGATGGGAGATTTTTGTTGCACTGCACAATGAACTGCGTTAGGATGGTCGTCAGTTCCAACCCACCTTGCTACGAGGACGCACACCATGTACAGCCAAATCCAGAAACAGTCGCTCGACCTCGGCAAGCAGTTCGCCGAGCAGGCCTACAAGGCGCAGATCACCGCGCTCAAGGGCATCGCCGAAATCCAGACCCTGCAGGTCAAGGCGCTGGAATCGCAGGCCAAGTCGAACCTGGCGTTCGTCGCCGATTCGCTGGAAGTCCGCGAAGCCCAGGACGTCACCGCGCTGTGGCCGAAGGGCCTCGACTTCGCGCGTGACAGCGTCGAAGCCGCCTACGCGGCCGGCCAGGAAATCCTGGGCGTCGCGCAGAAAACCGCCGAGCAGTTCGGCGACCTGACCCGCAACAGCTTGAAGGCGGCCAACGACGCCGCTGCCGCGCCCGCCAAGAAGGCGCGTTGATCCGAAAGGATCAGAAGGTACTTCCCAGAGGTACCCAAAAGAAAGTACGCGCGGCGGAGACCCCCCTCCCTCCTGCGGCGCGACTCCGACCGGACGGCGCAAGCCGTCCGGTTTTTTATTGGGGGTTTTTTGCGATCATCCGTGATCGCGGCTGCTCCAGAGTCATTCGCAAGCGGGAACCTTCCGACTTCGCAAACAGCGGAACGGGCATCCAAAGCCGCCATTGGAGCTTTGCCATCCATGGCCAAGAGCTCCGTGGCCAAGAACTCCGTCCTGACTTTCCACCAACACCTGCTCCGCCCACAGCGCTCGGAGGGTCCTGGTACATCCTTGATCCGCTAGAAACGACCGGACTGGTAATCCTGCATCGCCTGCACGATCTGCTCGGGCGTGTTCATCACGAACGGACCGTAACGCGCGACGGATTCGTTGAGCGGACGTCCGGCGACCAGCAGCACGCGCGCGGCCTTCGCATCCACCGGTACCGCAAGCTCCACGGCGCCGCCTTTCGACAGCACGCCGAGCTCACGCAAGCCCAGTACGTCGGCGCCGACGTGCGCCGCGTCGCCCTCGAACACGTAGGCGAACGCGCTGTGTCCTTCCGGCAATGGCACCGTGAGCTGCGCGCCAGGTTCCAGCGCGATGTCGAGATAAACCGGTTCGATCGCGATGCCGTCCACCGGACCGCGCACCCCGAACGCCTCCCCGGCGACCACGCGCACCTTCACGCCCGACGCGGGTTCGGCCGTCGGAATCTTTTCCGGCGCGATGTCCTGGTAGCGCGGGTCGGTCATCTTGTCCTTCGCGGCAAGATTGACCCACAACTGGAAACCGCGCATCAGGCCGTGTTCCTGCTCGGGCATTTCCGAATGCACGATGCCGCGGCCCGCGGTCATCCACTGCACGCTGCCGGATTCCAGCAAACCGGAATTGCCGTGGTTGTCGCGATGGCGCATGCGACCGTCCAGCATGTAGGTGACGGTTTCGAAGCCGCGATGCGGATGGTCGGGGAAGCCGGCGATGTAATCGGTGGCCGAATCGGAACCGAACTCGTCCAGCAGCAGGAACGGGTCGAGCGAGTCGAGCATCGGCTGGCCGATCACGCGGGTCAGCTTGACGCCGGCGCCGTCGCTGGTCGGGATGCCGCGCACGCGGCGGGTGATGGTACGGGAAGCCATGGGACACCTCCGGTTGGATCAGATGTGTTGATCAGACCGGTCCAAGATGCGCCCGCGGCACGCAGGAAACAATACCCGGGGCTGGAACACTGCGTTCACGAAACGGGCACGGGGCGAGACGCCTTGCCTGCGCTAAAGCACCCAGCGGAAGGCCCGGCGCAACTCGGCTTCGGCATTTTCCTTGTAGCAGCGACCGTGCGCGAGGATCACCCTTTGCGGGCGCCAAGCCATGATCCCCGCGAAACACGCGCGGGCGAGCCGTTTGCGGCCCAGAAAG
>Ga0097682_1002448_pt1 | contig 13692 bp, 10 predicted proteins | sample ThiBio_1000_biof_2_FD_72843 | JGI IMG/M metagenome (GOLD analysis project Ga0097682, IMG submission 72843) | Wastewater bioreactor microbial communities from Cape Town, South Africa - Thiocy_cont_1000_biof - 1398105538229 (version 2) (version 2) ...
CCCAAGCTATCTCATCGCGGATGGCAGCGAACTAAATCCCGATTGGCTGGCGAACGCAAAAGCTGTAGGCATCACCGCAGGTGCTTCGGCTCCCGAAGTGCTGGTGGACGACGTGATCGAAACGCTGCGGCGAATCGGTCCAGTGGCCGTATCGGTACTGCCCGGCCGCGAGGAGAACATCGAATTCCGGCTTCCTGCCGAACTGACGCGGGCCGACGTCGCCTGAACGGTGAGATGCGCTACGGCCAGAAAGAACCTTGAGAATGGCTATTCCTTTTCTGAAAGAGATCCGTATCGGCGGCTACATCATGAAGCAGAAGCTGATGGGCCGGAAACGCTATCCGCTCGTGCTGATGCTCGAACCGCTCTTCCGCTGCAATCTGGCCTGCGCCGGCTGCGGCAAGATCGATTATCCGGACGCGATCCTCAATCGCCGCATGTCGGCACAGGAGTGCTGGGACGCGGCCGAGGAATGCGGCGCACCGATGGTGGCCATTCCGGGTGGCGAACCGCTGATCCACAAGGAGATCGGTGAGATCGTGCGCGGCCTGGTGGCGCGCAAGAAGTTCGTCTCGCTCTGCACTAATGCGCTGCTGCTGGAAAAGAAGCTCGATCTGTTCGAACCGTCGCCGTACCTGTTCTTCTCGGTGCATCTCGACGGCCTCAAGGAGCACCACGACAAGTCGGTTTGCCAGAAAGGCGTGTTCGACCGCGCGGTGTCTGCGATCAAGGCCGCCAAAGCCAGGGGCTTCGCCGTCAACGTCAACGCCACCATCTTCGACGGCTATCCGGCCGAGGAAATCGCCAAGTTCCTCGACTTCACGGCAGAACTGGGCGTCGGCGTCTCGATGTCGCCGGGTTACGCCTATGAGCGCGCGCCGGATCAGGAGCACTTCCTCAACCGCGCCAAGACCAAGAACCTGTTCCGCGACGTCTTTGCGCTCGGCAAGGGCAAGAAGTGGAATTTCATGCACTCCAGCCTGTTCCTCGACTTCCTCGCCGGCAACCAGGAATATGAGTGCACGCCGTGGGGTATGCCCGCCCGCAATATCTTCGGCTGGCAGAAGCCCTGCTACCTGCTCGGTGAAGGTTACGCCAAGACCTTCAAGGAACTGATGGACACCACCGACTGGGACACCTACGGCACCGGCAAGTATGAGAAGTGCGCGAACTGCATGGCGCATTGCGGCTACGAACCGACTGCCGCCGACGCCGCCTTCCGTAATCCGCTGAAGGCCGCCTGGGTGGCGCTGCGCGGCGTCCGCACCACCGGCCCGCTCGCGCCGGAGATCAACCTCGCCAACCAGCGCCCGGCGCAATACGTGTTCTCCGAACAGGTGCAGAAGAAGCTTTCGGAAATGCGCAGCGACGAAGCGGCGGAAGCCTCCGCCAAGCAGAAGGCCGCGACCGCCGCGTAAGCGGTCCGGCCGTCTCCCGACGCTCTAAAGCTTAAAACCTCGCTTCTGAACCGGAAGCGAGGTTTTTTGTTATGCAGCGATACAGGAGATCTGTCGTTCGAACGCGCGAAGCCGCTAAGACCCCGCCGCGGCAAGTTGGCGGCCAATCGCCGAGATCGCGGGCGTGGCGGCCTCCGTCGGGCGGCGCGGCGCGGCATGATTGCGGTTGTGATGGGCCTGCGTGAAGGCCACGTTCCGCTGCATCATCAGCGCCGGCTGGCAACCGCGCAGGCTGCGCAGAGCGCGATTGAAATCGCGTCCCGTCGCCATCAGCGAACGGACCACCATCGGATTACGTGCGATGCCGCGCAGGACCATGGCGAGATCTATGTTGCCGTTCGGCTTCACGGCATTGACGGCCAGCGCCGGCAGCGAACGGCTCGCCGGATCGCTGATGACGCGCAGCGCGGCAAACGGCAAATCGGCGTCGGTGGCATAGGCGGCGGCGATATGGCTTTCCATGTCGACCGCAGCTGCGCCGGTTTCGCGCCGCAGCGCGGCCTTGGCGGAACGCGCTGGCACCACCTGCTCGACGCCAGCGAGACGCGCGCGGACGATGCGCCGTCCGCCCAGCCCGTTGCCGTCGATCAACTCTTCGCTGAGCGCGGCGCCGGCCAGCCAGTTTTGCTGACCCGCCGTGACATCCGTGGCCACCACGACGTCACCCGATTCCAACTCGGGATCGAGACCACCGGCCACGCCGAAGCTGATCACACCGCGCACCGTGCCGGGATCGAAACCCGACAGCAACGAACGGAGCTGCATTGGATTGCTGCTGCTGCAAATGACGGTCATGCCGGGCCCTGCGGCGATGCGGGCCTCCTGCAACAAACCAGTCACGATCAGAACGGGTCGCGGATCGCATTCACCCGCGAGCGAAAGCCCGTCCCCTGTCCCCAAGATCACATCCCGACCCTTACAAGCCTGCTGTTCGTCGAATGAAGGTTGCGGTATCGGGCCAGCGCCCAGAGGGGGAAGAACTTCCGATAACCGTGGTACCTCAGGTAGAATACACGCGGAAATCCTGTCGCTGTATAGCGGGTCTCGTCCCATTCACCCGCTTCATTTTGCGTCTGTGACAAGTAGGCAACACCCTTGTGAACCGCCGGATGGTCGGCTTCGCCGGCCGCCATCAGCGCCAGCAAAGCCCAGGCTGTCTGCGACGAGGTGCTCGGCGCGGGCTCATATCCCTTGTAATCCAGCTTGTAGCTCTCGCCGTCCTCGCCCCAGCCCCCATCCGGGTTCTGAATTCTGACGAGCCAATCGACCGCCTTGCGCATGGCCGGAGACTGGTGGTCGACGCCGGCGGCGTTGAGCGCGCACATCACCGACCAGGTGCCGTAAATGTAGTTGAGCCCCCAGCGACCGTACCAGGACCCCTCCTCCAGCTGCGTGCGAATCAGGTAGTCGACCCCCCGCTTCATCGCCGGGCTGGTCTCCACGGTCTCGCCAAGCTGCGCGAGCATCGAGACGCAGCGGCCGGTGACATCCTCGGTCGGCGGATCGAGCATCGCGCCGTGGTCGGCGAACGGAATGTTGTTGATGTAATATTCGAGGTTGTCGGCGTCGAAGGCGGCGAAACCGCCGTCCTTGCTCTGCAGCCCCTCGATCCATTCCCGCGCGCGGGCGATGGCCGGATCGTACTCCGTGCTGCCGTCGAGGCGGCGCGCGCGATCCATCGCCATCACCACCACGGCAGTGTCGTCGAGGTCCGGATAGTGCGGGTTGGCATATTGGAAGGCCCAGCCGCCCGGCCGCACGTCGGGCCGTTTGGCCGCCCAGTCGCCCTTCACATCGAGCACCTGCAGCGGCTTGAGCCAGTCGAGCCCGCGGCGAGCCCGCGCAACCGATTCCGCGTCGCCGGCCTCCAGCAGCGCATGGCCGGTCAGCACGGTGTCCCACACCGGCGAGACGCAGGGCTGGCAATAGGCTTCGTCGTCATGGATCGCCAGCAGCTTGTCGATGCCGCGCAAGGTCGTGGCGCGCGGCGGATGATCCTTCGGATAGCCCAGCGCGTCGTACATCAGCACGACATTGACCATCGGCGGAAAGATGGCGCCGATGCCGTCCTCGCCGTTCAGCCGTTCCTCGATGAAGGCCCGAGCCTCCGCCATGGCGCGGGCGCGCAGCCTCTTCGGAAACATCGGCTCGATGACGCGCAGCGCCGCGTCGATGCCGCGGAACAACAGGAACCAGGCCGTGCTTTGATGCGGCGCCTTGGGGGAGAATCCGACCTGCGACGGCGGCGCGAGAAACAATTCGTCAATGCCGACGCCGCGCGCGTTCTGCGCCTTGATCTTCAAGGCCGCGAGCATCATCAACGGCACCATGGTGGTGCGCGCCCAATACGAAATCTTGGTGAGATGAAACGGCGACCACCGCGGCAGTAGCATGATCTCGATCGGCAGCACCGGCACCGCGCGCCACGATACGACGCCGAAGAACGTCATCAGAAAACGGGTGAAGACGTTCGCCTTCTCCGCGCCGCCGTGCGCGCGAATGGCTTCGCGAGCGCGCGCCATATGCGGCGCATCCGGCGAGTCGCCGATCATCTTCAGCGCGAAGTACGCCTTGACGCTGGCGCTGACATCCAGCGCACCGTCCTGAAACAGCGGCCATCCGCCATGCGCCCCCTGAATGCGGCGTAGGTAATTGCCGATCTTGGCTTCGATCTCGGGTGAGGCCGGCTCGCCGATCTGATGCCGGAACAGAATGTACTCGGCGGGAATGGTGGCATCGGCTTCGAGTTCGAACACCCAATGCCCATCGGCCTGCTGGTGGCCATGCAGCGCCTTCGTCGCCGCGGCGATGCTGCGGTCGAGTTCGGCTTTTTCAATGACGGATTGAGTGGTGGTGTTGAGCATCTCGATCTCGTGGTCCAATGAGACGGCGCGGGACGGCGAAGCCTGCCCGTCAGTTCTTCAGGAGCAAGTCGGCTGCGCGGTTGCCCGAGCGCACCGAACCTTCGATGGTCGCCGGCAGACCGGTATCGGTCCAGTCACCCGCCAAAACGAGGTTTGTCCATTGCGTCCGCGCGCCGGGCCGCAACGCGTGCTGCTCCGGCGTCGCCTCGAAGGTGGCGCGGCGCTCGCGCACGATTTGCCACGCCGGCAGCGGCGCGGCAATGCCGGCGGCCTTGCAAACGTCGTCCCAGATCGCCTGCGCCAGTTCCTCCCGCGGCCGATCGACCAGATGATCGCCGCCGCTGATGGTGACCGACAACCGCTCGGGGAACGCGAACAGCCAGTCGATCAGGCCGTTGACGACGCCCATGATCGGCGGCGTGCCCGGCGGCGGCGCAAAACGGAAATGCGCGTTGACGATGGCGCAGAACTTGTTCGGCGCGGTCAGTCCCGGCAGCAGCGCGACCGCCGGGCGCGGCGGCACCGCCATCACCACCGCATCCTGCGGGCCGAGATCGATGGTTTGATCGCCGAGCGAGAGCGCGCTGACGCGATCGCCATCGAAGGTGAAGCTGCGCGCTTCATGACCGATATCGACGCTGCCACCGCGCTCGCGAATAAAGCGGATCGCGGGATCGATCAGCACCGAACTCAAACCCTCGCTCGCGATCAGCGGTCGGCAAGCCTGCCCGCCCACCAGAAGCGTTTCCCGAATGATCGCGCCGGCAAGACCGGCGGAGCCGTTCGGCGGATCGATGTTGAGCGCCGCCAGCAGGAGCGGCTGCACCAGCCGCCAGTACAGCGCACCGTCGCACTTGATCGTATCGCCGATGCGTTTGTCGGTGCCCGACCACACCAGTGGCGCGAGGCCGAAGTAATCGGCCGCCGAGGTACCGGGGACGCGTCGCTTCGCATCGAACACCCAGAACGGCACGCGGCCGTCGTTCATGCGCAGCACCCAGCGCTCGCTGGTGCCGAAATCGACGAAGTCGAACCGCGCCTCGTCCGGCCCCTTCAGGCCTTCGAGGTTGCCGATCTGCCGCGCATAAGCCAGCGCGTGATGGTTGCCGGACAGCAGCAGATGATTGCCGTTGTCGATCATCAGATCGGTGGCGCCGTCGTAATAGGTCCGGCAACGGCCGCCGACCTGCTGGGTGGCTTCATGCACGCATACGGTGCGTCCCGCCGCGGCGAGCCGCACACCTGCCGAAAGGCCGGAAATCCCGGCGCCGATAATGTGAACAGTGGATGACATCAGATGACCGCGTATCGCAGAAGGATCGCCAGCTTCGCGGCCTTGCTCAGACGCACCGGCGCGCGCGGCGGCGCGAAACCGCGCGCCACCAGACGATCGAAAATGACCTGATAGTATTTCGACATGATGCGCGGAGCGCGCACGATCTTGCGCGGATACCGCGCCATGATCTCGTCGGACTTGATGAAATGCTCGCGCGCCTGCGCCAATAGCGGCGCGCAGACTTTCTGCATCGCCGGCTCACGCGTCACGACATCGGGATCGTCGCTGGCAATGCCTGCCGCCAGCAGCGCCTCGCGGGGCAGATACAGGCGGCCGATGCCGGCGTCCTCGTCGATGTCGCGCAGGATGTTGGTCAGTTGCAGCGCGCGGCCGAGATGATGGGCGAGCAATTCGCCGTCGCGCTCGGGCATTCCGAACACCCGCACCGACAAACGGCCGACAGCGCTGGCAACGCGGTCGCAATACAGATCGAGCGTTTCGGCGTCCGGCGCGCGGATATTGCCGACGACGTCCATCTCCATGCCGTCGATGATGGCCAGAAAATCCTCGCGGCGCAGGTCGAAGGTCCGTACCGACGGCAGATAGCTTTTCAATCCCTCCGGCGGATGGCCCGCACACAGCGCGTCGATATCGCGGCGCCATTGCGCCAATGCCTCGCGGCGGCCCTCGCGCGGGCCGTCGGCGTCGGCGATATCGTCGACCTCGCGGCAGAACGTGTAGATCTGGAACATCGCCTCGCGTTGCGCGCGCGGCAGGATGCGCATCGCCGCGTAGAATGAACTGCCGGACGCGGATGCGCCGGAACTTGCGTCGGCCGCCGCCTCGATGCTCATGCGCCGGCCGCTCGCTTGGCGGCGGGGCGTCGCAGCACCCGGCGCGCCAATTCCATGGCCATGCCGCTGACGCTGTAGCCGAGAAACTGATGCGGTCGCAGATGCACGCGCTCGCTGAGCGGATCGCGCACCTTCAACAGTTGCACGATCTTGTCGGCATAAGTCTGGATGACCGCGATCTCCAGCCCGAGACGCGTATCGACGACGCCGGCGTTCAGCGACTTGCCTTCGTCGAGCAACGCTTCGTTGCGGCGCGCGAGGCCATGCAGGCATTGCAGGAGTTGCGGCGGCGACTTCGCGAGGCCGAGCATCTCGACGTCGGCGCCGGCGGCGGCGAGAGCATCGCGCGGCAGATAGACGCGATTGATGTCGCGGTAATCCTTGCCGCAGTCCTGAAGGTGATTGTTGATCTGCAATCCGGCGCACACGGCATCGGAGGCGGGCCACGTCACGGCGCTCTCGCCGTGAACGTCGAGCATGAAGCGGCCGACCGGCATCGCCGAATAGCGGCAATAGTGGATGACCTCGTCCCAGTTCTCGTAGCGCAGCTTGGTGACGTCCATCCGGAACGCGACCAGCAGATCCAGCGCGTGGCGCGGCGGCATCCCGCGCGCGGCGAACGCGTCGCGCAGGCGCACCGCCTCCGGCTGGCTGTCGCCGCGTCCGAGCAGTTCCGCTTCCAGGATATCGAGATGCGCGAGCTTGGCCTCGGCGCTCAGCGTCGCATGATCGGCGATGTCGTCGGCGGTGCGGACGAAATTATAGAAGGCGAGAATCAGCGCCCGGTGGCGCGGATGGATGATCCACGACGCCACCGGAAAATTCTCGTCGCGATGGGTCTTGCCCGATCGCAGTTCGTTCGCAGTCGTCATCGGAAACGGCTACATTCATCTCAATGGGACGGTTCGCGCCCGCGCGCCATCGCTGGCCCGCGGGCGCGGTTCCGCCCTGATATATGGGAAGTCGGCCCATAAACCAATGCATTCCGTCACGAGAGCCGGCCCGGCATCGTGCCGCTGTCCTCCACGGCAGGCGCTCCGGAAAGGCGTTATGGGGAACTTTTCCCGCCGGCGGGCAGCGAAACGCGACCTGCCGCCCCTTTTCGTCAATGCAGACGCTCAACCGGCCATCATTGGCCGTGACTGACGAGAACCTGGTTGCAGGCCTTGGTCAGCTTGGCCCGATGTTCCTTGAGGCATCCGAGGATCACCAGGTCGCCCTGATCCATCAGTTGGCGGCAGTGCCGCGTGACGTCGCGGGTACAGGCTTTCTGCTCGGCTTCGGTGCCGCTGCGCTGGTTCGGATTCTGGTTTTGAGCCATGGCAGCGGTGGAAATGGCAGCGGTGGAAAGCGGCGCCAACAGTGCGAGCAACAGGAGAATTCTGGGCATTGTGGTCCTTCGTTTCTGACAGAACAGAGTGCGACACGATTGATCGCCGTGCCATTCGTAGTTGGAGGCGGTCAGGCCAATGGCAAGTGAGGACAATCCGTCAGTCGTTTGAATACTGACAGGGCCGTCACGCCGTCAACAAACCTTCCTCATCGACAACTCCCGCATGAAAGCGCGAGAATCAGCGCGCCAACAACACGCCGCGCGCAATGCACGTCAGAGCGCCTGCAAATACGGCTAAAATTACGGCGAACCGTCACGGCGAATGCGCGCAGCTTCGCCGCCGCCCACGAAACCGCAATAACATCATGAATTCAATCACCTATTTCTGACAGCGGCGATATTCACATCTGTTATGCCGTGTTCGCCTGAACCTTGTCGCCGCGGCGCATGAAACCGACTCCGCAAACCGGCGTTGTTCCATCGAGCGATATCGTCGCGTCGCCACACTCATGGTATTGAACCCGCGAGCGCTTTCGAGACACTATGAACTGAACTACCGCATCGCGCATGGCGACACTATCTTCCCGACAGGCAAATCAATTTAGGGCGCAGCTATGAAGTCGTATGGTTTTGGCATTTCGCAGATCATCAAGGCAGCCGGTGTCGCCGGCATACTCCTGTTCTCGATCTCCACGAGCTACGCTCAGTCAGGTCCGTTCACCAGCTTCGACGGCGCATGGTCGGGAACCGGCTCGGTGCAACTGTCGGACGGCTCGAAGGAGCGTATTCGCTGCAAGGCGCACTACAAGGTCAACGGCAACGGCCAGGGGCTAAAGCAGTCGCTGCGATGCGCCAGCGATAGTTATCGCTTCGATCTCGACAGCGATGTCGTCGCCAACGGCGGCACCGTCACCGGCAACTGGAGCGAGCAAAGCCGCAATATCAACGGCAATCTGCAAGGTCGCGCCAGCGACGGCCGGATCGACGTCTTCGTCGAGGCCGCCGGCTTTGCCGCCAATCTGACGTTGACGACGCGCGGCAACAAGCAGTCGGTTTCGATCAATTCGAAGGGCGAAATCCGCGGCGTCAACATCACCCTCGTGAAGGGCTGATCGCCTCTTACGGACGCAAGATGCCAAAAGCCCGCGGCGCACGCCGCGGGCTTTGTGATTCAGGACTGCCCTATTCGAACCGCCTTCGCTCAGAGGGTTTGGCGTGCAGCTTTGCTCGGCAGGTTTACTCGGCAGGTTTGGGCTGCTCCACCCCGCCGCGCAACCGCTGCGACATGCTGATAAGCCACATCGCCGTCGGCCGCAGGATGAACAGGTCGGCGATCAGCGCCGCCACCATGGCGAAGGCGCTGAGCCAGCCGAACAGCCGCAACGACGGCAGGTCGGAAAACACCGTGACCACGAGGCCGCAGGCCAGCACCACCGTCGTCAGGATCAGCGCCGGCCCCACCAGCACGGTGGCGCTTTCCACCGCGATCGCCGGGTCCTCGCCCGGCTTCTGCTCGAGCCGCAGACGATTGAGGAAGTGAATCGTCGCGCTCAGCCCGAGTCCGAACGAGACGGTCAGCGCCACGACGCTGGCGAACTGCAACCCCTCCCCGAGCAGCCACAAGATCGTCCCCGACAGCACCACCGGGAAGATGCCCGGCAGAATGCACGCCAGTCCCACCACCACCGAACGGAACGCCAGTCCGATGAAGGCGGCGACGAAAACGAACTCGATGGTCAGGCCGTGGTTGAGTTTCTCGATCATGCCCGCGCTGTTGCGCGCGGCGATGGCCGAGAGGCCGGTGACCGCGATTTCGTAGCCCGGATGCTCCTTCCGAATGGAATTCAAACTCGCATCGAGTTTCTTCACGATCGGCAGGATCTGGCTGGAGTCGCTGTCGGGCACCCGGCCGGACACCACCACCGCGTCCTGATTTTCCGAAATGAAGCGCCGCACCAGATGCTTCGGCAGCAGATCGACGTATTCCTTCAGCGTCGCGACATCGGATGAGCCGACCTTTTCGGTCAGCCAGCGACGCAGCGTTTCCAGCGACCAGACGTTGCCGACGCCGGCCTGGGTCTCGACCTGCTTGTGCACCTCGGCGATGGTCGCCAGCGTCTGCGGCGAATACAGCGACTGCCCCTTGGGGAATTCGATGAGAACATCGATGGGGTTGGCGCCGGTGAGCTTGGCGTCCAGACGGCCGCTCGCCGCCACCGCCTGCTGCTTGTCGGGCACCTGATCGGCCAGCCGATAGCGCGGCTCGAGACTGGCATAGATGCTGCCGAGTCCCACCACCACCAGCAGCGCGATCAGGCTGAACAGGCCCGGTCGGCCGACCATGCGGACCGCGATCCACATACAGAACGCGCGCAATGCGTTGACGCCGGCATCCGCGGTCTTGAACTTGCTTGCGAACACCTTCTCGTTGCGTACCAGCAGCACGCCGAACACCGGCACCAGCAGCAGCACCGCCAGCAGCGCGATCACCGTCGCGGCGAACCCTGCTTCGCCGAACGCGCGGATCAAGTCCGAATCGGAGAATTGCAGCGCGAGGAACGAAATGCCTGCCGTGGCGTGGGCCAGCACGCAGGCCGGACCGCCCACCAGCACGGCGTTGCGGAAGGCCGAATAGCGATCCTCTCCGGCGATCAGGCGATCGCGCGCGGCGAAGGTCAACTGCATCGAATCCGAGAAACTGATGACCATGATCAGCGGCGTCATCACGTTCAGGAACATGTTGAGGCTGAAACCGGCCCAGCCCAGCGCGCCCAGCGCCAGCAGAATGGCAAGCAGCGGCGGAAACGCCGCGACGATCATGAACGAGACCTTGCGGAAGAACACGATGGCGATGAGACAGCCCGCCAGAATGCCCGCGATGTTGTAGATCAGCCCGTCGCGCTCCACGGCGTTGCGGATTTCAAGCTGCATCACCGGCACGCCCGACAATTCCTTCGTCAGGCCCGTGCCCGCGAGATCGTCATGCATGACGATCTCGCCGACCACCTTGCCGAGGCTGTTGTTGCGCACGACTTCCGGATCGAGGGCCAGCACGATCAGCGCCAGCGTGCCGTCTTCCGACAACAGCTTGCCGCGAATGATCTCGTTGGACTTCACCGTCTCGATGAACTTGTCGTAGGCCGCGCCTTCCGGCAGTTCGTTTGGAAACAGCGCCGCGGGCAGCTTTCCGGCTTCGGGCGCCTGCCGCGCGGAGAACAGCGAAATCAGCCCCCGCGTGCCGTCGATCAATTGCAGATCGGTGACCATGTCGCGCAGCTTTTCGAGGTTCTCGCGCTGGAGCAGCGTCTTGCCTTCCACCACCACAAGCACGTCGAACTCGGTCGAGGGGAATCGGCGCGTCACTTCCTCGTATTGCTTGTATTCAATGGAGTCCGAGCGGAACAACTGGCTGAGCGAATCGTCGATCTTGATCCGGTGGATGCCGAAAGCGGCGCCGACGCAGAGCACGGCAAGGATCAGGCACGACAGCAACGGCGCGCGAATCCCGATCAGTCCGATACGCTCCAGCCCGAACGCAATGCTCGGCAGCTTACGTCCCGGCTTGTGGGCATCGAGATCGCTTCCATTCACATCATGCATATGGTGTCCGTTCTCGGCTGGCGATCCGGCGCCCGGCTCCCTGGCCGATGACAGCAGAAGCCTTGAAAACATGAAATAAAATCACGGCGCCGAGGTTTAGCAGGTCTGCGCGATCCCGCAAGCGCGGCCTGGAGTCACTCCGTTCCCATCGAATCCGAACGGACTCCAGCTTCTTGTTTTGACGCGGTTTCTCGATGCGAACCGGCCCCACTTCGTCCGAAAACGCTGTGCCAGCGATTCGCTTCGGTTAACAGGCCGAAGCGCGCCCATTCACGGAACTGTCATCGAAACCCGCGGAAGATTCGCGGTCCGCGAGGCTACTCATTCCGCCGGCACGGAGGCTTCCTGAAGCTTGAGCGAATAGTAGGACGCATTGGTTTCGCCGCGCGAGGCATTGCGCGCGAACATGATCAGGTGATGCGCCACCATGATGGAACTAATGAGATACTCGATTTCGCCGCGCCGTAGCCGTCGCCAGGCAAACGTCCAGAACGCGCGGCGATAGTCGCCCAGCACGCCCACCTTCCAGAAGATGTTCCGCAACATCGTCAGCCCGAGCTTGATATTCGCCGCCGACATCCGCGCGCGCGAAGGCGGTGGTTGCAGCCGGTGCGGATAGGTTTCGCGGATCTGGTACTCGAACCGCTCCAGCAATTTCTCCGGCTCGTAGGCGCTGCCCATGCAGCGGCGCCAGGTGCTCACGACATCGTCGTAGGGCAGCCGGAAATCGACATTGGAGTCCCTGCCCTCATCTTCGATCAAGCGATTCTCGCGCTTGAGGCGATCCCATAGCGGGGTCTTGGGGAGCGCCTGCAACAGATTGATGGTGAGCAGCGGAATCTGCGATTGCTCGATAAAGTGCAGGAGATGCGATCCGGTTTCGGGTTTGTCGGTGTCGAGGCCCAGAATGATGCCCGACACCACTTCCATCCCGAATCCGTTCAGCGTCTGAATCGCGTCCATGATCGGGACCATCATGTTCTGGTCCTTGTGCATGGCTTTCAGCGCAACGGGATCGGGCGTCTCGATGCCGCAGAAGATGGTGGCGAAGAACGCCTCCCGCATCTGCGACAGGATTTCGGGACGCTTGGCGATGTTCAGCGTCGCCTCGCAGGAAAAGCGCAACACGAAGCCGGTCTTCTTCTGCCATTCGATCAGGTGCGGCAGCAGCTCGAGCGTCGCCTTGCGATTGCCGATGAAGTTGTCGTCGACGAAATAGACCGACCCGCGAATACCGCATTCCAGCAGCTTGTCCAGTTCGCGCGTAATCTGCTCCGGCGACTTCAGGCGCGGATTGCGGCCGTAGAGGCCAGGAATATCGCAGAACTCGCATTGATACGGACAGCCGCTGGAATACTGAATGCTGCCGAGAAAATAGCGCGGGATTTCGGCGAGTTCGTAGGCCGGGATCGGAAAGCGCGTCATATCGAGGCGGTCGGCGGTTTTCAGCACCACCTGCTCCACCGGCCGCGACGGATCGCGCGCCAGCCGCGCGATCAGGTCGTCGGTTGCGTCGCCGAGTTCACCGATATGGAGATAGTCGAACGAGGGATAGTAATCCGGACAGGCGCTGACCGAGGGCCCACCGATCGCCACTGGAAGATCGAAGTCGTGAGCGCGGCGGCAGATGTCGTTCATCTGCACCCGCTGAATGTGCATCCCGCTCACCAGCACCGCTTCCGCCCAGGTGAAATCCTCCGCTGTCGCGGCGCGAATGTTCTCGTCGATGAAACGCACCTGCCAATGTTTCGGAAGATAGGCGGCGATCAGCAACAGGCCCTGCGGCGGCATGAAGGCCTGCACGCCGTCGGTCAACGGATAGGCATATTCGAACGTGCCGAACGAGGATGTGTAGCGCGGAAACACGCACAGAATGCGACGTCCGGTTCCACCGGCCTCAGATCTCATCGAACCCCCGAACGCGTCTCGATTCAGAACGCCGTCACGGACGGCGCTTCAACTCAAAACAACATCCGGATCGCGAGATCGTTCCAATCCGCGAAGCCTCCGGACGATCCCCCGCAGGTTGAGCGTCAAATCTTTCAACATTGTGGCAAATGCAAAGCGCAAAGCGGACGATCGCGTCGCGCCTTCGCGTCACAACGCGCGTACGATGCGCACAGCACGCGCTGCGCTACATCGTCGCGCCGAGCACCCACGGCGCGAACTCGGCGCCGCCGAAATCGAAGCTCTCGCTTTTGGTCGGCTCGCCGGACGCGACACGCAGCATCAGTTCGAAGATGCGCTGGCCGCATTGCTGCACCGTCTCGTCCCCATCGAGAATGGTGCCGCAATTCACGTCCATGTC
>Ga0097682_1002463_pt1 | contig 13586 bp, 17 predicted proteins | sample ThiBio_1000_biof_2_FD_72843 | JGI IMG/M metagenome (GOLD analysis project Ga0097682, IMG submission 72843) | Wastewater bioreactor microbial communities from Cape Town, South Africa - Thiocy_cont_1000_biof - 1398105538229 (version 2) (version 2) ...
CCTGGGGATTCGGGCTGTGTTTTCTGTGGCTGCGCAACGTCAAGGGCATGCCTTATAACCATAAGCGGGTGTATCGCATCTATCGGCAACTGGAGCTGAATTTGCGCATCAAGCCGAAGCAACGACTGAAGCGGGACAAGTCGCAGGCCTTGGCGGTGCCACAACGGATCAATGAAGTCTGGTCGATGGATTTCATGCATGATGCCTTGTCGGATGACGGGCAACGAAGTAGATATGGAGGCACGCCGACTAAAGGTGTTGGCGCTACTTCAAAGCAATCCCGAATCCGCTCGCGTGGTTATAGCCGATGCGGCCAGCAATCCGAACAACATTATTCTTACCATCGCCCTGAGGGACGTGGCAACATTTGGGATGTTGGTCGACAGAGCCAAATTTAATCCCATTGAATTCTTGGATCTGCTAAGCGCGCAAGACCACAGTACAGTATGAACAGATACCCATGCCCTACGGCTACAACGCCTTCGCGTCCACGGGCCGCAAGATGAGCGAGATGATGTTTCGGGATAACTACAGCCCGGTCCGCAGCGCCGCCGATCTGGTGTCCGTGTTCCTGGATGCCTTCAGCCCCACGGGCCAGGCCGGATCTGCGCTTCAGTACGTGGCTCCGACCGTGGCCGACCCGTTCATCCAGTGGGCAGAGAACAAGAACTTCGCGGGCAATCCGCTGCGCAGGCCGCAAAACCCGTTCGGCGTGCCCAACCCAGAGTATCAGATGGGCTTCCGCTCCACGTCGGCACCGGCCAAGTGGCTGGCGGAATTCCTGAACGACGAGACCGGGGGCAACGAGGTCCGGCCAGGCTTCATCAATATGAATCCGGCGATGTTCGACTTCGCGGTGACATCGGCGCTCGGCGGCGCGGGCCGCAGCTACCTGCAAGCCTTGAGCCTGCCGCTGAAGGCGGGCGGGGATGACGATATCCAGGCGCGGGAAGTGCCGTTTGCCAATATCTTCCTGGGCGCCAGGCCGGAATTCCAGACAGAGAACAAATATTTCGAGGCCCTGGGAAAAGTGGAGCTGGCCAGGAAGGAGCTGGCCGACTACCGCGCCAAGGGCGACAAGGACATGGTGGCGCAGATCCGGGAGGATCACGCGGAAGAGCTGGCGCTTGTGGGCCTGGCGACCTACACCAAGGCGGTGCTGTCCAACCTGCACAAGCGGGAGCAGGCGCTGGAAAAGGCGGACCCGGACAACCGGGCTGAGCTGCGCAGGGAAATCGAGGAAAAGCGCCGGGCGGCGATGGCGAAGTTCAACCAGAAGTACCGGGAGGCGGTTGCTGCCGAATAGCTACCACATCGCCCCGAACAGCAGCAGCAGCACGAAAAGCGACCCGACCACGGGCAGCGCCGAGCGGTTTGCGTAAACGCCGCCCAGGAAGCTCATGGTGGTGAGGCCGATGAGGCCGATGGACGCAATCAGTATTATTGTCGTCAGCATGTTCAGTACCCCTCTTCTTTCTGGTGCCGGAAGGCCAGCACGTACACCGTATCGTCAGCCGGTTCGTGCCGGTATAAGGCAATATAGCCCGAAGCGCCGAACGATATTGTCAATTCGCGCAATGCAGGAAACTGCGGGTAAGGCTTCCCCATGTCGGGAGTGGTCTTAAGCAGCCTTAAATTGCTTTTGATCGCATCGGCTGCACGTTTGGCCGCTTGCGGACTCTTTGGCGCCAGAAAGCCGCGACAGCGCCGCATTCCGCTCTGTGCCCACGGGGTGATTATCAAACGTGGCATTGCGGCGGGTCGGCTTCTTTGTCCGTTCCCCAGGTATCAAGCCACTTGTTTAATTCATCCTCGGTTATATGCAACCCTGTTTCCTTGTAGTGCGTCCACGACGCCAGCGCCTCCTGTAGAAAACGATCCCGGCCTGCCTCGCGGTCAAGATATTGCTCGATAGCCTCGCGCATCAATGCCGAGGGCGTGCGCTTCTGTTGCGCCGCAAGCGCGTCCAGCCGGGCTTTCATTTCTTCGTCAATGCGAACTGCCACCACCATGGCGATCTCCTGTATTGTGTTGTAATACATCCGATATTATCAGCGGAACGCGCCCTGTCAAGACAGTTCCTTCGCCTGGCGCTGCTGCAATTTCCAAACAGCCTGCATGCGGTTCGATGCATCGAGCTTGCCGCAGATTTTTTGCATGTGATTCTTCACGGTATTGGTGGTGATGCCGAGAATCATGCCACTTCGGCATAGGTCTTGCCCATGGCAACCCAATGCATGATCTCGGCTTCCCGCTGCGTCAACTCGGTCACGTGCCGTCCCTGATGAGCATCGCCAGTGTGGTCCCTGTGGAACCGCTTCAACGAGGATCACGTGCAGGTGGTGCGCATCGCCGTGGATGACGGGCGACGCTTCCTGGGCCGCCAGATCTCGCAAAGGGATCTGGCCGACACGCTGAACCGGCTGAACGTGCAAAGCACCACGGCCAAGATGACCGGGCGCGAGATCGTGAAAGCGGTGAACGAGGGCAAGGCGGTCATCATGTCGAACGGCTGGACCATGAAAAAGGTCCGGGTATCGAACGAGAACCGCATCGAGATCGACCTGGGCGGCAAATTCCTTTCCATGCAGGCGGCGCGGCAAATCACGGAGTCCGGGGGGATCTACGAGCGCATAGGCTGGGAAGGGCGCTATTTCATCCCGACTGACGAGAAGCGCGGCGGCGATGCGATGGCCGCCATCATGCAGAAGACCGGCAGCAACGCGGTCACGGTGAAAGGCGGGGAGGATGCCCTTCGCGAGCGACTGGGTACCGAGGCAGTCACCGCCGTGATCTCCGAGGCACCGCAGAATGATTCCGAAGAGATTCAGGCGCTATATCTTGGTGAAGCGAAGCGGAAGAAACTGCTCAACGAGTTCCTAATCCCTGCACGCTCTGGGCAGGACGGGCACCGGGACAAGCCCTATCGCAAGGTCGAGGTGCTAGTCGTTTGCGACATGCTGCTGACCGGCTTCGATGCACCGATCCTGCAAGCGCTATACCTCGACAAAAAGCTGCTGAACCACTCGCTGTTGCAAACCATCGCACGCGTGAACCGGCCCTACAACGAGATGAAGGGGCATGGCCTGGTGCTGGATTACTACGGCATCTTCGACCACTTGAATGAGGCACTGAATTACAAACCCGACGAGTTGGGCGATGTGGCCTTTCCTTTCGACACCATCCGTGAGCACTTCCGCAACACTTTCCAGCAGGTCTGGGCACTATTCCCGCAAGACACGGTGCCGCGCGACGGTTCGCACGACGCGTTCATCACAGCGATGAAGATACTGCGTGATGTCGATGGGACCGAAAAGCAATTCGACGCCGGCTACCGCAACCTCCGCGTTCTGTACGAGGCGCTGCAGCCCGACGAGCAGTTGCGCGATTTCGTCCGACCCTACGCGTGGTTGACAAAGCTATACATGCTGTATCGCAAGAAGTTTTATCCTGATGCCAGCAAGAGCATCGAGGCGACGGAGGAAGACGCGGCCCGCACGCGGGAGTTGATCCGCGAGCACATCGACGTCGACGAACTGGAAGCCGAGTTTCCGACCTACGTGCTCGACGAGCATTTCCTGACGAAGCTGAAGGACAAGAAACCGGATGCCAAGGCGCTCGATATCGAGGCGATGCTTTCGGCCGAGTTGCGTATCCACCTGGATCAGGATGAATCCTTCCGGCCGTTGTCGGAGAAGCTGCAGCGCATCATCGACGAAAAACGGGCCGGAACCTTAGCGGGAATCGCCCTGATCGAGGAGCTAGAATCCCTTACCGAGGCGGTGCGCACGGTCGTGGAAGAAGCCAAACGCCCTACCTAACCACTAAGGACAAAACCGTCGGGGCGCGCACCGATCGGCAGGGTCGCATTCTGGTCTACGGTGCAGTAATCGATAATGAGCGCTGCAAGGCAGCCCTGCGCCGTTGGCTGGCCAGACGCGCCAAGGAAACATTGACGCCGTGGTTGGAGTCGCTGGCTGCAGAGAGTGGTCTGCGTTTCAACCGGGTTGTCATCAAGAACCAGCGCACCCGCTGGGGCAGCTGCTCGGCCGATACCGTGATCAGCCTGAACGCCAAGCTGCTGTTTCTGTCGCCGAAGCTGGTGCGCTATGTGTTAATGCACGAGCTATGTCATACCCTGGAGCGGAACCACACCAGCCGCTTTTGGGTTCATCTGCGGCAGTTCGAACCGCAAACTGACATGCTGCACGGCCAGATACGGGATGCGTGGAAACAGATTCCCGTGTGGGCTCACCCGATACAGACTGACAGGGAGGGCATTTGACGATGAAGGTAATTTTTGTTTCGCCCCATCATTTTTGATCACGTGAACTCAATTCGTCTTAACGACCAAACTGAGGTACCTTCGGCAAAAAGCGGTTACAAACCGGTTACATCTCTTTCTGGAAAAACAAAAAGAGTTACAGTATCACCTGTAACTCTTTGTTTTTATGGTGGGTCGTGAGCGGCTCGAACGCTCGACCTACGGATTAAGAGTCCGCTGCTCTACCAACTGAGCTAACGACCCGGATGATTTATCATTGCTTTCTAATGATATATATCTTCTTTACTATCAACACCTTAGTGTTATCACTATAAACAAGAAGACCGTTTAAGATTCTATCTCATAAATCGCTTCTATGCCATAGGCACTGTGAACAGATTGTGAACCTATTTGTCATATTCAGCGTAGCCCTTCAGGGCGATCATCTATTGGATGGTAAAAATATAGAAGGTTCTTAAGGGGGTAGCAGGGGGTGTGGGGGGTCTCCCTTTATAGTGCATTGCACCTAGAAATTTTCTCATAGAAATCATGAGAATCAGGCTGCTAAGGATATTGGCTTTACTTCTATTTGACTGATATCCCATAATTAGGAGCTGCTACCATAGGAAATTGCGTTAGCCATCTAAGGGCTAAATTATTTATTCTCTTCTTATTGACTTCTTTCTAGAAGCGTCTGTACGCCATCCTTCTATCTAAATGGGTTCTTTTTAGTACCAAAAGTCACGTAGAACATGACCTTCGTTCGTCAACTCCTACACAATTTAAAAAGTTTTGACATGCTGAAAGAAATATTGCAACATTGTTTACACTAAGGATGGTGTAAATTATCTTACGCAACAACTAAATGTGGTGGTTTTTGTTATTCTGCAAATGATGAAAATAGGCCAAAGGCATAAAAAGAAGAAGCTATGAGAAGATAATTGGCTCATTTGACCCAGCCCCTCAGTCAAGTGAGCAAAAGAAAAGGCCCTTGATTAGCATATCCTTGGCGGGGTGACTAATCAAAGGCCGGTAGGGGCCAAAAACCCTTTGTACAAATATGTCTATTGGCAGTCGAATGGTGATCCAAACACCACTCACAGTCAATAGGCCGTCTTGTACTTTTTCTTCATAGGAGAATTACATGGCAGTCTATTTAGTAACCTACGATCTGAAGGCCCCTGGCCGGAACTACCAACCCGTCTATGACTATTTAAAGCAGTTTACCTACTGCAAAGGACTTGAATCAGTTTGGCTTATCCAGACTTCGTATTCGGCTTTGACGATTCTGGATAACCTAAAAAGATTAATTGATGCTAATGACGTGACCTTCGTTGTTCAAATCACCGCATCTGCTGATTGGGCGTCATATCGTTATAGCTGTGGCAATTGGCTAAATCAGCCCAGTCGATCTTTCTGAGTAACAATTTAGAAACATAGATCCTTAATAAGGAGGGAGGGGCTAATACCCCTCCCCATCTTCTATTTCCTGCTATCCAACTAAATAAATGAGATTAATAACACCACCTTTAGTTATTGAGGAAGATGAGCCCTTTAAAAACGATATTCTGGGTAGGAAAGCCTATGGTCAGGCCTTATTAAACCTAGTCGCACAATCCAATGATGAGTTAGTCATTTCCCTTGACGGACAATGGGGGGAAGGGAAAACAACATTCGTAAAGATGTGGCAGGGGTTACTCAATCAATCCGATATTCCGAATATTTATATAGATGCGTTTGCTAATGATTACATTGACGATGCGTTTATTACGATTGCTAGTGCCATCACTAGCTATGCCGATTCCAAGATAAGTAAACCTGATGAAAAGGCTATTGAAGACTTCAAGGATAAAACTAAAAAAATAGGGGTTCGGCTGCTCTCATGGTCGGCCAGGCTAGCCGCGAAAGTGGCAACATTAGGGGCGCTATCAGCAACAGATATTGAGGAATTAAAAGAAATAAAAAATGATCTTGCTAAGGATACTTCTACGGCAATAAGCAAGTTTATCGAAGAACGACTTACATCCCACTCACAGGATGTTGAGCTACTAGGATCATTTAAGGAATTATTATCCGACTTACCTAAACATTTACAAAAAGAAGACGGGAAAGAAAAACCCTTAGTAATAATTATTGATGAGCTAGACCGTTGTAAACCCACCTTCGCTGTCGAAGTTATTGAAAAAATCAAACATCTTTTCTCAGTAAAAAAAGTTGTATTCGTTCTTGTGATGAACAAAAAGCAATTGGAAGGATCGATTAAATGTATTTATGGACAGGATATCGATGCTCATGCTTATTTACAGAAATTCATTAATGTCGAAACTACAGTTCCTAAAAGAATGAACGATCCCCGGCTCAACGACGTTACAAAATACTGTGAGCAGCTAACAAAATTGCATGAGCTTAAACGGAATGAAAACACTGATCAACTTTCAAGACATATCAAACAGCTTGCAATTCGCTTTAATTTAACCCTTCGGCAGATGGAAAAGGTATTTACGAATATTGCTATTTTTTATGCGACTACTGCTCAGAATGAAAAGCCCATAGTTCAAATAGTTTCTTTTGTTTGCATAATAAAGGTGATAGATAATCCATTATTTCAAGAACTTTCAAATAGAAAAGTTTCCTACGATGAGTTACGTCACAGAATAGATTTATCGGACGAAAGCATTTCTGCGGGGCATTCAGACTTCTCATTTCTGCTTTCATGGATTAAATGGGCGGTTCTTACGGATCACGAATTTGAACAGTTGGCCCAACAGGATCAAATAAGGAAATATAATCAGGTGCTAATAGAATACGGTACAGAAAGACGCGCAATATTGCCTTCTTACTCTCAAAGATTAAGCATGTTTTCGGTGGAATAAATGTACGGATTAGGGACAGGACGCGCTACGAAGCCCTGTAATCGATTTAAATCAGTGGGTTGATGGGTAAGTATACCCATTGAAATTTAATGCTTGACAAGGCGTTAAATACATGTAGAATTTTCTCCCCTTTTTAGTTGTCTAGCACACCGGCTTGAAGTAGGAGACGTGTAAAAGGCTAGACTTAGCACAAGGCTATTAATAAGACAAGCGACTGCTTGCGACAGGATAACAACGCAAAGACCATTGACTAGATTCTGATACTCCGTACGGTGTTATTACTATATGGATTTACAGCTAAATAGATAGATCGAGGTAGGCAAGGAATTCAACACCTACATTAGTGGCTATTAGTTTAAATGTAGATTACGTAATAATTCTAGGTAAATCAGACATGCGATATAAAGGTGAGACAGTCGGCAGTAATACTGCCTTAATAACTGGCCTAGTCAATGCAAGTTTGGAGCGGTCGGTCAGACTTGATCCATAATGGATTAGCATGTATGTACTGTAAGGGATTTACTGAAAGATAACGTCTTAGTAATGGAGGAGGCCCTATCAGCCTCCGACTATAAGTATCAGTAATTAGTTAATCTGTAACGAAGTCTTTAAGACTTCGTATGCTGAATATAAGTCTTAGAATACTGAATAAGTAATCAGCTTAGGAGTCCCTAAAGACTCCTATCCTGAATAAGAAAATCAGTAACTGAATTGGTACTTATTTGATGCGGGGTTTGATACCGTAGATTTCGAAGAAACAGTCTTCCATTGCTGCGTATAACTGGTCTTCATGTTGCTTAGCTACGATGAAACTATCATGGATGGGAAGACACAAAATATTATCTTCTAGAAGTCGCTTCATAACCTTTTCAGCTATCCACGCATCGGCATTCTGTAAGGACATGCCATATCGCGGGTTATAGAAGTTCGCTTTAATAGCTGAATGCTTTGCTTCAATCTTCTCAATAAGGGATTCCGTGTTGGTCACATGAAATTCACTTCTGATGGTATTGATTGCATGCTGCCGGTTTCTACAATTGAATAGCACTAAGAAGACTTTCTTCACTTCGCTTCGTTTACACCCTTCAATTGCATAAGGGTCATCTGTAACAGCTAATCCTTTTTCAGCATAGGCTATTGTGGGATGTAACGCCGAATAATCCAGTTCACATACTGGCCCACTTTCCAATAGAAGTTTCAGTCTATCCAGCTTAGGCATATTCTGCCAGAAGCCGCCATAAAAGCGGCCTCCAGCTTCTTCATTAAAGATACGCTTCATTGTGATATCCGTAGGGTCATACTTATATCTCAGATCAATCGCATCAGTGCCTATATCGGTTTCCCGCAGCTTGTGGTTATACGAACTCAGGAATTCCCTCATTTCAATTGTGAATTGGTCATCAATGTAATCAATAAGCTTTCCGTCCGCATCCTTTTTGATGACGGTCTCATCTTCAGGGGCATCTGGGTTACGGATTATTTCTTTAATATTGAAATTCAGGATTGAAAGCAACTTGTCGGTTGCCTTGATGCGGGATTGGTATCCGCGATTCCTAATACGATCATAAAAACCTTTCTTCTGTTCGATGTGGCCAATTTCCACTAAATCATCAATCACCCCCAATAAAATATCGACCTTGAAGAAAAGTTTCCTGTAACGGGTTTCCTTCACATAGTCATTTCTATTCCGGCTTACAGCACGCCAAGGATTATCGGAATAATTGGCGACAACCCATAGGTCTAGGATCACCGCCTTAAGGTATTGTCGCACCCTCCCTGCCTTCCTTATTTGCTGCCCCCTGTTTCTTCTAAGTTCAGTCAGTTCAGAAAATATCCCCCTAAGCTGGTCAGCCATTGGAGGATAATCCGTCTTCCGATAAACTTGTAATGGAATGGCTTTCCTAAGTTGTTCTTGTAGGTCCATTCAGCTTTTATTCTGCAAAGAAATTAGGGAATGTTCCACCACCACCAGCAGATAGTCCTGCTTGTTTGACTCCAATTCTCCCATTACCAAATAAGCTGGCTCCGATTGATCCTAGATGGGATGTGCTACTGAAGATGCTTTGCCATGCGGCCCCATTAGACCCCGCTGTTTGATACGAACTTGCTGCATCCTGTTCCCTTTGGTTAGCAGCAGAAATCTGAGAGGCGAAGGATTGAGCCTGATTGATGTAACCTATATTAGCCCCTAGTTGAGATTGGATACTAGATGTAGCACCAACTACACCAGAAGTACCAGCCATTCCAGCTCCAGTATTAGCAGTAGCATTGATTACATTAGCACGTCTAATACGCGCCTCCCGTTGCTGTTGTAAACGTTCACGTTGAGCTGCAGCATTAGCCCTAGCTTGCTCAATACGTTGTTGATCTGCTTGTGCTTGTTGAGCTTGTTGCATCGCCCTTTTCTGTTGACTAGCGGTAGATATACCATTCATAACACTAAAGGCTGTGCCACCAACAGCGGCCACCGCTCCAATAACACCAGCAATAGGTGCAAGTGCGGCTAATGGCATGATGTGGTCTCATTCACGTTCCAAGTGCCACAAATGATTGAAGATGAAAAAGCATCATAATTAAAATCAATGAATCCATTCTTCTTAGTGGCATTCTCAGCTATGTGGGGAAAATGCAGAAGTTGCGCCCCTACCGATTTCAAATCAATTAAGATGGCACAATCCACTTCCCCATAATTATCAGGATGTGCTATTGCGTAAAGAAGGAAATCCGCGTAATCATCCCTCATGAGTTTTTGTAACTCCGATTCCCCGTATTTTGCAGCGGTCCGAATAGTGAATCCTTCTAAAAAATAATCCTTGTATTTGGCCTCCCGGATTCGATAACTTATCTTCGTTCTTTGAACGTCTATCCAGCAATCAATTCCTAGCTTCCGATCTTCGTTCAGACTGGGTTTATTAAAGTAAACCCCTATCAGTTTGGGATCGGAAAAGATAATGTTTGCTGCTACCTGATTTAGCTGGGAGTCGTATTGATCCGCCCATCGCCTTTGAACGTCATAACTCATTGATAATTTCCCTGAAACTGTTTACAAACTCTTCACCCTGACCGACCTTTTCAGAAAGACGTGGCCTTACCTTGTACAAGCCACATGTCTTTTTATCGCATACATCGATCAGTTCAGCAGGGGAGGCATCGTATCTACTGCTCCATGGCCCCACGCACTGCCTACACTTCAAAGCAACCGCATCTTTAAAATCCTTAACATTCATAGTAACGCGGTCCTTTCCAGTTACAAACTGCTTGAATCCCATTAGCCTTGAAGTACCGGGAAATATGAAACTGTTGCCACACATCACCATTAGGCCGATAGATTCTCCTTTCGTTGAGGATATTTGCGATAGTCGTTTGGCTGTGAGTTTCAGCCAACTTTTTTATTAAGAAATGGACATATTCAGGGACAACCAATGATCCATTCCTAACTTTCTGTTTTTCTTCAGTTTTAGCTATCAAACTAAGAAATTTATAATCTGCCTTTGAAAGGGCATTAGATTCAATGCCCACCATCTTATTTGTCCTTAAAATGATAGCCCAACCCCAATAATTCCCGATCCCGCATACGCTGTTTCTGGATTCGGGTATCAAAATAAACTGATGGGGAGTTCTTCCACAACTCATCATAGTAGGCTTTATTTCTACTATGTTGAGGGACACCAAAAACATCGTTAACCTTTTGTTCAAATTGATTCTTTAGTTGTTCCATTACCTTGAATTTCTGCTCAGCCTTGTAGGCATCATGGGCAGACATAACTTCAAATTTCTCCCTTGTACTTTTGGCATTTCGAAGCATATAGGACCAGTCCGGCTCTTTATCCCCCGGAATTTGAGGAGTAACAGCTTTATCAATCTTATGGAAGGCATTGGCCAATTCGGCAGTCTTAAAATCTTCCTTCGCCCTAAGATCTTCTTTTGGTTGTTCCTTGTGCCCTTCTACTTCGAATCTATTAAATATTGAATCCATTTCAAAAAACCCTTTACATTCTGATACAGTTAATATATAGTGACGATACTAATGATAAATTGCGGTTTGTGTTGATAAATTTTCACTATATACTGCTATTATACCATACTTGCATAGAAAAGTCAAATGTGTTACTACTATAATGATGCAGAATGGATATCTAATCTTTCCTTATATGCGTTACCTGTCAGTTACTTAGCCCTTCCTTAATGTTTTCCCACCACGCCAATAATGCGTATTTCTAAGTAATTTCAGCATTCCCTATATTTGACGGGGTAAGGATGTGGAAAGATACATTCAGACATACTGTAAGTAATTGAAATATATGTATTATTTATCTGACCGACCCTATCAAATCCTATCCTAATTTGGCAATTAAGGACGAAACTTTGATGTGAGTGTACCTTTGCAGCATTTGCATGGATTTATGACCCGTAATCGCTGCCACCTCCATAACATTTAGTCCCTTTTCAAATAATCTAGATGTCGCCTCATGGCGCAAGTCATGGAAATGGAAGTTATCCATCCCTGCTTTCTTTACGGCTAACTTAAACGCACCGTTCATTGCATCGGAACGGGGTTTCCATAGATAGAAGACCCGCTTGTCAACAATATGTTTAGGGATACCGGAAAGGACTTCCATAGACCGAATTGATAATGGGATAAATCGGCCCGATCCATTCTTTGTATACGGTAAAAATATAATCCTTTTTGCAAGATCAATATCCGCCCATTTTATTTGAAGAAGTTCCGACAGCCGCATTGCTGTTTCTATAGCCAGCACAACTAAAGGGTATAAGAGGATGTTCTTAGACATCCGACATGCGGTTAGTAATGATTGCTCCTCATCCTCTTCCAGTCTTCTGGTACGGGCATTTGAAGGTTTAGGTTTGCGGATATCTTTCAGCGGATTGGAAACAGGGATATTCCATTCCTGCATGGCAATGGTGAACAGGTGGGAAATTAAAGCCAGTTCTAATCTAACCGTATTAGAAGCGACAGCAGCGCACCGAATGTCGCGGTGTTTAACAAAATCTTTCGATTGCAAAGAAGCCAATGATCTTTTTGCTAATGGATGAGTTAACCATTTAGCTATCCGTTTTTCTTCCTGACTCCTCCCTTTCTTGTGAGGAGTAATTTCACTTCGATACCTGACAAGGGCATCAGTTAACGTCATGGATTCAGCAGCATTCCGATTAACGAAGATACCCCTATCCATGTCGGATTCGACACAACGAATCCACGCATGAGCATCTTTCTGATTGATGAATGACTTTGAGATGGGAGGATGCCCTTTCCTTCTTACCTGGGCATTCCATAGACCTGACTTTAACTTCCTGACCGCTGCCATATTGCACCTCACTGTGAATGAGGTGTGAATAGCAAGGAAAGATATATTATAACTTATTGAAGAATAAGCTATTAATCATTAGCAGCATACGGATTAAGAGTCCGCTGCTCTACCAACTGAGCTAACGACCCGGATGATTTACCGGTATTGGGCTTGCGGAAGCTTGGTTTCCATCCTTCCTCCGCAGCCTACAGCCAATTCTTTATCCTATCACATCTTGCCGCAAATCCGTAAGGCTACGATGCCGTCTATAAGAAGCTTTGCCTCTCAATCTGCGCAAATCTGCTTTACCGCCACGTGAATTTAAAAAATTAGCTCGGTGACATGATGTAATCCAGCAGTTCCCGCATCCGTCGCCAGTGAGACCCCTCCCAGAACACGCCTTGGCAGATATCGCAGGTGCAAAAGCGCTCGAAGCGTTCCCGCACCGATGGGGGTAGCCGCGTCAGCACTTCGGCCTTGGGAATCGGACGCAAGGGCGCGTTGCAACCCAGGCATAAGGTGAAAGGCTTGACCTGCGGTGCGAGATTCAGCCGTGTGAATATCTCATGCAACTGGTGTGCCGGCCTGGTTTCGCGCACATAACAGCCGTGAACGACCGCGCGCCGCTTCAGCAATTCCCGGTCGCGGGTCAGCACGATACGCCTCCCCAGCCCGGCGATTTCCTCGATTTCGCCATCCTGAAAGTGGTTGTCATAAAGCGTATCGAAACCGGCCATGCGCAACAGGCGCGCAAGCCCGCCAAGATGGGCATCTGCCACAAAGCGGAAATGATCCGCGAAAGAGGGGGAAATGGGCGATAAGGGTCGGACATCCAGTCTTCTGAAATGAGGATAAACAGCGACCCGATCGTTGTTTTCCAGAAGATGGTCAAAACCTGCCGGCTTACCGTTGACCAGCACCAGCTCGACCTCGGTATGCGGCACTCCCAGCGCCTCGATCATGTGCTTGGCGGTAGCGGCCCGGGCGCAAGGCAATGAAAATTCGCGCCCTCGCCGCTCGGGCGCGAGGAAATCATTCAGCTCCGCATAGAAGCGAAATGCCGCTATGATCATGATAAAAGTTGAATCACGAAATACATCTCTTCCATCTGCTGACCAGATGAATGGATAACAGTCCGAT
>Ga0097682_1002479_pt1 | contig 13489 bp, 7 predicted proteins | sample ThiBio_1000_biof_2_FD_72843 | JGI IMG/M metagenome (GOLD analysis project Ga0097682, IMG submission 72843) | Wastewater bioreactor microbial communities from Cape Town, South Africa - Thiocy_cont_1000_biof - 1398105538229 (version 2) (version 2) ...
ATAGAGCCAGCCCTCCGCCGTCCAGATGTAGGTGAAGTCTGCAATCCACTTCTGGTTCGGTTGCTCGGCCGCAAATTGCCGGTCCAGCAAATTTGACGGCACGTTCGTAATCTGCCGATCCCCGTCGTCTTTTGGCAGACGCCGTCGTCGCGGCCTGGCCCGTAGGGCTTGCAGGCGCATCAGGCGCTCGACCCGATGCAGACCGCAATCAATGCCCGCGGCAAGCAGGTCCCGCCAGACCCGACGGGCCCCATAGGTTCGATCGCTGCTGATGAAGCTGGCCCTGATACGCTCGCCGGTCGCTTCGTCGCTGCGGGATCTGGCGCTCGGCGACCGATTCAGCCAGGCATGGAAGCCCGAGCGGGAGATGCCCAACGCGTTGAAGTTGGCGTAGTCTCCGGGGTGATCAACCTCGAATCATCCGACGTTGGAGCGTCGGACAGGAGACCACGCCGTGACCATAACTACTTTGAATGCCGATATCGATCATCGTGGGGCTGAGGCTACCCCCTATCTTTTCGACGATTGGTTCGACCCGATCGAAGCCGGCCTGCGCGAGCGGGTGCGCGACTTCATTGAGACGATGCTGGAGACGGAGTTGGATGCGGTGCTTGCCCGTCCGCGTTATGGGCGGCATCCGGTCGAGCGCGATGATGAGGCCGCCGGTGCTGCCGGCCACCGCCACGGTCGCCGGACGCGTACATTGAACCGGAACGTTCGGTGCGACCGAGATCGCGGTGCCACGAGCGCGCCTCGACGCTGGTGACGGCAAGACGGCGGAATGGAAGAGCAAGGCCCTACGTACTTAGCCAACGGCGCACACAGGCGGCCGATGCGCTATCGCCTCGGTCTATCATGAAACGATAATCTCAACCTACCGGAGGCCGCGCCCCGAATTCCAACACAATCCGCTACGCCACCCGCAGATTACTACTTCCCCAAAGGTACGGTGGGTATCAATTCCGATTACACGTCGCATTCCTGTCTCCTCTCGATAATCAGAGGGGGAGCAGTGGGCGACACGACAACTACGGATCCGCGCTCTCAGCGCAACCGGGCGAGTCGCAGAGGCGGCCATCTACTAACACGAGCTCGCAGCTCAACGTGCAAGGTCGGCCTGCCCGCACTTCGTGCTCCCGGTGCCTCTGTCTCGGATGGTCGCACCATACGCCGCGATCACGAAACCGCAGCCGGACATCAGCACCAAGAATCTCATACCGGTTACCAACATCGCGGAGAACATGATAGGTACAATTCGCCGCGTCACCCGCAACGTCAAACGCTAGCGGGATTCCGGTATGGCCTTGCGATGGGTCGCGGCCGGCATGATCGAGGCCAACAAGGGCTTCCGACGATTGAAGACGCACAAACAACTATCGGTACTACGAGCGGCTCTTCAAGCTCACCACAATCGCATGACGATCAAACCAGTTGCCCACGTCACGAGGGATACGTAACATTCATTCCGCCAACGTCGGCCCGGACGTAGTTCAATAGCGATCGGGACATCCCCGACCACTTGGCGACGAAGATACACTTGACCAATATGGAACCAATATGAACGCAGGGCGATTGCGTTCATCCGTGACGTTTGACGACGAACCTGTCGGAGACCATTATGAATCGTGCCTCTCGCCACTGTCCGGCATTCACATCTCGATCCGAATAGTCGTAAAAAGAGCAACAGTGCCTGGAGCGAGCCATGAATACGCAAGCGAGCGCCGACGATATTTCTGACTATCCGTATGTGTCGACCGGCCAATTACCTCCTGCGGAGGTAATCGTCAGGTTGGTCGATGAGGTGCATGCGCGATACAAATCAAATACCGACGGCAAGAATTCGCAAGTCTATCCGGCGTTAGCCGAGGTGCCGAGCGGGTTGTTCGGCATCTGCGTGGTCGGCACCAACGGTGGGGTTTATTCCGTCGGCGAAGCAGAGTACGAATTTTCAATCATGAGCGTATCCAAGCCATTCGTGTTCGCTCTGGTTTGTCAGGCGATTGGCGCAGCGCTGGCGCGCGAGAAGCTTGGCGCGAACGCCACCGGATATGCGTTCAACTCGGTCGCTAGCATCGAGCGCAGCTCCAACGGACGCACAAATCCGATGGTCAACGCCGGCGCAATCGCCACCACCAGTCTGGTGCCTGGCGCGACCGTCGATGCAAAATGGAAGTTCATCCACGACGGCCTGTCCAAATTTGCGGGGCGCAAGCTGCCGATGAATGAGGAGGTCCTCAAATCCGCCTCGGAAACCAATTTCCGCAACAGAAGCATCGCGCAATTCCTGCTCAGCGTAAATAGTATCTATTGCGATCCGATGGAGGCAGTGGATTTGTATACACGGCAATGCTCGCTGAATGTCAGCGCAAAAGACCTCGCCGTGATGGGGGCAACGCTAGCTGATGGTGGGGTAAATCCCGTTACCAGAGAGCGTGTCGTCGATCCGTCCGTCTGCCACTATGCATTGGCTGTGATGACAACCGCGGGCTTGTACGAGACTTCGGGCGACTGGCTCTACGACATCGGCTTGCCCGGCAAGAGCGGAATTGGCGGCGGAATCGTCACCGTGTCTCCGGGCAAGGGTGGGCTTGGCACATTTGCTCCTCCACTCGACGCGGCGGGCAACAGCGTCAAGGGGCAGCTCGTCGCAAAGTACTTATCGCAGAGGTTGGGCATGGATCTGTTCGTGTCAAAATCCGAGGTTTGAGCTCATCCGGATTCGGACGGAACCGATCGAGACCAAATCTGGGAAATTCTTCAACTCAGGGGAAGACCACGGCATGACAACGGTATCTGCGACCGCAAATAGCCCAGCGATAGAAACAAAGGCATCATGGGTGCCGATGATAGCCATCGCGCTCGGTCAGATGATCATGTCCTTCAACGTCGCGTCCTTGCCGGTCGCGCTGGGCGGCATGGTGAAAAGCTTCGGCGTTCCACCTACGACCGTCGCCACCGGCATCGTGGCCTATTCGATGCTGGTTGCGGGCTTCGTCATGCTCGGTGCCAAACTCGTGCAACGCTACGGGGCAGCGCCCGTCTTCCGCGCCGCCGTTGTTGTGTTCTGCGCCGCGTCGGCGTTGATGACGTTTAGTCCCACGGCCAATCTGATGATCGCGGCCCAGGCGCTGTGCGGCGCGGCCGGTGCCGTGATCGTGCCGGCGCTGGTGGCGCTGATCGCCGAAAACTACAGTGGGCGTCAGCAGGCAACAGCGGTGGGCGCGCTGGGTTCTGCGCGTGCCGCGGCCGGCGTGCTGGCGTTCGTGATCGGCGGCGTTCTGGGGACATTCATCGGCTGGCGTCCGGCGTTCGGGATCCTGATCGCTGTTTCTGCCATTGTTTTTTTTCTGAGCTTCCGTCTCAAGTCCGGAGAAGGGCGTCCGGAAGTGAAGATCGACATGGCCGGCGTTCTTCTGGCGGCCACCGCCATCATTCTCATCAGTTTCGGCTTTAACAACCTCAATCGTTGGGGCTTGGGACTGGCGACACCGAACGCGCCGTTCAATCTCCTTGGCGTGTCGCCCGCGCCGGTCATGATCGTGGTGGGCATCGTACTCGGCCAGATCTTTCTGATGTGGACGCGCAGGCGCCAGGAGGCAGGAAAGACGCCGCTTCTTGCGCTGGAGGTGATCGAATCGCCGCAAGAACGGGCCGCGGTCTATGCAATGTTCTGCGTCGTCGCGCTGGAAGCGATGCTCAATTTCTCGGTGCCACTCTACATCCAGATCGTGCAGGGTCGCTCGCCTATTGCCACCGCGATCGCCATGATGCCGTTCAACCTCACGGTGTTCTTCACCGCGATGCTGATCGTGAAGCTCTATGGCAGATTTAGCCCCCAGCAGATCGGCCGTTATGGTTTCATTCTTTGCACAGCCGGGCTGCTGTGGCTCGCCTTTGTCGTGCGCAACGACTGGAGCGCGGTCCCCGTCCTTTTCGGCCTTGTCCTGTTCGGCATCGGGCAGGGCGCGCTGGTCACCCTGCTGTTCAACGTGCTGGTCACCGCCTCGCCGAAAGAGCTCGCTGGCGACGTCGGTTCGCTGCGTGGCACTACTAACAATCTAGCCGCGGCGGTCGGTACGGCTGTGTCGGGGGCACTTCTTGTCGGCCTACTGAGTGCGGTCGTCCTCGGCAGCATCGCTGCGAGTCCAAAGCTGACGCCTGAAATTCAGGCGCAAATTGATCTCGATAGCATCAACTTCATCAGTAACGACCGGCTGCAGAGCGTGATGGCCAACACCACGGCTACGCCAGCTCAGGTGGCAGAAGCAGTGCGCGTCAACACGGAAGCACGCCTGCGTGCGTTGAAGATTGGTCTGCTTATTATGGCGGGCATTGCCATGCTCGCGATTTTCCCGGCAGGCCGACTCCCGAATTACATTCCCGGAGAATTGCCCGCCCCTGGTGTGGCGCCAGAAAAGCGCCGGAGCGGGGGCTGAACTGGCTGTGTGTGCCGAAAACCTCATCCACGTTGATGAGGTGATGGAATCGCCTAACATTACAGTCGTAATTTTTGTTTGATGTGAGCCTTTTGAGCGACGGCTTGGTGAGCGCGTCGCCACAGCGACCATGCGATACATAGCCAGGTCGAATTCGTTTCGTGCGAGCCGCTGCGCTATTCTGCGGATTTCCTGAACCGACCAGCGGATGAGGGTAAGCGGTGTTCCGCGGTCATCTTTCTGAAGATGCCCTGATTGTCCCACACGGGCTTCGGTCTACGCCGCTCTCAACAAAGGCGGCACGATGGGAACTTATTCAGAGATGCTCAAAGAGCGCGTATCGACGTTGATAGAAGTGGTCGAGCCGAAGTTGATGGAGCGGCGCATGGAGGTGCTGCAAGCGAGGGAGATTGAAAACAAAACTCGCCGCTGATGGGCGCGCAGTCTTTCATAGTATTCCTTTTGATTTCGATAGAGCTGAACTCAAGCTCGAGTCAAAATCTCAAATTGCAGAGATGGCGGCCCTTCTGAAGTCGAATCCTACACTCAAGATATTCATCATCGGCCACACGGATGGCAAGGGTGAGTTTGAATATAATATCAAGTTGTCAGGCAAGCGGGCTACTGCCGTAGCAATTGTTTTAACAAAAGATCACGAGATTTCCGCAGCACGTATAATAACCCGCGGTCTTGGGCCATTAGCGCCAGTGGCTACAAATCGAACGGAAGATGGGCGTGAGAAGAATCGTCGCGTCGAGCTTGTTGAGCAATAGTGTTGTAAAAACCTCCCCGCTGTCGTTAGCGGATAATCGTTTTGGTCTGGCTGAACCGGCTGCTCGGTAATCTGTTCAGACGGCCTCGATCTCCGGTTTTGTTTCGTCGTCAGCGGGATCGCCAGCAGCCGTCTTGAGCACCCGCGAATCTGGTATTCGGTCGCGGTCCTTGGGGTACAGCTCCATGAGATCCTGCTGGACAGCGCGTGCGTACCACATTGCGCTCGATCTTCCGATGTCTGCCATCTCAGCACGGATTGCGCTGAACCAAGAGGGTCATGGCACAATGGGTTATTTAAAAATTCACCGAGTTTGGTTTCACTGAAGATGGATAGTTCGAAAAGCCCGAAGATCAGTGAAAACCCGTCGATGGCATTCACTGAACTATGATGAAAAATGGCTCTGCCATATCCGGATAGCGGGTTTTGAGGAAGGGAATCCAGATATGCGCCCAAGGCCGTGTGATAATATACACGAAGTGGACCCCCTCCTCTCCTATTTGCGCTTTTTCACGTAATGCAGCGTCTTATCGATTTTGATGAGTTCACGTCTGTTACGCAGTTTCTTGAAACGCCGAGGAAGTTGGTTCATACGCTACCCGTGTCGCGCTGATCGAATGCTCGGCATAATCATGGATCATCACTGATTTCGCGATTTTATCCATGAGCTGATAATGCGTCAGTGAAGGTGTCGGAGACGAAGTCGAGGATCCATGTTGCGTCGGCACGATCGGGCATGAGCATCAGCCTGCGTGTGCCCAAGGGGTCTCAGTGATCGGCCTAAAGGCTTCACTGATGAATCGGAGTGAATCAGCCTGCTCTACGTGATTTTAGCGGATCACCCCGATTTCTGGGTTTTAGCGCGAGCAGAATCAAAGATATGCCGATGGAATCGGATCAAATTAGGATGTGAAGGTGTTATTGACCCCCGGTTCAGCGGCCGGTTCTTACCGGTTTAGAGCGGCAGGCTCTGGTGATCAAATAAGCCATATCCTGCGGTAACCTTAATGCTTTTCGTCCGCTAACGGTTCTCTCCGGTTTTCCGTAAGTTAGGCGGAGGCGGTCACTCTCTCCGCCAACCCACTGCCGATTGCCCCCTAAATTACCGCCGATCACCGCATTCTACCAGATGAGATAGTAAGCCGCCGATTCTGCACGACAGCCCGATATCTTGAAGAACAGCGATGTCAGCTTCCGACCCGAAGCAGACCTTGTTGTGGTCGGTCAGAAGCTTAATTGCTTGACCCGATGCAAGTGGTATTCGGCTGCCTCGCGAACCTCCGCGCTGCGGGAAACACTCGACCAACACCAGACGGCCACGCAAACACTCTTCAGGTCAGCATAGAGCCGAATGCGCTCTGGGTCGGCATCGCTGAAATGCGACCACGCGGCAAGCGGTAAGCCCGCGATGTCATATTCGCAAGGTCCGCGACATGCGTCTTCAAAATCCGTCCACAAAGACCGATCTTTGCAAACGATCGATGATCCTTCGCGCTTCCGATCGGCCTCGACAGTTGGCGCTATCCGGGGCTTACGCCGCGACGCAACCAATCTGGCGAAACTGACACCAACGGCAAGAGATCCCGTCGGGACGATCGACTTGTACGAACTTAACCGTACTTCACAGCGGGCCCGAGGGAAGCTGCGAGGCGGAGCAGGTCGGCCCGACGCTGTTGCCCGGTCTTTTCGAGCAAGTGCCGCGTGTGGGATTTCAGCGTGTTTGGTGAGATTGAGAGGGTCCGGGCGATCTCTTCGCTGTCTCGGCCATCGATCGTGAGCTCGAAAATTCGCGTCTCCGCCGGCGACAAGTTGTAGAGCATGGCCGCCGCGTCCAGAACGTATTTCGGGTCATCGCCGCGCTCGGCGACGAACACCGCCGCGACTGCTTCGCCGGGAACTCCGGAGCGCACGGAGCGGCCGCTCAGCGGGAGCACGTGCACCACGAATGGCTCGCCGTCGGCTCGCGCGCCGGGGATGGCGATGCCGCGCCGCCCGAGCGAACCGTCACCCTCCGCAGCGGCGAGGATTGCCGCGGCGAGCCCGCCGGGCACGACCTCGCCTTTGATGTCCAGCCGGCCCACGCGATCGACCAGGGGATTGCTGTTCGCCATCGCCTCGCGAGCGGCAATGTTGGCGTGTACGATGTTCGCGCGACGATCGACAATGACCACGCTCGACCGCACCGCGTTGACGACCGCCTCGAACATCGTGCGCTGCCTGCGTTCCTCATCGAGGATGCCTGTGATCAATGCAGCACGCCGAAGATGCGGGGCGATGACGCGGAGCCCCGCGAAGACGTCCTCGGTGATGGGTCCCTCGTCCCGATGCCGACCCAGGCCAACGTTGCCGAGGCGGAAGCGGTCCCGGGTCAGAAAAATGCCAACGCAGTCGATCAGTCCCTCCGGCGCGGTAAGGTCGATGAAGTACTTGTTGGATTCCAGCGTCTGCTGATTGGCCACGCTCAAGGTGTTGATTGGTTCCTCGAGCGGCATGCTTTCAATGCTCTTCCGACCTCCGAGCATGTCGATAAGCGCCGCGTTATATTCCGGCTTGGCCATCGCCGCTGCCCAATGGTCGGGGATATTGACCAGGACAGAAGGCGATGCCGTTCGGGCGTGTATATCGTTCAGGGCCATTATGACATTGTGCAGGCGGAAGTGCTGCCGTATCCGGTCCAGCGCGTCGTACCATTTCTCGGGTTCGATGACGGCGTCGTAGATGGCGCCGATCAGCTGAATCAACGTGATATCGACACTGTCCATGTTCGCCTGCCCGTTGAGCACCGGAACGGACAATAGATTGGCGGCACGCAGACTGCCATGGAAAATAGAGAGTTTCGCCGGTCCATTGTCCGCGCGGCATCACCCCTGGGGGTGATGTTGCGCGATTAGAAAAAGGCAAGGATGGGCAACCCTGCAACGGTCGCCGGACAGAACGCCAATGCGTTCTGTGGCGACGGCTCCGCGCCGGTATTATCCGGGTTCAGGAGCATGCAAGGCAAGCGGGCTGTTTCCGGGTCTATTTTTGATTCCGAGTCTATATTTTTTCAAGCGCGGCGGAGAACCGCTTAATTTTCAGGGGTAACGCTCATGGTCAAGCCCATTTACGATACCTTCCAGATCGAACACGCGATCACGACGACTTGGGACGAGGTGGGTGACGACCCGCGCAGTTGGGACGACCATGACATCAGCTTCTTCCTCGGCACTTACAACACCATAATCGAGGGCGACCACGACGAGGAGGACGGCTTTGTTCCAATGAGCAACAAGCTGCAGGCCTTCGTCACGGAAGCGTTTGCCGAATGGGGCGAAATCGCCAATCTGACGTTCACCCAGGTGACGGGCGACCCCGATGACGCGGATATCACATTTGCCTATTCCATGTCGACGAACGGCAATGGGACATACGCGTCTCCAACTCTCAATCTCCTTGACGACACGGAGATCGAGCACGAGGCGATCTGGTTCAGCGCCGATCCGGCTGCATTTTCCGATCAGCAGGATGCAACCATCAGCTTCGTGAATTATGGCTTCATCACGATGCTGCACGAGATCGGCCATGCGCTCGGACTGTCGCATCCCGGCCCGTATGATGCCAGTCAGGACACCCCGCTCAGCTACGAAGACAGTGCAGTGTTCGCTCAGGACAATCGTCAATACACGATCATGTCCTATTTCGGCTACGAGACCGGCAAGGGCTGGACCCAGGACGGGACTCCGCCGGGCGATCTCACGCCCGGCTCCCTCATCATCTACCCCTCAACGCCGATGGTCTACGACATCCTGGCGATTCAGGACAAGTACGGCGCCGACATGACGACGCGCGCCGGCGATACGACCTACGGTTTCCACTCCACCGCTGGCTGGGCCTATTACGACTTCAGCATCACTCCAAAAGTGGTGTTCACGATTTGGGATGGCGGCGGCAACGATACGCTGGACGCCTCCTTCACCGGCAACTTTACGCAACGCATCGACCTGAATCCCAGCGCCTATTCGGATGTCGGCGGTCTGATCGACAACATCGCCATCGCCTTCGGGGTGACGATCGAGAATGCGATCGGCGGAGATGGCAAGGACACCATTACGGGCAATAGTGCCGACAATCACCTCTCCGGCGGCGACGGCGACGATCAACTCTTCGGCGGTGACGGAAACGATGTTTTGGATGGTGGAACCGGCAAGGACATCCTGCATGGTAGTCTTGGCTACGACACCCTTAGCGGTGGCGATGACGATGACTTCCTGTTCGGCGATGCCGCCGGAGACGTGCTGGATGGCGGAAAGGGCGACGACCACATCGACGGCGGCGGCGCGCTGGATGGCGGGGGAAACGCCTCCGTCCCGGACACGCTGACCGGCGGCGCCGGGGCCGACACGTTCGTCTACAGCACGCATTATCGCACCACCGTCATTACCGATTACAATCCGTCGGAAGACACGCTCGACTTCACCAATTTGAAATGGGCGCACAGCTTCGTCGATGTCATCGAGCACGCGACGCAACAAGGCAGTGACGTTCTCATCAATTTCGCGGACGATCCGAGCGTTGGCGGCGTGAGCGACACGCTGCGCCTCGAGAATTTCACGATCGCGCAACTCGATCCCGCGCTGATGAAATTCAGCGAGGAAACCGAAAACCCCGTTCCTGCGTGGTTCACGAGCGTCACGAATCCCTACAATCCGAATTATACGTTTACAGAACGGACAGCGCCGCTGGCCGACGGCGGCTTTGCCATTGTCCAGTCCAGTTCCGTGGATGCGGCGGCGAACACCATCATCGCCCACCGCTTTAACGACATTGGAATCGAGACGGGCACATTCACGGTCGCCGCCACGAACAGCGGGGCGGCCTTCGACGTCGTCGGGCTTCCCAACGGTAATTTTGCCGTCGTATGGGAGGACTATTTTGGCCAGTCCAGCGATCCGAATACACCGCCGCCGGTCATCCGCGCGCGTTTCTTCGACAGCGACGCTACGCCCCTCGGCCCTGCGTTTCAGGTCAACACCACGCCCGCGATTTTCGACGCCGCATCCCTCGGATATAATTTCAATCTCACATTCGCGGGCGCCTCCACCAGCGGCGAACTGATTGTCGAATGGTATGCCGACGTCGATCCCACCCAGGCGACGGGCATCGCGGATGACGTTGTCTACCGCCAGGTGCTGTCGGACACCGGCGGCTTCGCGGGCGGCGAGCAGGCTTTCCCCGCTACCGGCTTTTTCGATGAACAGCAGCAGATCAACTATTACGATCCCTATCGGTCCAGGGTCGTGCACGATCCGATCGCGGGTACGAATACGCCAGTCGATGGACAGTACGTGCATCTTTCGAACGGCGACTATCTGCGCCTGTGGAAACTTCCAATCGAAGGAAGCAACTACAACTACACCTTGTGGGCGGAGATCGTCGGCAAGACGGAACCGGTCGAACTGTCGGCCGGCACCGGTTTCATTCCGCGCTTCTCCCTCGACAGTGGACTTTATGCAGGCGCCACCGTCGACGAACTGGCAGATGGCCGGATCGAGATCACGTGGACGAATGGCGGCTTCACGGGATACAACTATCGCGCGCCCGGCTTTGACACGGTGATCTTCGACGATCACACGCTGACGGGCTTCACCAAGCCCGGGACGGACGGCGACGATGTGATGCGTGGCGGCCCGGGCGCCGACCGCCTCTATGGCCTCGGCGGCGACGATACATTCATTCCCGGCCTCGGCGCCGACGTCCTGGACGGCGGCGACGGTACCGATACGGTCGACTACAGCCGCTCGCTCTCTGGCGTTGATATCGACCTGACGCGCGCCGGGTCGCAGAACGGCGGGCACGCGGAAGGCGACATTCTCGTTTCCATCGAGAACGTCATCGGCAGTTCCTATCACGACAATCTCACGGGCGATGCCGGCGCAAACGAGATCTATGGCGGTTACGGCGACGACTATATCATCGGCGGCGGCGGCGCAGATCAACTGCATGGTCAGGCCGGGGACGATCACGTCACGCTGCAAGGCGACAACGGCACCGCGTGGGGCGAGGCCGGGGACGATACGCTGACCGCCACGGGTGACAGCAATTGGCTCTATGGTGGCGACGGCGACGATACGCTGCATATCATCAGTGGCGACAACAACAATCTGATCGGCGGGGTCGGCGATGATGATTTTTTTGTCGAAGCGGGTAGCAACAATTATCTGGAAGGTGAGGACGGCGACGATGAGCTGCATCTGGGCGGCAGCGGAACGAACAATGCCCTGTCCGGCGGCGACGGCGACGACGATCTGTATCTGACCGGCAGCGGAGCGAACAATATTCTGTTCGGCGGCGACGGACGGGACTATCTGTCAGCCGTGGCGCATACCGGACCGGGTGTTGTTTTCTACGGCGGCCTTGGGAATGACACTCTCATTGGGAGCCATGGCGACGATTCGCTCGAGGGCGGCGGCGGTGACGATCATCTCTTCGGCGGTGACGGCATCGATACGGCATACTACAGCAGCTACGTCACGGATTACGAAGTTTCCTTCGATTCGACGCTGGGGGTTTTTACAGTCGCCGATCTGCGTGCCGGCTCGCCTGACGGCACCGACATCGTCGCCGACGACGTCGAATATCTTTCATTCGGTGGTTGGCGTATCGAGGCCGGCTATTTCCGTACGAAGGCCAAGGTTGCCGATGGGTACATCAGCGGCGCGACGGTCTTTGCGGACGCCAACCACAACGGGGTGCAGGATGCGAGCGAGGCTTTCGCCACGACCGATATAGGCGGTGGCTTTACCCTCCCCACCGGGGCCGCCGGGCCACTGGTCGTAACCGGCGGCACGGATGTCGGAACCGGTCTGGCCTTCGGCGGGCGCTTGCTGGCGCCTGCCGGCTACAACTACATCACGCCGCTGACAACTCTCGTCGAACTCGCAACCGAGAATGGTGTCGCCAATCCCCAGCAAACAATTCTGAGCAATCTCGGTATCGATCCCGCCTCGGATATCGCCAATCAGGATCCGATCCTTCAGGACCTGCTCATCGGGAACTCCCAACCCGAAATGACCGGTATTTGCATAGCCAATACGGTGGATCTGATTGCGTCTGCGATCGAGGGCGCTCATCCCGGTGAATTCGGCAGCGCTTATGACGCTGCGTTCAAGGCGCTTGCGTCGTCGGTTGGCGCCGGTGCGTTCGACTTCTCCAGCCTGCCGGCGATCACCGCCGTGATCAATGCCACGCTGTCTTTGGACGGCACGTCGCTCGATGCCTCGGTCGTCGGCGGTCTCGCCAGCGTGATCGTGGCGTTCAATTCGACCACCGCGCAAACAAGCGGGTTCGTATTCGACGCCGTGGCCAAGGTTGCGCAAGGCGATGCCGCTGCCGCGATCAAACTCGCCGCAGCCGACCCCTCGAAATTATCCGATGCGGTCGATCATTTCACAGGCCAGGCGCTGGACGATGCCGTGACGGCGGAAGTCTACCGGGCCGGCGACGCGGCTGGGCCGTTCTTGAATTATTCGGGGCGCGTTCTACCTGACTCCTATACCGTCGCGACCGATCACACCCTGACCGTCGATGCCGCGTCCGGCGTTCTTGCCAATGACCTCGACCCCGACGGCGATACGCTGACCGCCGTGCCGATCACCCAATCTACCCAGCATGGGACGGTCACGATCAATGCTGACGGGTCGTTCAGTTATACGCCCGATACGAATTATGTCGGTCCGGACGACTTTTCCTATGAGGCTTCCGACGGTGTGGAATCCTCGTGGGGTTATGTAGCCATCCAGGTCGATGGACCGCATCCCGTGGTCACCAATGTGACGGCCGAGTTCAAGCCGGGCGACGGCGACGTTGCCGACAGCTACGTTCTGACCCTCACCATGAGCCGCCCGGTGACGGTCGATACGTCCGGTTTTCCATTTCTCCTGTATACGAATATCGGGGAGGCCACCTATCAGGTCTCGCTCTCCGGCCCGGATAAGCTGGTCTTCATGGTGGCGGTTGGCGATGACGCGCCGACCGGGGTGCCCCTGCAAATCACCGGCGATGACATCGGTGATTATCTTGCTCATGTCGTCGACAGCGCCAACGGCGCGCCGGCGAATCTGTTCGGCGCTTACGTCACGTTCCCGGACCTCATTATCGGCGAGGCGGGAGCCATTAGCCTGGCACTTGCGACCGACAGCGGCCTTGCGGGCGATGGCGTCACCAATGTCGGCACGGTCAACGTCTCCGGCCTCGAAGCCGGCACGAGCTGGGAGTACGCGGTCAACGGCGGTGCGTTCGTCGC
>Ga0097682_1002516_pt1 | contig 13203 bp, 8 predicted proteins | sample ThiBio_1000_biof_2_FD_72843 | JGI IMG/M metagenome (GOLD analysis project Ga0097682, IMG submission 72843) | Wastewater bioreactor microbial communities from Cape Town, South Africa - Thiocy_cont_1000_biof - 1398105538229 (version 2) (version 2) ...
AGTTCCTCGACGACGCTGCGGCGAACCCGACCATTCGGTTCGAGGTGACACGGGTTGGCTGCGGTCTCGCCGGGTTCGCCGATGTGACCATCGCGCCGCTGTTCTTCGGTTCGCAGGCGAATGTTGAGCTGCCGTACACCTGGCAGCGCATGCGCGACAACTCGTTACCACCTCGGGTCATTGTGGCGGGGTCGCGCGATTTCCAGAATCAGGAGCGGCTTGACTCGGTCTTAGACAGAATTTTGTCCAGTCTGGACGAACCACTGATCGTCAGTGGCGGAGCGGATGGCGCGGACACCCTGGGGGAGCGCTACGCGATGGCACGCTGGAGTGACCGTGTCGTGCCGTTCCTCCGCTACCCCGCCGAATGGAAGCGGTACGCCAAGGCGGCGGGCCACATCCGCAACCAGCAGATGGCTTGGGCGGCGTCACACCTCGTGGCGTTCTGGGATGGGCGATCGCCGGGCACGAAGTCGATGATCGAGATGGCCGAGGCGGACGGCCTGGCCACCCGCGTCATTCGCGTCGATACGGCACAAGTTGTGTGAGTTCACGCGAATTCACGAGGAACTTTGCCAGTGCAACGTGCCGCCTACGGTTGGGGCATATCCACGCAGCGAGGCAGATCATGAACCGTCAGCAAGCCGAGGCCATCATCGACCGGATGCAGGAGACCTACGCCACGCTTGATGCGGCGCTTCGCACCGGGCTTACGGTGTCGGAGGAGGCCGAGGGAAAGGACGCGACGGACAGTTTCTACGGTCGCGGACCGCGACACTTGGCGCCGTTCCGCTATTTGTCGGCGTCGCACAAGTTCGCCACCCTTCGGCGTGATCTGGCTCGCAAGGTTTTCAACGAAGTCTGCGACCTGGTCGGCGAAGCCCTGGCGGTGGGGAGCGCGCCGTTGCAGATCGACGAGAGCGGGGCGCTCAAGCAGCGCTGGTTGGCCTCGGACGAGCTTCGCGACAACTTTGGCCCACGCGCTGTGTTCGACGACTTGTGGCGCGAGTCTGCACCCTGTGCGCAAGCCAACGGCCTGCGACAGGTCGCGGATGCATTCGTGAGGGCATTCGGGCTGGACTACCGGGGCGATGTCCGCCGTGTGGGTGCGTTTGTCGTCCTCGAGGTTCGGATGTATCTGTGCTCGATCGCGAAGAAGTACAGCCAACGGAACGAGTACGGGAGCGACCAGCCGATCAGGGACGGCGCTCTGGCGCTCGCGGGTATTTTCGCGGCGATGGCCCCCGGCCAGGCCGACGACCTGGACGATTTTGTGAGGACGATGCCTTGCAAGTTCGAGCCAGGCCACAGGCCCCTGTATGCCATCAAGACCTCCTTCGGGGACATCATCCTCAGCACCTTCAACGAGAAGGCGGAGTTCCGCCTTCCGGCCGCCGCCGCTGAAGCGATCAACCTCTTCGTTGCTGAGCACCGAGGCGAACAGAACCGATCAGCAGCCTGAAACCAAGTCAAAGTGCCGACTTTTCATCGCACCGCACCGCGCTACGGTGCATGAAGAACCTACCCGACACGGAGTCATCCCATGAACGCCTCTGCCAGTATCGCGCTCCCGTTCCGTATGCCCGCCACCTCGTGCCCGGCCGCACCGAGCAGTCCGGTCGGCTGGGCCGGCGATCTCGTTGCGCAGGTGCGCAAGATGGCCCGTATCTGTGCCGACCATGGCCGCAGCCATTTCCGGATCGACGTGCAGCTGGCGCAGGCGCCCGAGCTGGCCATGGACGCGCTGCGCATCGCGGCCAACCTGTTCTTGCGTGCCTTCGAGCTGGCGTCTGCCGCCGTCGGCCGCGCGAAGGCGCTACTCGATCCGACCGTGCAGGCGTTTCGTCGGCGCTACCTGATCGTGAAGCGACGCAGCGCGATACTGGCTGCGTGAGCCGGTTCTGATGGTGCTGCCACACAGGTGACAATTCCGTAACGCGCAGAAGTCCCGCGAACTTTTTGGCGCGACGTCAGCTGATGAAATGGGGGCATGAATACACCGACCTCCTGGTACGACTCACTCCGCAACGTCCGATCGTTAGGCTCCACCGCTGCGCGTCCGGGTTCCCTCGCCGGCCTGCACGCCGCCCGCCAGATCCACGGTGGCCAGTTCTTCACGCCAGACGACGTCGTCGCACTGGTGTGGCGCCTCGTCTCGCCTGCAATGGACCGTGCGCTTGCCAAGGAACCACGCGGCTGCGTCGCGCTGTTCGACAACAGCCTCGGCAGTGGCCGCATGTTCCAGTTCGCCGATCCAAAGCGGCATGCGCTGGCCGGCTGCGATCCGCATGAGCCGTCGGTGGGCGCGTTCGCCGAAGCGGCCGAGGCCGCTGGCTTCAACGTCGACGTTCACGCGGTCGGCATGGAGCGCGCCCGGCCGCGGGGGTACAACGTCGGCCTGATCAATCCTCCGTTCTCCCTTCATCTCGACTCGCCGCTGCTGGAGCCGTCGATGTGCACCACGCGCGGCGCCTACGGCCCGCATTCGTCGGCGGTCAGCCACGCTTACGCCTTGGAGCAGGCTCTGCACGCCTGCGAGATCGTGGTCGCGGTGCTCCCGACGCCCTACGCGAACGAACTGATCACCGGCGACGTGGCCGACCGTCTGCGCGCGGTGCTGCGCCTTCCGGCGGGAAGCTTTCGCGCCGAAGGGACTGACGTAGACGTGTCCGTCGCCGTGTTCGGTCGCGAGCCGAGCCGGGCCGCGCCGATCGTCATGAAGCTGGCCACGCTCGCGGATGCGCTCACGGGCTTCGACCTGGAATGCTCCTGCGGGCATCAGTCCCGTCCTGACCTGCGTGTCGTTGGCATGGCGGACGACGGCCCGGCAATCACCCGACCAGTGACCGGTGATGCACGCGTGCGCCTGGTGCATGACGGCCGCAAGCTTCTGCTCGGCTTCCGCTGTGGACTGGTGGAGGCGAAGTGCCGCAATGCACTCATGCGCCATCGCCTCGCCCCGAAGCGCCCGGACGACGGCCGCTACCCGGACGGCATCCGCTATGCGGGGCAGGGCGTTCTCGATCTGGAGCTGTACCTTGCCCAGCCCGACCCGATCAGCTCCCTGCAAGAGACGGTCGCCGCGATTCGCGCCGCCGGCGGTGAGCCGGAGGTCGAGCCGGGGCTGGTCGGCTACCTGGCGCGCCGGCACCGCATGCAGCGTCGGCAGGCGACGCCCTTCCGCCGCACGGCCTTGGTTGCGGCCGGCGAGACCGGAGCAGGGGCGCTGATGGCTGTTGCCCGGCGCTCCGTGCAGTGCAACCCGGCCAAGTGGGGCTCTGCCATTTTCCGCAAGGGCGAGGAGGTCGCGTTCACCTTCGAGGGCGGCAGCTACCAGGCCAAGCACCCCGTCTCGGGCGAAGTGCTGCGCATGGAGGGGAAGGCGTTCCAGGCCGCGTTCGACATCGCCGGCGAGGCCACACCGGTGGAGCAGTGGAAGCGGATCCACGCGGGCCGCGAGGCGGCGTTCCCCAAGCTCGGCCGTGACTGGCGGCTCGCGTTCGCGCGACAGGGCATCGAGCGCGTGACCGGCTGGGAATTCCAGGTCGACGATCTAGTTGACCTCCGACTGGCGCGTCACGGCGTGGTCGGCTGGACGATGGGCCTCGGCAAGACGCGCGGCGCGTTGTGTCTATGCCTGTCCGGCGGCGACCACAACCTGATCATGGTCGAGGCGGGCTTGGTCGGGGAACTGATCGAGCAGATTGGCGAGGTCGGCCTCGACGATTCGCTCTGGCAGGTGATCACGCGCCCGGAAGACTGCGAGAGCCTGCGCAAGATCAACATCATCAGCTACAGCCGGGCGCGCATGCCGGTGACACCCGGCGCGGGCCGGCGCACCTTCGCCAGGCTGTTGCGTCGGCGGATTCATACGCTTGTTTCAGACGAAGCGCACCTGCTGCGCGCGCCGGATACCGAGCAGTCGCGTGCCGTGCACATGATCAGCCCAAAGTGCCGCTTCCTGATGACGGGCACCCCGGTGGCCAACTACGTGCGCGACCTGCTCAATCTGGTGCGCTACGTAGGCGGCGACGGCACCGCTGTTCAGCCCTATGGCCTGCACCATCCCCACGTCACGCAGGAACTGCTGCAGGACATGACGATGGCGGCGCGGGGAACCGACGTGTTCCGCGATCGCCACGTTGTGACCGAGTGGGTCACGCACACTTTCGAGGACAACCTGACACGTGGCGCCAAGCGGGAGGTGCCGAAGGTTCGCAACCTCGGCCAGCTCCGCACCTGGGCGGCGCCGTTCGTCCTGCGTCGCGTCGCAGGTGAGCCGGAGGTCGCGAAGTACGTCCGCACGCCGCCGCACTCTGTCGTCCATCACGAGGTGCCGTGGGACGATGCGCACCTCGCCTATTGGCTGACCGTCGCCGACGACTTCGGTGCCTGGTACCGGGACATGCGGGCGAAGCAGGGCGCGCGGGGCATCCAGGTCAACCTCGTGGCGCTGCTGGCGCGGATCGGCGCCGTCCAGATGGCCGGCAACTACCCGCAGCACAACGTGCCGGGCTTCCCATACCGCGGCGGCCTGACCAGCAAGCAGCGGGCGTTGGTCGACCGCGCGGCTCAGCTCACGGAAGAGGGTCACAAGTCCGTGGTATTCGTGAAGAATCCCGGCATGGCGAACCTCGTGGCGGCGCAGCTGCAGCGCCGCGGCATTGAGGCGATCAGCTTCACCGGCGAAACCAGCGTGGCAGATCGGCGCGCGCTGCTGAAGCGCTTCCGCTCGACCAACGTGCCGGTGATGGCCGCCACCTACGGCGTGGGCGGTGTGGGTCTCAACATCCCCGAGGCCGACCGCGCCCTGTTCGGAGCCCGGTCATGGACAACCAAGGAGGAGAACCAGGCGCGCGGCCGTCTACTCCGTCCCCAGCAGACCCGCAACGTGGTGTTCGAGACCTTCGAGCTGCTCGGGAGCCTCGACACCTATCAGGCGATGATGCTGCAGTTCAAGAACGATGCGACCAACGCGGCCGTCGACTTCCTCGAGCCGCAACTCGAAGAAGCGGAGTTCCAGCACATGGATCGCATCATCGACGACTTCGTCGGCGCCCTCGCGGCCCGGCGCGGAATGACCACTCACGATTTCCGCCGGAGCGTGCGCCATGGCTGAGCACAACCTACGTCTTCCCGCGACCCTGACGATTGGCGACACCCATGTGACGGTCAAGCGTTCGGGCCAGTCCGCGGTGACCGTCGCGGCGATCCTCGGTCGGGAGGAGACAGCTGGCCAGAGCGTGATCTGGCTCGATCGCGTGATCCACCTGGGCCGCGACGAAGCCTTTTCCGATGACTGGGAAGGCGCGGGGGCCGTGGTCACCCGCCTCGCAAGGCATGCGGCCGGCGCCGGCGGTGTTGCTCGACCGGACTGATCGCACCATTCACCGCGCCGAAAATGTGGCTACACTGGCTCCGCCGACAGTGATGCCGGCGCCCGGCCACGACGGTCGGCCTGTACCATCACAATCTGGAGCGGTCCCCCCACATGGATGTGCGGCGTGTTTTCTCGGCTTTTTTTGCCTGCTGTCTGGCCACCTCGGTCATGGCGGCCGATGTCCAGTACCAATTCAACGGCTCGACGTACCCGAGCCTCGGCGCCGCCGAGGCGGCGATGCGCGCGGCCCACCCGAACTGGGCGAGCAGCCTGCATGTCTGCAGCGTCGCCAACGGCACGAACACGGCGACGATCACCTATTGCACGTCGCCACAGGCCGCGCAGTACTGGATCAGCAACTACAGCTCGCCGGGCATCGGCAGCCCCGGCTGCACGGCCAGCACCGGCCCCTTTACGAATTACTGCAACTCCGAAGGGATGCTTGTGTCGGCGCTGTCTGCACGGGTCGCCAACGGCACGACGACATGCCTGGTGGGCGAGAGCGAGTCGGGCTTCTACGCGTCATCCCCGAATGCCTGGGCCACTTCGTACTACAGCTCCGGCGGCAGCAACATCAATTTCGCGGACGCCAGCTACTACAGCGGCCAGAGCACGTCGCGGTGGGTTACGTTCCAGACCCGCGCGTGCTCTGCGCAGAGCAGTGACCCCACCAGCGCGTCGTACTACGAGCTCCGCCTGGATGAGGCGTTTCAGTGCCCGGCTGGCTACACACCGAGCGCTGGCCTGCCGCTGTCCCAGTTCCCGTTCGTCTGTGTCGGCGGATCGGTCACGATCATCAAGCAGGCGGCGGAGAACGTCAGCTCCTGTCCCCACACGGATCACCCGTGCGCGCCGGCGACGGGCGAGAAGCTGCTGACCGAGACGGACTTCACTTGGCGTGGCCATGCGTTCCAGCGGATGTACGCCTCCGGGCACGAGACGCCGGCCAACGCCGGCATGGGCCGGTCGTGGTCGGACAGTTGGGCCGACTCGCTGATCCCGCCCGTACCCTCGCCGAGCGAGTCGGCCCAGTGGCGCAACGGGCGCAATGACCTCGAGACCTTCAAGTTCGCGCCGAACAGCTCGACCACGATGCTCTCCCAGTCCACACCCGGCCGCACTCTGGTGCTGCAGACGGACGGGAGCTGGATGCTCACCGACACCTCGACCACCTTCCGCCATTTCAGCGCGGCCGGCGCGCAAATCGGCGAGGGCGACGTGAACGACCCGGCGGGCCAACTCGCGTTTGCCTACGAGAACGGCCAACTGGCCACGGTCACCGACGGTACCGGACAAAGCCTCACCTTCGGGTACAACACCGCCGGCCAGATGGCCACCATCACCGACGATGCGAGCACGGTGCTGGCCAGCTACGGTTACGACGCGAGCGGCAATCTCACTGCGGCGACCTATCCGGACAGCAAGAGTCGGGCGTATGCCTACGGCGAGTCGACGCACCTGTGCGTTGGCGCGACCGGCGACTGCCAGGCGGCCTATTTCTCCGCCTACCTGACCGGCGTGAGCGACGAGACCGGCCATCGGATCCTCGATGCCACCTATGACGAGTCCGGGCGGGTGGTGTCGAGCCTGCAGCCGTCCGGCTCGACGGCCACGACGCTCAGTTACCCGACGGCCGGGCAGACGCAGGTTGTGGAATCCGGTCAGGGCACGGTGCTCTGGACGTTTACGCAGGATCTCTACCGGAAGCCGGCGTCGCGCAAGGTCTACGATGGATCGCGCCTGGTCAGTACCGAGACGTGGGTGTGGGGCTCCGGGAATACGAGCCTCGCCTACACCGATCCGAATGGCGCGGTCACTACCACCACATACAACGCCGCAGGCCTGCCGGTGACCGAGGTCGATGCGCAGGGCAAGCCCGAGCAGCGGACGATCAAGACGACGTGGAGCACCGGGAGCCAGCCGCAACCGCTGACCGTCACGGTCGCGAACGCCGCCGGCGCGACGGTGCGCGAGACGTCGTACGCCTACAACGGCAGGGGCCAGCTCACCACGACCACAGTGACAGATCCGGAGACCGCCGCGACCCGGACAATCACCAAGGCCTACTGCGAGTCCGCCGATCTCGGTACCGGTGGCTGCGCGCTGCTGGGCCAGCTGAAGTCCGTCACTGACGCCCGCGGGAACGCCAGCGCGTTCGCCTACCGTCTGACTGACGCGACGGGCTGCAACACGGCGCCGGCGACGTGCGCCTACCGCAAGGGCGACCTCTACCAGGTGACCGATGCGGCCGGCCACGTGCGGACGATCAACAGCGTCGACGCCGCCGGGCGTGTGCTGCGCACGACCGACACCAACGGGGTGATCACTGACCTGGCCTACGATCCGCGCGGTCTGCTGACCAGCAGCACGATCCGGGCGAATGCCGACGGCACCCCAGCTACCAGCGACGCCACCACGACGCTCGGCTACGACGCAACCGCTGACGTGACATCGGTGACCGATCCGGACGGCGTGACCGTCCGATATGGCTACGACAGCTCGCAGCGGCTGACCGACATCACCGATGCGCTGGGCAACGCCGTTCACTACACGCTCGATGCCGCTGGCGACCGCACCGGCGAGAGCGTCAAGGACCCGGCCGGCCACCTCGCGCGCTCCCTGAGCCGCGCGTTCAACACCCTCGGACAGTTGCAGACGGTCGTCGACGGCAACGCAGCCACCGTGCTGACCTTCGACCCGAGCGATGGCTACGACGGAGCCGGGCACCCGCAACACACCACGGACGGACTCGGTGTGGTGCGGCGCATGACCTACGACGCGTTGGGGCGGCTCACCACGAAGACCGACGATGTCGGCGGCACGGATCCCGGTACTGCGAACGCGCAAACGGCCTTCGCCTACGACGCGCTGGACCATCTGCAGGGCATCAGCGATCCGTCGGGACTCGACACGGTCTATGACACCAACGCCTTCGGAGATGCCTTGGGGAACCAGAGCCCCGATAGCGGCTCAACAACGATCGCCACCGATGCGGCTGGCAACCCGCTGATCCGCACCGACGCGCGTGGTGTCACGGTGACATCGACGTACGATGCGCTGAACCGGGTGACCAGCGAGAGCTACCCGGATGCCACGCTTGACGTCTCCTACTACTACGACGAAGCAGACGCGGTCACCGGCTGCAGCGACGACTACCCGATCGGCCGGTTGACGCGGATCGTCGAGGCCGACGGCGTTGCCACGACGTATTGCTACGACCGCGCTGGCCGGGTGTTGAGGAAGACGCTCACGGTCGCCGGTGCGACCACCACCACGCAGTACGGCTACACGCTGGCCGGACGCTTGAGCAGCATGACGTACCCGAGCGGTGCAGTGCTCGCCTACACGCGCGACGGCGACGGTCGGATCAGCGCCGCGACGCTCACACCCGCAGGCGGTGGTGCCGCGCAGAGCCTCGTGAGCGCCGTCGCCTACGCACCCTTCGGCGCGGTCGCGAGCTACCAGCTCGGCAGCGGGCAGACAGTGACCCGGGCCTTCGACGCCAACGGGCGCATCTCCGCGGTGAGCAGCGCGGTACTGGGCCTCGCGTACAGCAGGGATGTCGAGGGCAACGTGACGGGCGTGTCGGGAATCTCGACCGCCACCAACGGCTACGGCTACGACGCGCTCCAGCGGCTGCGTGTGGTGACCGAGAGCACCGGCAGCACGCTCGAGTCCTACACGTACAACCAGACCGGAGATCGGCTGAGCAAGACCACGTCGTTTCAGGACGGCGGGGCGTACGGCTACGCCAGCGGAACGCACCATCTGAGCAGGATCGGTGCGTACCCACGAACCTACGCCGCCGCCGGCGACACGCTCACGGCCAGCATGGCAGGAGAGCCGTTCGGGTTCCGGTACAACGCTCGGCGTCGGCTTGACCAGGTGACACGCAGCGGCGCGGTGGTGGGGACCTACACGTACGACGCGCTGGGCCAGCGGGTGGAGAAGGTCACGACCTTGCCGGCGGCGAGCACTAAGCGCTTTGGCTACAACGAGAACAGCCAGCTGATCGCAGAGCAGACCAACGGCGCTTACCGGGAGTACGTCTATATCGGCCATCTGCCGGTAGCCGTGATTGACAGCAGTGCCGGCGTCAATCCGACCACGACTATCAGCTACCTCCACGACGATGCGCTCGGCACGGTGCGCGTGGCTACCACCAGTACCGGTACCACTACCTGGTCCTGGTCGCTGGCCAACAACGCGTTCGGTGAACAGCAACCAGTTGACACCGGTGGCATGGGGCTGAACCTGAGATTCCCGGGGCAATACTACGACGCGGAGTCGGGGTTGAGCGACAACATCAAGCGGACCTTCGATCCAGCGCGGGGTGGTTACATTCAGCCCGACCCGATCTGGCCGAACGGAGGAATGCGGGAATATGCCTACGTCGACAGTCGGCCGACGGGAGATATCGACCCCTTAGGTCTAGAATCGCCTCGCGTAGCCTCAGGTTGTGGAGCACAGCTATGGAGCAATTGCTCTAAAAGACCACTAGCCATCCCCGAAGGGTGTGGAGAGGGAACACTAAATCCCGGTCTACTTGCCACAATTGTAGTTACAGAAATACTGGGCGGGGGTCCAGAGGACCCTATCGCAGACGCGGTAGTCGCAGAAGAAATCGCTGATGCAGAAGGACTAACCTTGTACCGAGGAATTGGTTCAGATAGCCCAGCGTTTGAAGATGCGACCCAAGGAATAGCAGTGCCGCGAGGTGGCAATGCGAGTTTGCTTGACCACAGTTTGGGAAATACCGAAAGCGAATTCACATCTTGGACCTCTGACTATGAAGTAGCGTTGTTCCGAGCGACAAATAATGGCGAACGCTCGGGAGTCATTTTGACCAACACATTCCCAAACGGGGCTGCTATTCAAGCATCTGAGAGTGTTGAAGCCGTAATGCAAGAGTCAGAATTCCTCGTCCGAGGCCGGATTGTTGGTGCTTCGCCAAAAAGGGTGCCGTGATATGAGCAACGACATAATTCATATTCTTGAAGGCTATCGGAATGACCGTCTCCTTGGCGCAGTCATTCGAGAGGTTTTGGCTATCGTTTCCAATGCCACATTCAAGTCAAAGAAATCAGGCGGTGGGGCCGAGAAGTCGACAGCAGTGAGCCGGATTTATAGCACAAGATCCAGCCTGCCCAAGTTTAGGAAGGAGTGCTTTTCAGGAGTGTTTGAGTCGATTTCCTCGCTAGGCGCGACCGAAACGATGGTGCAACTGCACGTTATCGAGACCCTAAACTGCTTAATTTCGGTATGGTTAAGTTTGGAGACTGGCGCTCCATTAGGCGTTGTTGTAGCGAAATATCCGACGCCGGGGACGGAATTTTTAATTGGCTCCGATTACGACAAATAGCCGACCAAATTAAGTAGGAAGGAATCCGCAGGTGGCATCCTTAGTTCTTCGTTGCAGTGGCATTGCGAGCGGCGAGCACTATTGCCTAAAAATGACTGGCTTTCTCGACGGCTATTCAGGTGGCGCCAGTGGCTACATCGGCTTTGGCGGAGGGAATTCTGCGAATCCGTCAGGACGATGCGAACCTTCGATGCCAAGGGCCGCATCGCCGGGGGTGAGGAGCGCGGTGCTGGGCCTCGTACAGCAGGGATGTCGAGGGCAACGTGACGGGCGTGTCGGGAATCTCGACCGCCACCAACGGCTACGGCTACGACGCGCTCCAGCGGCTGCGTGTGGTGACCAACGGCGCTGGCAGCGCGCTCGAGTCCTACACGTACAACCCGACCGGGGATCGGCTGAGCAAGACGACGTCGTTCCAGGACGGTGGCACGTACAACTACGCCAGCGGCACGCACCACCTGGCCAGCATCGGAGCCTACGCCCGCACGTACGATGCCGCCGGCGATGCCGCCGGCGACACGCTGACGGCGACGATGGCAGGGGAACCTTTCGTGTTCCGCTTCAACGCGCGCGACCGGCTCGACCAGGTTACGCGCAGTGGCGCGGTCGTCGGTACCTACACCTTCGACGCGCTGGGCGAACGCGTCAAGAAGGTGGCCACGGCGCCAGACGCGGCGACCACGCGCTACGGCTATGACGAACAGCAGCAGCTGATCGCCGAGCAAACCAACGGCGCATCGCGCGAATACGTGTACCTCGCCAACCTGCCGGTGGCCGTGGTCGACACCGGCGCCGGCGCGGCACCCACCACCACCATCAGCTACCTGCAGGACGATGCGCTCGGAACTCCACGCGTGGCCACCAACGTCGCTGGAACCGTGGTCTGGCAGTGGCCGCTGAGCAACAACGCATTCGGCGAGCAACCACCAGTCGATACCGGTGGCCTCGGCCTCAACCTGCGGTTCCCCGGCCAGTACTACGACGCCGAGTCCGGATTGCTCTACAACATCAACCGAAACTACGACCCGCCGTCCGGGCGATACCTGCGCCCCGATCAGATTGGCCAGGCGGCCGGCCCGTCGCTCTACGGGTACGTCGGAGGGAATCCACAGACGGTCTCCGATCCTTCTGGAAGATGCCCGTGGTGCGCCGGCGCAATCATTGGTGCAGTTGCTGGCGGCATTGCTGGGTACGAAGCCGGTGGCTGGAAGGGCGCTGTATTGGGCGGGTTGGTAGGTGGCGCTGCCGGCGCCATCGCGCCGACGTTTGCGCTGTCAGTAGGAAACCTGGCCTCGCAAGTCACCGAGTCGCTGCTGATCAGGCAGGCCGCGACGGCCGTCACGTTTGTCGCAACCAACAGTGCGGGGGGTGCTGGAGCTACCGTCGCGACCAACTATTGGGAGGGCGAGCCGCTTACAAAGGATCTGCTGATCGGAGCCACCATCGGAGCAGTTAGCCCATTGGTTGAAGCAGGGACTGTTGCGGTATGGGCAGGTGAGGTCGGCGGAAGCGCGGGCGCAAATCTGATGTCCGTCTTTTCGGGAATCAACGGCATCTTCCTGACAGCGTCAACATTGCCAACTGACACCACGGCAGGCTGCAAGTAGCAAAAGGAGGAGACGATGGTTATGGATTCACACGAAGTTCGCTTCAGGTACAGGGGGTGGTTTGTCCCGTACCTGTGGCTTGGTGCCTTTCTCCCGCTTTCTCTCATTTTGACTATCGAGTGGGTAAAAGAGAATGGAGCGTTGAATGGAACATTATTCGCGATCGTCGCGATCGGATTTGTACTAGTTTCCGCGTACTTTCTTTTGCTCGCAGTCTCCGACATCGCTGTAAACGGCGAAGCGCTTTGCAGAATAGCGTGTCGAGTGCGGTGGCAACGGTTGCGTTGGGCTGACGTGGCGGCGTTTACTGTCGTTGACCTAACCGACCCTTCAACCGGGCGCACTGTTCGGTCGTATGGGATCGCCGGTCGCCATGGCGAAGGGTGCATCTTGACGCGATACATTTCGTTCCAAGAGCGGATGCCAGAAATGGAATCCCTACTTCAGGCCGTACGACAACACGTTGACGAGCATCACATCCCGATTCGTGACCTAAGAAGCGCAAAATAGCCAGATTACGTGTCTCCTCTTCGCCATTCCGGAATTTGTCGCCGAACACGGCAACAAACGGCGTGTTCCTAACGGACTCAACGGTACCGTTGACCCGCGTAGATGGTCGCCAGTAACTCGAGGAACGAACAAATGAGCGAATACACGATCGTCTATCGCTACAAGTATAAATGGCGATATCTGCAATATGGCTGGATTGCCACCATGTTCCCATTTGCAGTCGCGCTCAGCGCTGGCTGCGCTCGCGAATATGGAATCTGGGTTGGAGCGGCATTTTGCATTGGGGTGAACGGGTTTGTATTTGGCGCGGCGTTCTTCCTGTTGCTATCACTAGCAGATATTGA
>Ga0097682_1002686_pt1 | contig 12219 bp, 14 predicted proteins | sample ThiBio_1000_biof_2_FD_72843 | JGI IMG/M metagenome (GOLD analysis project Ga0097682, IMG submission 72843) | Wastewater bioreactor microbial communities from Cape Town, South Africa - Thiocy_cont_1000_biof - 1398105538229 (version 2) (version 2) ...
TCGCCGCCTGCACGATCATGCCCTGAAGCAGATCGGCGACCGTGGCCGTCGATTTGATGCGGGCGAACATGGTCGATGTGCCGGACGGCGCGCCGCCCGTGCGCCACGCATATTCGCTCACCGTATAGGGTGTCTGAAGCGTGATATCGCCTTTGTCGAGCGCCTCGAACACCACTTCCGCCGTCATCAGCTTGGCAAGCGAGGCGGGCGGAACCGGCTTGTCTGCATCCTTGGACAGAAGCACCGTGCCGCTGCGGTCGTCGATCAGCAAAGCCTTCGGCGCTTTGGTGGTCATGACGGTTGCGGACGCCGTGTCGCCGCCGGTAACGGAAAGCGGCGCGGCGCACGCCCATAACGGCATCAGTGTAGCGGCAAGCCCTATTGCCCCCGCTCTCAACAATCCGGCTATTCGCGACCCAAAACGCATGAGAATCCCGTTACGCTTACAAAGCATCGAATCGAAAATGGAACCCGGTTTTTCGGAAAAGCCGATGGCCCGGCATTCATTCGAGCTTACGCAGCCAATTGCGGCGAAATCAATTCCTCTCAAGCGATCACGGATTTGTGATCCGGCAATGCTTGCCGGTCAGGACCGTGCCAGGTTCCCCTTACGCGAATGTATCCACCGTGTGGCCTCTTCGGCTGTCATGCCATGGAAACCGGCTTGATGTTCCGCATTGGCCACGCCGAGGCCCGGCCTGTGCGACGGCTTCGGCGCATGGGCGGTGGGAAGATGCCCCACGGTCCTGTCCCGGTCGATGCTGGCGGTCGGGCCATAGGCCGGATTGACCGCGAACGGCAAGCTCTTCGGCACAGGCAACGCGGCAGGCCGCGGCATCCTCGCCTGCGGCATCGGCCTGTGCTTCGGCATCGCGGGCATTTCCGGCATTGCCGCCAGCGCCGGCCTCGGCACGTCCGGCTTCGGCATAGCCGACCTCGGCAGCGGCGGCCTCGGCATGGACGGGACAGACATTGGCCGCGGCACAGGCTCATATGCCACCCTCGCCACTCTGGGCAGAATCTTGGGCGCGGGCGGCGTCGGCTCGTTCATGGCAAGCATCACGCCCGTCGCGGGCTGGCCGATCATATCGCCATTGCCGGGACGATAGGAAGCGAGCAGATAGGGCTCGTCGTTACCCTCCAGCGGCGCGCGCCCGACATATTCCACCTTCACCTTGGCCGTGCCGTGGTGCTGATAATCCAGCATTTCGGCGGCTTTTTCCGACAGGTCGATCACACGGTTCCGCTCATAGGGGCCGCGATCGTTGACGCGCACAATGACGGAACTGCCGTTCGCCATATTGGTGACGCGCGCATAGCTCGGCAGCGGCATGGTCGGATGCGCCGCCGTCAGGCGCATCGTGTCATAGACCTCTCCATTGGCCGTCAGGCGCCCGTGGAACGCGTCGCCATACCACGATGCCCGGCCGATGGCGGTATAATGCTTATATTCCTTGGGATAGTACCAGCGGCCCTTGACCATATAGGGCTGGCCGACCTGATAGCGGCCGCCACCGTGCGGCATCCGTTGTCCCGCGCGGTAAAGACGTGGACTGGCCTTTACGCCGTATTTGGATTCAGCGAAATATTCCTTGGAGTGCCGGCCCTTGGAAGCCATCTGCGGCGCCGTGGCGCAGCCCGCCAGCGCGCTTGCCAATATCATGCCGGCGAACAGGACCAGCGAGCCGCGTCTTTCGCGCAGAACTCTCGCCGCACCGCTGACAACACCGCAGAGCCGCCACTTCTCACCCATAACGCAAACGCCCATACTCGAACAGCACGGCCCGGAACGCCGGCCATGTTTTACAGAAACTTAGTCATCGCACCGATTCGTTGACGGAGAATTAAAACCGCCGGCAATCCGGCTTTTGCCTTTTCAACTTTCGCGACAGGCTTGTTACGGAACGCCCACGGCCAACAATATTTTCGGCAACCTTTCTTGTGGATGGAACATTCCGCGCGCTCATACGTTATTTGAGTGGCTCTTATGACCTCCGAGCCAGTCACCTAACGTCATGAACTCTGGCCCGCTTCTCGCCGAAGCGGGCCTTTTTTTATCCGGTTTCAATCCAGCCAGCCCAGCCAGTCGAGATGGAAGGCGAACGCGCCGGGCGCGAGCAGCACAAAGGCCCAGATCGCGGCGGATACGAAATTGGCGAGTTGGAACAGGAACTGCGGCAGCCCCATGATCCCGGCCAGAAGCGGCACGACGGCGCGCAGCGGCCCCAGAAAACGGCCGAGGAAAACGCTCCACGTCCCCCAGCGGCGGAAAAAGAGCTGTCCGTTTTCCACCATCTTGGGATGGCGCGACAATGGCCAGACATGCAGCATGCGGTCGCGGTATCGCCAGCCGAGCCAGTAGGACAGCCAGTCGCCCATAAACGCGCCGAAGGCTGCGGAAAGCCAAAGGCTGAAGAAATCCAGCCTCGCCACGCCGATCAGTGCGCCAACGCCGATCAGGATGGTCGAGGCCGGCACGAGCAGCGAAAGGAAGGCGAGGGATTCGCAGAAAGCCAGAACGAAGGTGATGAGCGGCGCCCATGCGCCGTGGTCGCGCACGAAAGCCAGAACGGACTGAAACAAATCGCCTAACATATGATCCTTGATGAAAAACCGAGCCGTGTTGAATGTCGGCACTGTTCCCGAAAATGCAACCCCATTGCCCGTAACTGGCTGAAAGATGCAGCTTTATATAAATTTAACCCAATCGTTTAATCGGAAATTAATCCTGCTTGTCCACCATCGGCCGCATGAGAAACCAACCGTCTGTCCGAAACAGAAAATCGCGCCCGATACTGGAGCCCGCCATCCGCAGCGGCATCCTTGCCGCGCCGCTGATCCTGATGCTGGCGCTGGTGGTTTTTCTTTCGGGCGAGGAGCCGAAGCTGTCGGTAACGCTGGACCACACCCTGACGGGATCGATCAGTCCGGTGAACAGGTAAATCCGTCACATTATCCTTTTGCGCCGCACCCACATGATCCGTTCCGCTTCGGAGCGGGATGATCCGAGCGACGCGCGGCCTCTCAGGCAGCACAAATTTCCATGACATATTGATTTTGTTTCTGGAGCGGGTAGCGGGAATCGAACCCGCGCGTTCAGCTTGGGAAGCTGACAGGCTACCATTACATCATACCCGCCCGGCCATGTGGCGCATCGTTAAATCGCTCCAGAATTGAGCCGTGTCAAGCTGGAGAAGAATTTCAGCCGGATTTTTTACAGCCCGCACGAACAGGTCCGGCGGTCGATGTGCCGGGCCTGTTCAGGCGGTTTGCCGGAAATGTTCTATTTCACGACGTGCCAGACGCCGCCCTTGCCATCGCCCTTCACATCGCCGGCCTTCTTGTCGTCGTGGTAACGATAGAGCAGCTTGCCTTTATACGCCCACATATTGGTATTCTTATTTCAGTAGCCGTTGATTTTCTCATATTCGATATAACGCTCGGGGTTTCCTTTGTTATCATAGTGGTCTTCCGAGAAGCGGCCACAAACCACATTAATATTTCCATCAGCGTGTAACTCGAACTCAATTCCGGGTCGATCTGCCGGAATTCGCATGATCGCATCATTCAGTTGAGATTTCTGAAATCTCATTATTTGGAAACGAACACACTTTCCCTGCTTTCCGGGAATGTCGTGCACGATTGCCTTAATGTTCTTCTTTGTGAGCTTAGCAACGTTGACTGTTAAATCTCCGTTTGAATGCTTCTTAAATGGAACAGCAGCAATTGTGCCTGAAGCAACCAATATCGCAAATACCGTAAGAAGTAGTCGCTTCATCCAATTCACTTTCTTTTCCAGTGTTGAATTCCAAAAGGAGTTTCTACCTTCGCACCCGCTACCTCAGTTTATAATTCAATCGTCTACACCATACATTATCCAAGTGATATAACGCTTCAGTTATATTTCCAATTTCCTCTATGGTTGGTCTACGATTTTGGTATCCGCGACATTCGTCAAGATACCATCCCAACGCAGAAAACTTGCTGAACTTCACCAGAAGATGATCGTTTCCCAAGGTCTCGAAATAATAAGCGATACCCGACTGAACTTCGATACAAGAGGAATAAAGCTGATCATGATCGACAAGACAATTATCCATCTGCTTCGCAACACGACACAGTTCACCTACCGAACTAATCGGTTTCAGATGTTGAACTGTCCATGGAGCGTCAGGAAATGGAAGGTTCACAATCGCCTTGCGCACTGTCAGAAGCGGATTACCCGATCTGGAAATCGCAGCCAAAATCTCTCCAGACTGATCGAATTTTGCAATACGCCTGCATAACCAAGACAATTCTTTCAGATCTATATCACGAACATTATGCCGAAGCGCGTGACTTGCCATATGCACAGTAAGTTTGTCGGTGGGTAGATAAGCTATTTGAGAAACCAATTGAGGATCGATCGTTCTCGCATGTTGCAAAATTCTGGAGAGAACATCGTTACGGTTTAATGCTGCATGGACCTCTCGATAAAATTCCGCCGATTCTGCACGAGGACCTAACTTTGAAAGCAAGCGAACCATTCCTGCCGGACAGGTTCCGAAAGCTTTAGCCAATAAGTCCTTGGATTTACTCTCTATCAGCCATTCCCGCATCTCCGATAATGGTGACAAATCACTCTTGGAAGCAGCGAGAACGGCATGCCAAACATGCCGTTGTGCCGTCGTCGCCATCAAATATTCGCTGAGATTCCCCCTCGCCCATATTGCCCATATAGATGAAGAGAAATCCCCTGCGATATAATCAACGAGATCTGGAATACGCCTGTTATTTTCTTTTTCTGCTGACTTTAACTGAAACACCATGACTATGTTCATCCATCATGGATGGAATCAGATCAACATGATTCAGTATGAAAAAGACCTCGACATTACCGCCCGTCCTCCGACGATCATGATGATTTTGGACGGGTGAAAAGAACAAACATTCCAAGAATTATACTACCGATTACCCATATGGAGACGATCATCATTACGCCAATTCCTGTCCCAACGGCCGCGGCAGTCTGTTCGCTACCGGAAAGCTGATCGTATCCCTGTGATGCCGATCCGAATCCCCAAATGAGCGAAATCGCCATCAGCGCATTGAATCCAATAAACGTCCACTTGAACAGCTTACCGATAAAACTACGCTTTGGTTTCCGCAGTTGGACACCACAATTGGGGCATTTGAATGCGCTGTCGCTAACGCTCTGTGAACATTCCGGGCATGCAATCATTGCCATAGTTTATCTCCTTCTATTGTTGAACAACGGTATGGAATCGAAACAAGAACTCTGGATTCATCATCGAGCCGCGAATAGTGATGCTTCTCTCACGAACCCAATCGACGTCCGAGGAAAGGAAAGTTCCTGTAACGGTTACTTTATCTCCTACGGACATATTTCGAAGACTGTCGAAAAGGGGAGTTCCCTTATCGATTAAAGTGCCATCGCTTAAATCCAATAGTGCGTTATTCCACGTCACCAGATCGGTATTTTCAGAAAGACGTACAGCTAGAATTGCCCGGCCTTCACTATTCGTTTCCAAACGCTTGATCGTTCCAATCCAGCCAACTACTTCACGTTGCTCGCCGAGCACTTGCTTGATGGATTCACGTCTCTCATCCCTCAAAGTGCTCTGTTGCAACTCATTCGATGCAGTTGAAAATCGCTCAGAAAACGCAGCCGTCTCGGCCAAGAAGCGTTTCTGCTGCTCAGGCATACTTGGGACAGTCTGGCTACCCTTAACTGAACCAGCAGAACCCGTAGCCTGAGAGCTGTTGGACTTGGGCCCATCCCTACCGATCAGAGCCGATAACGCCACAACAGCAACCAACCCTACGCCGACCCACTTGAGCGCGCGCAACTTTGATCTTCGGGCTCCACAGTGGGGACATGAACGTGCTGATTTTGAAATTTTCTTCCCGCAAACTTGGCAATTAACCCAAAGGCTCTCCGTTGCCATTCAATCCCCCATGCTCAAACCGATTTCCCCGTTGCAATCGTCAATCCCCTACAAAATCTCCCATAAGGGCATCACCCGATCATCCCTCGCCGCCACAGATGGTTCTTACATGCGTATCCCTCGTAACCGCTGCCGCGCTCGTTCTCGCTACATTTCATGGTTCTATATTACGTGGTTTCATTCAAGTGCAACTGATTTCTTTTGCACATGGAAGCGCAAGAACTCGTTGGCTGGAATTTGCGAAGGTTGCGCGTCGAGCAGCAAATCTCGCAGGATGACTTAGCGTTGATCGCTGGCGTCGAACGGGCGTATGTTGGGTATTTGGAAAGAGGTCAGCGCAATCCAACCGTTGCGACACTGGAACGATTGGCCAAGGCACTTGATGTGCATATATCGCAGTTTTTTAATCAGCCCTCTGAGACTGACATTCCGCCGTCCCCGTTAAGGCCGGGTCGGAGAAAATCAAATTAATAGACATATATTTTACGTATATTTCATACATCTTCCGTGATTACATTGGATCTGGAAGTATATGAAATGTAACTCCAAAATTACCATTCTCTCTGGAGAACGCATCAAATTTCATCGTATATGATATTACTTTATCTATATCGCCCGTATATCGCCTGACATCAACATTCTCGATATCAATAGCACCGCCGGATTTCTCCAAGACGCCATTGATAACTTTATCGAAACTCTCTTTCATCGATGAATTCATTACCCAAACAGAGTGTATATGGATATTATCCAGACTTCCAAGTTCACCCCAATAACGAGACCCGTTTGCATCAATGCAAGCAACAGTTAAAGGCTTTTGAACATCCATTGACTTATTGTACTTTCGTCCAAGAGCCTCCCTGCAAATGAGATTATATAGGTGTCGAAATTGCTTTAGCTCTACCTCACCAACTGCATATTCTCGATCTTCTGATTTGTATTTTTCAACTATATCACTTTGATTGAAAGCCATTGTCACAAGATAAAAGCTGAATGTCAGATAGTTCTCAAACGTTTGATATGTTGATTTTTCAATCTCGTATCTTTCTTTTAAAATACTCCGCAACCATCCTACCAACGCATTGTTATATTCTTTTTTATCGATTTTATTCATCATTCAATACCTCAATTTCACTTCACCATAATCATAACATCCATTTAATTTGTCTACATAATTTGAAATGAAATTCTTATTTTAATCTGTATTTATTTAAATCTTTATTCCATAATTTTGTTAAAATTATTATAATGATTTAATGTAAACTCTTTTTAATTTTAAACTTAATAATATGCTGATAATTTTAATTTATATTAATTTCGATATTTTATAATATTGATAATTATAATTCATCATTTAATATTTATGATTTTGCATAGCAATATAATTCCACCGTTAGGTAGAATTAATTTAAACAAACGAGTCGAATTGAAAACGCAGAGGATAGCCGTAAGGTAATTATTTCGAACCTGTATGGAGTATTTATGCTCAGACTCGAGCATATGTTCTCTAAAAATTTAATTTCTGGTTCTGAATTCCATAGCGCACGATCTCTTTACGTGAGATTCCATTGCCACCCTTGGCAGGAGTTTCTTTTACAGCACACCATCCTCTGTGTAGGAAGAATGTCTTCATCCGAACATTGGCGGCGGGGATCAAGGAGGTTCGAACGCCGGAGAGCATCGCGTTGTGCAAAAGGCGAGTTCCAATTCCTGAATTCCTGAAGCGCTCCACGACATCGAGACAGGTCAGCATCTCGTCTAAGAACGCAGCAACTCCAATAACCTCCGATCCAATACAGCGATTTCCGCAAAGAATAACGGCAGAGTAAAGGAATGATCATCTTTAAATTACTCGCATAGCTCAAACATGGCTTGGCGAATAATTTGATCAATCTGCACCACTTCATGTGATGCGACGCGGTGAAAATCACAGTCGAATTCGAGAGCGCCTGACGTCATCAAGACTTCGTCGCCCCATCACTATTCGCGGTCAACGGACGACACATTCACCAGAAAGCCAACCGATGTATTGGCCACGATTTCGGCCCAGAGTGGAGTTCCTACATTGTCCAACTTAGGCGGCTTTGCGCCTTCATTCCAGCCGTTCGGATGACTCTGATATTTCCTCAAAGCTGCCATCTTTGGAACCCGGACTTGAGTCCGCTCGGTTGGGGACGCTGACACGTGGGTTCTGAAGCACAAAGCTGGGATGGCTGTCGCGTAAGCTGGCATCGTATTTACATCACTCCACGCCGCAATACGAAGGTACGGGTAGCCGGCTGGAGAGCTGGCCATCTCGATCCGACTAAAGATGGTTAATCGATATGCTTGACCACAATTTTTAGTCGTGCACTAAAAGAGATTGTGGGCGATGAATGGAATCGCAAAACCTGTGATTTTTTGGGGGAGATATGCCGAAGATCAGACGTATTTCGATACGGAATTTTCGTTCGATTATAGATTTAACGATGGATGCAACAGACCTTACTGTAATCGTTGGTGACAATGACTGCGGGAAGTCTAACGTTCTTCGAGCTCTAAACCTATTCTTCAACGGCGAAACAAATCCCAACTCGACATTCAATTTCTCGGACGACTACAATAGGTTTGCAGAGGCGAAAGCAAAGCGTGCCCCAGAGTTCGAAGTTGAAATCGATCTTGAACTTCCCCCCACCTATCGCAAGAACAATGGTGACTTGATCCGCTGGCGCAAACGTTGGCGAGCCGACGGCCTCCAAGCCGAGGACGAATATTGGGGTATTCGCCTCGAAAAGCGGAAGCGTGGCAACGGTTTTAATGAGGTTGTAGTCGACATCGACGGCCGTTCACGTGTGCCCTCTTTGTTGTCACGTATCCAATTTGAGTATGTGCCAGCAGTGCGTAGCGCGGACTTCTTCCAAACGCTTCGTGGCCGCATTTTTCAAGTCATTGCCAATGCGTCAGAGCAGGCTGTTAGGCAGAGCAGCGGACAACTGGAGGAAGCGATCTCCAACGCCGTGTCCGGCCTTCTTCAAGATATTGACGCAGAGTTAAACGACGCCTCGCGACTCAGTCTGCCTAATGACCTCACCCCCCTATTTCGCAGCCTTGATTTCCTCGCGGGCGAGAAGTCCATATCGCTGGATAGCCGCGGTGACGGGATCAAGGCACGCTATATCCCGCTTATCCTGAAGTTCATTGCGGAGCGCAGTCGAGAAACTGCCGGTATCGCGCCCACTTTCATCTGGGCCTATGAAGAGCCTGAGAACAATCTGGAATTTCGACGTGCTCAGTCCCTGGCAGATGCCTTTTACAAGCTTGCGGAGGATGAGCTCTCACAGGTACTCCTCACTACACACTCGCCAGTATTCTATAATATGCATAAAGACGACAACGGTCGCGGGCTGTGTAGCGCCTACCATCTGACTAAAGATGGCGCAAACGGGGGTACAGAAGCTAGATCAGCAGCAGAGGCAAGCGTCTCGCTCGATGAGTCCATGGGCGCGATGGCTATAATCGCTCCACATATCGAGGCAGCTCAGTCCGCGCTTGCGGAAGCCGCATTACAGGCGGCGGACCTTAGGGCTAAACTTGAGCAATTCAATCAGGCGAATCTGCCAACACTCTTCGTAGAAGGGAAGACCGATTACCTCGTTTTCCGGCGATTGCTACAGTTGTTCCGTCCAGAGCAAGCTGAACAAGTCTTTGTCGCCGAACCTCCGGCTAGAGCTGGTGCAAATTATGTAACAAACATGTTGCGATCTTGGGAGTTTCGGACCAAGCACCTTCCTTCACAACAACGTCGGAGCGCCGTAGGGATCATCGACGCAGATGCTGAGGGAAACGGCGCGTACGAGCGCTTCGACCGAGAGGAGATGGCGTGGAAGCACGTCTCGCTCTTCAGACTAGCTCAACCTCCCCACCTCGCCGCAGCATGTGAACTCGGCGTCACCGTTCCCGTGTGTCTCGAGGAGCTTTGGCCGCCACAGGTTTGGGACTACGCCGAGCAGCAAGGTTGGCTGACGGCGCGGCAAAAAAAGGGGCTTTTTAGCGAGCCTCTGCTGCAGCGCCTTGCCGTAGAGGACGAACGACTAAGCGATCTTTTGGACGATGCTTGGCGAATATACTTCGAGCGAAGAGTGAACGATGCTCAAGGCAGCACCGCCAAATCCGACTGGGCCGATTACATAGTCGGCCTGCCTAAGGCGCAGCTCGAACCGATTGCAGTTTCTCACCTTGAAGTGCTTGACGCTGTGCTGCAGAAGCTAGGCGTCTGAAAAGTAGCTAACGCAAAAGATGGAGGCCTCGTACGCAAAATGAGCGCATGCGATTGCCGAATAGGACGCGCTGATAGGCGGCAGATTTCGGGCATCAGTCAACAAAGTGAATGCAGCGGCAAATGTTTTTGCTTTCGCACCCAGTTTCGCCGTCCCGGGGCCGCTAATCCTACGCTAGCTTTGCGCCCACAGTCATTTGGAACCGGGTTTGCTCTGCTTCTAATCCGGCGTTCTTAATCACCGGTTGAATCCGGCAGGGCTCCAGCTCGGTGTGCTGCCGTCACTCGACAGATACATTATCTGTAAACACACTTGAAGCCGAGGGTTGCATCCTTTGCTACCTATATCGAGCAAGAAAAGGGCGTAAATGATCAAGGTCGAGAAAGATCATTTTTTAAGAGCCGCGCTTGAGATTGGTCACAGCGGCGACAACGATACGTTGCCTTACGATCTGGATGCGGGATTCATTAAGGAAAAGGCAACCGATCTCGCGGTGCTCTGCCTAAACTTGTTCCAAGCTGTCGAAACTGGCACCGTTGGGAAGCAAGCCAATTTCATGAACGGGCTCTCGATTGCGGCAGAACGTTTACTCGTCCCGTCCGGGCCGCATGGCTTCCGAATCACCACCAAGATACACCCCTTCTGGAACCTCTATCTGAATGGATTAGGTTTAGCGATTGCGGAGGCGAACGAGGGACACCGGAGCGCCAGGGTGCATTCTTATCGGCTCGCTCCCCAGGGACCTGGCCTCTTCGATCGAGCCCGATCGTGGCGAGCCTACAAACTCGCAACATTAAATGAGCCCGATCTGGAGGAGGATCGCGCGGTGGTTATCCAAACCGATGTCGCGAGTTTCTATGAGCACATTTATCACCATCGCCTCGAAAACGTCGTTAAGGATTTGGCGCCGTCGTCAACCTTGGCGATGCAGATTGATCGGATTCTAAGCAAGCTGGCGGCAGGCCGTTCCTTCGGCCTACCGGTCGGCGGTCAATGCGCGCGTATTTTGGCTGAAGTGATGATGACGCCAATCGACCGGTCCTTGAGCGACGCCGGGCTTATTTGGCACCGGTATGTCGATGACTACACCTTGATTTGCTGCTCGCAGCAAGATGCCTACAAGGCACTCTCTGAGTTATCGCATGCGTTGGCTGACTATGGCCTCTCACTCAATCGCAGCAAGACAACCATCTTGACCGCCAAACACTATAAGGATTTTGTTTCGGCCCAGTTGGGAGAGGGAGAGGATGCTAGTCTCGCCTTACGAGAACTGGACCTGCATTTCGATCCATATTCTGACAATGCCAGCGCTGAATATGAAAAGCTCAAACAGTCGTTCGACAAGATCGACATCTCTTTTCTCCTCGACCTCGAGCGGGAAAAGTCGCAGCCTGATGCCTTTGTGCTTGCGCAGATCGGTCGTGCGCTCAAGTTTCAAGAGCCGGATGTTGCAGTTCAATTGTGTACAACGCTCCTCGATCCCAAAAATCTGGATTCGTTTCGTTCGTCCTGGTCGAAAATCATGCGCGGAGTATACGCCGTCAGGTCGAACGACCAGTTCGCATCGATTTTCGCCGCGATCGACACTCTGCTCGATGAAATCCCTAGTGGAGGGAGACATCTGCTCGTTCCCGAAGCCAACATGTTGCACTTCCTAAGGGCGCTTCGATTCGTCAGAACCGACCTTCGCGGTGTTTTTGTTCGTCAGACCTACGACACGACAAAGTCGGCCGCGGTCCGGCGTGCCTGCATCGACTGCTGGAGGCATTGGGCAGATCGACCAAATTTTACGCGCTTGCGCAACCAATGGCAAAATCTAGGCGCCGGCGAGCAACGAATGCTGTGGCTGGCGGCTGGCGCGTTTGGAGACGAAGGCCTGAAGACAAGGGACCAACTGCGGGGCTCGCTTTCGCAGGCGTGGCAACTCGGGATCGAAAATGTCGTGCAGGGCAGCTTTGCAGCCTGCTATGAGGACTGGGTCAAACATGCAGTTTAACCGACTGCCAGCCCGCGAT
>Ga0097682_1002729_pt1 | contig 11985 bp, 1 predicted proteins | sample ThiBio_1000_biof_2_FD_72843 | JGI IMG/M metagenome (GOLD analysis project Ga0097682, IMG submission 72843) | Wastewater bioreactor microbial communities from Cape Town, South Africa - Thiocy_cont_1000_biof - 1398105538229 (version 2) (version 2) ...
ATATTTTTAATAATTTATTAATTATTAAACTTTAATAATTTAATGATTGTATTTAATATTTTTAATAATTAATAAATTATTAAACTTTAATAATTTAATAATTATATTTAATATTTTTAATAATTTATTAATTATTAAACTTTAATAATTAATGATTATATTTAATAAATATAATATTTTTAATAATTTATTAATTATTAAACTTTAATAATTTAATAATTATATTTAATAAATATAATATTTTTAATAATTTATTAATTATTAAACTTTAATAATTTAATGATTATATTTAATAAATATAATATTTTTAATAAATTATTAATTGTAATAAATATAAAACTTTAATAATTATATTTATTAAATATTTTTAAAGTTAATTAATTATAATAATTATATTTATTACATATATTTTTAATAGTTTATTAATTTTAATAATTATAATAATATAATATTTTTAATAATTATATTATTATAGTATATTAATAATTGTGTTATTATATTTAATTATATAATAATAAAAAATTAATTTAATAATTATAACACTTTAATAGTTTAATAAATAATAATTATAATATTTTAATAATGGTAATAATTATAATAATGGTAATAATTATAATAATGGTAATAATTATAATAATTTAATAAATATAATAATAATAATTTAATAATAATAATAGTTTTAATATAATTTTATGATAATTATTTAATTTTTTTTGAAAAAAATAATGTCTATTACAGAAGGTGGAAAAGAATATTGTGATATTTTGAAAAAATATCTTAAAAGTAAATATGATTCTTCGGATGATATTGAAAAAAGAATTTACATAAAGCATATGAAGGTGTAAAAGAATGGGTTTGTGATCATTTTATTCCATTTCCTGATTTTGATTATGATAATGTAGAAATATTATGTTATTTACTTAAAGATGAAAATGACGAAATTATTAGTTTTGCTTTATTACATCGAGAATCAAGTATGGTAAGTCATGTTCTTAATTTTATTTATACTGATTTAAAATATAGAAATAAAGGATATGGTGCAAAATTATTAACACATGTAAAAGAAAGACATGATAATATGGTTGCTTTTATTGATGGTGAAGCTTCTGAAAAATTATTTTCCAAATTTTATCAATTAAGATACAACGAAAATATTTTACCTATGGTTAATTATAAAAAAGAAATATCAGTTAATTAAATATATATATTTATTAAATATATATTATTTCAAGAAAAACTTTGTTTTTCGAGAATTTTCTACGAAAATTCCTTGCATCTTCCATAGTTCATCCCTTTTGAGGGATGAACGTCGCTTACAGCCGACGAAAACTCCCTAAAGAGTTTTCTATGGGCTGTAAGCGATGCATTGGAATTTGCGAAGCAAATTTAAATAAAGAAAATATTAAATTATTTTATTTTAATATATATTATACTAAATATTTATCATATAAATCAAAGATGTGAATAATTTTTAAATAAAATTATAAAATTAACTTTATTCCAAAATAATTAATATTAAATATTATAAATTATATTTAATAATTAATTCCAATATTTATTCATATTTATTTTTATATATTTATAATAAAATATTTAATCATAAATATTATTTATGATATTATATAAACATTACATAAATTATATAAATATTTAATTTTGCTACGCACATAAATGTTATAAATTGAGGGAACTAAAGTTTCCGTAATTTATATATATATTTCAATGCTATAGAAATTTGTGTATCAAATTTTATAATTATTATAATATTAAATATTTAAAAATTATTCTTATTATTTATTTTAAATATTATTTCATTATATTTACTGTATATACAATTTAAAACATTTAGTATAATATTTGATAAATTAAATTATTTAATGTAATTATATAATTTTTTAATATAAAAATTTTAAAACAACCTTAAGCTTTCTTTTTAATATAAAATATATATTCAATCTTAGTTAATTAAATAATTTTTAATACATAAATAGTTAATTAAATAATTTTAATACATAAATAGTTAATTAAATAATTTTTAATACATAAATAGTTAATTAAATAATTTTTATAAATATAATAAAATAGTCAACATAATTTATTCAAAATAAATAATTAACTTAATATTAATAAAATAAATATTAAATATAATAATTAACTTAATATTAATAAAATAATTCCTAAATTTTTATTATAAATTTGCTTCGCAAATTCCAATGCATCGCTTACAGCCCATAGAAAACTCTTTAGGGAGTTTTCGTCGGCTGTAAGCGACGTTCATCCCTTAAAAGGGATGAACTATGGAAGATGCAAGGAATTTTCTACGAAAATTCTCGAAAAACTTCAAGTAAAAAAGAACCTTGGTTCTTTTTTACGTGGTGTTAACCGTTTTTCTTGAAATAATATTAAATATTTATTCTAAAATTATTTCTAAATATTTATTCTAAAATTATTTCTAAATATTTATTCTAAAATTATTTCTAAATATTTATTTTAAAATTATTTCTAAATATTTATTTTAAAATTATTTCTAAATATTTATTCTAAAATTATTTCTAAATATTTATTCTAAAATTATTTCTAAATATTTATTAAATGTTTATTCTAAAATAATTCCTAAATATTTATTAAATATTTATTCTAAAATATTTCCTAAATATTTATTAAATGTTTATTCTAAAATAATTCCTAAATATTTATTAAATATTTATTCTAAAATATTTCCTAAATATTTATTATAAAATAATTTTTAAATTTATTAAATGTTTATTCTAAAATAATTCCTAAATATTTATTAAATATTTATTCTAAAATATTTCCTAAATATTTATTATAAAATAATTTTTAAATATTTATTAAATGTTTATTTTAAAATAATTCCTAAATATTTATTCTAAAATAATTCCTAAATATTTATTCTAAAATAATTCCTAAATATTTATTTAATATTTATTCTAAAATAATTCTTAAATATTTATTCTAAAATAATTCTTAAATATTTATTTTAAAATAATTCTTAAATATTTATTCTAAAATAATTCTTAAATATTTATTTTAAAATAATTCTTAAATATTTATTCTAAAATAATTCTTAAATATTTATTCTAAAATAATTCTTAAATATTTATTCTAAAATAATTCTTAAATATTTATTCTAAAATAATTCCTGAATATTTATTCTAAAATAATTCCTGAATATTTATTCTAAAATAATTCCTAAATATTTATTCTAAAAATAATTCTTGAATATTTATTCTAAAATAATTCTTGAATATTTATTCTAAAAAATAATTCTTGAATATTTATTCTAAAAAATAATTCTTGAATATTTATTCTAAAAAATAATTCTTGAATATTTATTCTAAAAAAATAATTCTTGAATATTTATTCTAAAAAATAATTCTTGAATATTTATTCTAAAAAATAATTCTTGAATATTTATTCTAAAAAATAATTCTTGAATATTCTAAAAAAATAATTCTTGAATATTTAAATATTTAATAAATATTTATTCTAAAAAATAATTCTTGAATATTTATTCTAAATAATTCTTGAAATTTAAATATTTATTAAATATTTATTCTAAAAATAATTCTTGAATATTTAAATATTTATTAAATATTTATTCTAAAAATAATTCTTGAATATTTAAATATTTATTAAATATTTATTTTATAATTAGTTTAAATATTTATTTAAATAATCAATAAATAAATATTGAATATAAATATATTATTTCATTATTGTTAATTAAATATTTAATCCAAATATTATTTCAATATATTTTTTAATTATTGTTAACTCTAAATATTTATTCAATTATAATATATCATTAATTAATTTTAAATAATTATTGTTAGTATTCAATTTTAAATAATTATTAAAATATAATTAATAAATATATTATTTAATAATATTTAATAAATATTTATTACTGTATATTATTTCTATAAATTAAATATTTACATTATTATAATGAATACATAAATTAAAAAAAATATGTTTATAATTTATAAATAATATTAAAATACTTATTAAATATAATTAATATATATTTAATAATTAATATAAATATTATTCTAAAATATTTATTTAATAATATTTCCAAAATATATTTAAAATATTTTCTATATTTTTATTTAATCGTATTAATTTAATATAATTACAAATATATTTTATATCGAATTTTTTTAATTAAAATTTAAACGCATAATTTTTAGAACAACCTTAAGCTTTCTTTTTTTATTAAAAAGATACATAAATTTTGAATTTGTTAAGCAAATTCCTTGCATCTTTGATGAATTGAAATTTAATATATTACGATATATAATTAATTATGGATAATGCTTTACATTAGATAAATAATAATTTATATCATATAATAAAACAATATAATAAATAATTTATTTCATATAATGAAACAATATAATAAATAATTAAACAATATAATAAATAATAAAATTATTTATTATACTGAAAACTATTAATAAATAGAAAATTAAAAAATTAAAATATAATAATATATCTTAATGATAAAATAATATACTAAATATATAAAATAATTTATAATAAATTATTATATAATTTATACTAAATAAAAAAAATAATTTACATTAAATGAAATAATAATTTAAATTAAATAAAATAATTTACACTAAATAAAATCATATTTTACATTAACTGATATAATAATTTAATTTAATAATAATTTATTTGATAAATTATTAAAAAGATTAATATAAAATATTTATTAAATATTTTAAATGATTAATATTTATTTCAGATATTTATTTTAAAATAATTAATATTATTTAAGATATTTATTTTAAAATAAATAAGTATTCTAAAATATTTATTTATTAAGTATTCTAAAATATTTATTTATTAAGTATTCTAAAATATTTATTTATTAAGTATTCTAAAATATTTATTTAAAATATTCTAAAATAATTATAGAATAAATATTCTAAAATATTTATTTAATAATCATATATAAATATTTATTTAAAATATTCTAAAATAATTATAGAATAAATATTCTAAAATATTTATTTAATAATCATATATAAATATTTATTATAAAAAATAATTCTCGAGTATTTATTAAATATTTATTAAATATTTATTTAAATATTCTTAAAAGATTTAATATTTCAAAAAAATATTTATTTAATAATCTTTCCAAATATTTATTTAAATATTTGTTTAATAACTATCAAATATTTATTTAATAATCTTTCAAAAAATATTTATTTAATAATCTTTCAAAATAAATATTTAATAATCTTTTAAAATATTTAATAATTATTTAAAATGGATAATAAATAATTACCATAATATAAATATAATTTAATGTATTAAAATATATTAATTCTAAATATTTTAATATATTTAAAGCATTTAAATAAAATTTTTTAAATTTATTTTTTATAAATATTTATTAAATATTTATTTCATTATATTTATTTATTTCATAATATTTAAAATATATATATTTAGTTAAAAATATATTTAATTTAATATTAATATTTATTTATATTATAAATTTGTTAATATTAATATATATTTTTCATTTAATATTGAATATTTTTAAAATTTTTTAACGCATAATTTTTTGACGCATAATTTTTTTGAATAACCTTAAGCTTTCTTTTTTATTAAAAAGATACACAATTTTTGAATTTGTGAATCAAATTCCTTGCATCTTCGATGCATTGAAATTTAATTTATGACGACATTATAATTAATTATATACATAATATTTACATTAGATAAATAATAATTTACAGTATATAATGAAGTTATATATAATAAAATTAATTAGTGGATAAATAACTTAATTAAAATAATTAAATATAATGTAAATTTATATTTAATAAAATAATAATTTACATTAAAAAAATTAATAACTTATATTAAATGAAATAATAATATACATTAATTGAAATAATAAGTTATAATGAATAATAATATACATTAATTGAAATAATAAGTTATAATGAATAATAATATACATTAATTGAAATAATAAGTTATAATGAATAATAAGTTATACTAAATAATAATATATATTAAATAATAAGTTATATTAAATAATAATATATATTAAAAATAAATTATATTAAATAAATAATAATTTATATTAAATGAAATAATAATTTACAATTAATAAAATAATAATATGTTCTATATAAAATAACAAATTATATATTATAAAATAATAAGATATTATAAATAACAATTTATTTATATTAAATAATTTATTATTTAAGATAAAATAATAATTTAAAGTAAAATAAGTTATTTAAGATAAAATAATAATTTATTTAAAATAAAAACAAGTTATTTAAGATAAAATAATAAATTATTTAAAATAAAATAAGTTATTTAAGATAAAATAATAATTTATTTAAAGTAAAAATAATTTATTTAAAATAAAATAATAATTTATTTAAAGTTATTTAAGATAAAATAATAATTTTTAAAGTAAAAGTTATTTAAGATAAAATAATTTATTATTTAAAGTAAAAATAATTTATTTTAAATAAAATGACAATTAATATAAAAATATTTAATAAATATTTTAAATGATAAATAATTATTTCAATATATTTTTAATTTTAAAAATGATTAACATAAAATATTTATTATATTTTAAATTATTTAATAATAATTAATTATTTCAAAATATTTTAATATTATTAATGTTATATATTTATTTAAAACGATTAATATATAATATTTAATAAATATTTTATAATTTTAAATTATTTAATTATTTCAAAATAATTAATAAATAATTATTTTAAAAATATTTATTAATTATTTTCAAAATTAAATATGAATTTAATGATTATCATAAATATGTATTAAATAATTATCATAAATATTTATTTAGTAATATTTTTAATATTTATTTAATAATCATCATAAAAAATTATAAAATATTTAATAAATATTTAAAAAATAATTTAGATAATTATTTAAATTTTATTTACTCTATAAATTATAAATATTTAACAAATATTTATTCCATTCTATTTTAAAATATTTAAATAAATATTTTGTCCTCTGATATATATTTCATTATATTTATTCATTATTTGTGTTGAATATTTTCACTATTTAATTATGATAATATATTTTAATCATATTAATTTATTCTATGATGAAATAATTTATTTTATCTGAAATAATGATATACTTTATCTAATATTATAATTTACTTTATCTGAAATAATAATTTATTTTAAATGAAACATTAATTTTACATTACATAAAATAATAATTTACTTTATATTTATAATTTATTTATAATAAATAATAATTTAATTTATATAATATAATATATTATATATAAAATATTATGTATATAAAAATAAAATATTTTATAAATTATGTGAGTCTGGACAGTCTGGACTCCATAGATATCCCTTTAAGCACTCAATTTTATGAAGCAATATTAATAATTTTTAAATAGTTAATATAAATATTTAAGATATTTATTTTAAGATATTTATTTAATAATAATTAATATATAATATTTATTAAATATTATATTATATTTATTTTAAATTATTTAAATATTAAAAAATAATTAAATGAATATTTCAAAATATTTATTTAATAATAATCTAGAAATATTTATTTAATAATAATCTAGAAATATTTATTTAATAATAATCTAGAAATATTTATTTAATAATAATCTAGAAATATTTTATTAATAATAATCTAGAAATATTTAATTAATAATAATCTAGAAATATTTTATTAATAATAATCTAGAAATATTTAATTAATAATAATCTAGAAATATTTAATTAATAATAATCTAGAAATATTTAATTAATAATAATCTAGAAATATTTACTAAATATTTTTTTCAATATATTATTTAAATATTGTTAACTCTGAATATCTAAAATATTTAAAATAAATATTTATTTAATTGTTGTTAACTATAAATATTTTTAAGTTTATTTAAAGAATTTATTTAAAATATTTAATTAAATATAATTATTTATCACAAATATTTATTTTAATGCATTAATTATTATTAACTCCAAATATTTACTAAATATTTATTTCAAATATTTATTCAAATGTAATACATCATTATTAATATTAAATAAATATTTTAAATAATTAATAAATTTATATTTAATAAAAATATTAATTAATTTTAAATATTTATTAAATATTTATTTATTTAATAATTCACCTAAATATTTATTTAAACATTCACAAAATATTTATTAAATAATCTTTAAAATATTATTTAATAATCTTTAAAAATATTTATTTAATAATCTCTAAAAATATTTATTTAATAATTCTTTAAAATGAATAATAAATAATAATCATAATATATTTATTTTAATATATTAATTTTAAATATATTAATATATTTAATATAAACATTTAAATCAAATACATTAAAATTTATTTTATGATATTTATTTCATAATATTTAAATATGTATTTTAAATAAAATTATATTAAATATAATTTTATTATTAATAAATATTAGTGTATTAAAATATTTCTATTTATATTATCCATTTAATCATATTAAATTAATATAATTTCATATATTATATTTTTTATATCGAACATTTTTAATTAAAAATTCGACGCATAATTTTTATAACAACCTTAAGCTTTCTTTTTTATTAAAAAAATACATAAATTCCTTGGATCTTCGATGCATTGAAATTTAATATCTGGCGACATCTATAATTAATTATAGATAATAATTTACATTAGATGAAATAATTTACAATAAATTGTGTAATAATTTACAATATATGAAATAATAATTTACATTAAATGGAATAATAATTTACAATAAATGATGTAATAATTTACATTAAATGGAATAATAATTTACAATAAATGATGTAATAATTTACATTAAATGGAATAATAATTTACAATAAATGATGTAATAATTTACATTAAATGGAATAATAATTTATATTAAATGGAATAATAATTTACACTGGATGAAATAATAATTTACCCTAGATGGAATAATAATTTACAATAGATGAAATAATAATTTACAATAGATGAAATAATAATTTATTCTAGATGAAATAATAATTTACTCTAGATGGAATAATAATTTACACTATATGAAATAATAATTTACATCAGATAAAATAATAATTTACACTAGATGAAAAAATAATAATTTATATTAGATAAATTATTATTTACATTAAATGGAATAATAATTTACACTAGATGAAATAATAATTTACATTAAATGGAATAATAATTTACATTTAATGGAATAATAATTTACATTAAATTGAATAATAATTTACACTAGATGAAATAATAATTTATATTAGATAAAATAATAATTTATATTAAATGAAATAATAATTTACTATAAATAAAATAATAATTTACTGTAAATGAAATAATAATTTATTGTAAATGAAATAATAATTTACCATAAATAATATAATAATTTACTGTAAATGAAATAATAATTTATTATAAATGAAATAATAATTTACTATAAATGAAATAATAATAATATATTTCGAACAAATAATAATTTATTTCGAACAAATAATAATTTATTTTGGACAAATAATAATTTATTTGAGATAATATAATAAATTATTAAGATTATATAAAATATTTATTAAATATTTTAAATGATTAATATTTATTTAATGGTGTTTATTTTAAATAGTAAATAATTATTTCAATGTATTTATTTTAAATTATTTCAAGATATTTTTTAAAATTAATAATTTTAAAATGATTAACATAAAATATTTATTATATTTTAAATTATTTCAATTCATCAAAGATGCAAGGAAGTTGATACGTAAATTCTAAAATAAATAATATTAAATATTTTATAATATTATTTATTTTAAAATATTTAATATAAAATATTTAATAAATATTTTATAATTTTTAATTTTAAATAATTAAATTATTTCAAAATATTTATTAAATAATTATTTCAAAATATTTATTTTAAAATATTTAATAAATAATTTTTAAAATATTTATTAAATAATTATTTTAAGAATATTTATTAATAATTGTCAAGAATATATATGTATTAAATAATTAACATAAATATTTGTTTATTAATATTAAAATATTAAAAATAATTATACTAAATTTGCAAAGCAAATTCTCGAAAAACTTCAAGTAAAAAAGAACCTTGGTTCTTTTTTACGAGGTGTTAACCGTTTTTCTTGAAATAATTTAATTAATAATTATTTAAAAATATTTATTAAATAATATTCATCTCAAATATTTATTAAATATTTACTTTTTAAATATTTTTAGTTTATTTTTTCTATAAATTATAAATATTTAATAAATATTTATTTAAATATATTATTTTATGATATTTATTTGAAATATTTATTTATGGTTTTGTTAGTAATATTTATTTAAGAATTTTATAAATATTTTTCTATTTAATTATAATATATAATTATAATTAATTTAATATTATTAATATTAAATATTATCAACATTAAATTTTAATTTTAAAAATATTGGATAATAATTTTTAAAATAACCATAAGCTTACTTTTTTATTAAAAATATACATAAATTTTTGAATTTAAATAATTAATAACGTATTTATTAATTATTTATTAAGTTATGATAATATTATATATTAGATAAAACTTTTATATTACAGGAAAAACTCGATTTTGGAGAAAAAATTGGGTCTGTTTTCATCGTTAATAAGCATCAAAATCATGCCAAATTTATTTTTAATATGTTTTTAAAGGTAATTTCCTTTGAATTTTTATCAAAAAAATTCTCCAGAATCGAGTTTTTCCTGTATATGTAATATAATTTATACATATGAAAAATAATTTATTTCAAGTAAAATAATAATTTATTTTTAATAAAATAATAATTTATACTAAATAAAATAATAATTTATTCCGAGTAAAATAATAATTTATTTCTAGTAAAATAATTTATTTCTAGTAAAATAATAATTTATTTCTAGTAAAATAATTTATTTCTAGTAAAATAATAATTTATTTCTAGTAAAATAATTTATTTCTAGTAAAATAATAATTTATACTAAATAAAATAATAATTTATTCAGAGTAAAATAATAATTTATTTCAAGTAAAATAATAATTTATACTAAATAAAATAATAATTTATTCCAAGTAAAATAATAATTTATTCCAAGTAAAATAATAATTTATTTCAAGTAAAATAATAATTTATACCAAATAAAATAATAATTTATTCAAAGTAAAATAATAATTTATTCCAAGTAAAATAATAATTTATTCCAAGTAAAATAATAATTTATTCAAAGTAAAGTAATAATTTATTCCAAGTAAAATAATAATTTATTTTGAGTAAAATAATAATTTATTCCAATTAAAATAATAATTTATTCCAAGTAAAATAATAATTTATTCCAAGTAAAATAATAATTTATTCCAAGTAAAATAATAATTTATTCCAAGTAAATAATAATTTAATCCAAGTAATGTAATAATTTCTAAAAATAAATAATAATTTAAATATAATAAATTATTTAATATTAAATAATAATATATTCTATATAGAATAATAATTTACTTTAAAATATTAATATAAAATATTTATTAAATATTTTATTTCAATATGTATTTTAAAATAAATAATATTAAATTATTTATTTATTAATTATTGAATAATAATTAAATAAATATTTAATTATAATTTAATTATTCAATAATATTTATTTAATTATTATTCCAAAATATTTATTTAATTATTATTCCAAAATATTTATTTAATTATTATTCCAAAATATTTATTTAATTATTATTCCAAAAATATTTATTTAATTATTATTCAAAAAATATTTATTTAATTATTATTCCAAAAATATTTATTTAATTATTATTCCAAAAATATTTATTTAATTATTATTCCAAAAATATTTATTTAATTATTATTCCAAAAATATTTATTTAA
>Ga0097682_1002744_pt1 | contig 11902 bp, 16 predicted proteins | sample ThiBio_1000_biof_2_FD_72843 | JGI IMG/M metagenome (GOLD analysis project Ga0097682, IMG submission 72843) | Wastewater bioreactor microbial communities from Cape Town, South Africa - Thiocy_cont_1000_biof - 1398105538229 (version 2) (version 2) ...
CCGAAACGCTTTCGAATTCAAACTATCCCGATTTATATCGTTTTCGAGCGAAGCGGAAAGGCTCTAAGAGCGTTTTCGAGCGAAGTGGAATCCGGTTCGCGTGAAGAAAACGCGCCAAATCAAGAAGCTGGAGTCTTTCATCGTTTCCATGAAACGGTGAAAGGCTCTAGGCGCGCTCGTAAATCGTGAGGATGTCCTGATCCAGCCTCTCGCTCGCACGAACCTTGAATTGAGACGATCGGGTGATGGCATCGAGCGGCAAGGGGCCAAGCGCCGGCAACCCCTCGTCGCCGATCGGATCGGGACCACGCAGCAGCCACGCTTCATCGACCAGACCGGCCGCGATGAAGGACGCTGCAACACGCGCCCCGCCTTCCACCATCAGGCGCGTGACACCCCTCTCGGACAGGGCACGGAGAACCGCCGCCAGATCAAGCCCGGGCGCGCCGGCCGCGACCGGAACGCGCACGACCTGCACGCCGGCCGTACCGAGTGTCGTGGCCGTGGACGCTTCAATAGGGTCCGAGGCCATCACCCAAAGCGGGGTCTCGCGCGCGGACCGCACCAGCCGGCTCTCATGCGGAATGCGCAGTGCGTGATCCAGCACCACGCGCAGCGGCGAGCGCGTTTCCATGCCCGGAAGCCGGCATGTCAGGAGAGGATCGTCGGCCAGCACGGTGCCGATGCCGACCAGGATGCCGTTGCACTGCGCACGCAGCAGATGCACCCGCGCTCTGGCCGCCTCGCCCGTAATGGCGACCGGCGTGCCTCCGGCGGCTGCGATTTTTCCGTCGCTGGACGTGGCGAGTTTAAGGATGACGTGCGGGCGCTTGTCCCGGACCCGCCGGAAATGGCCGGCATGATGGTGCGCCGCCTCGACCGCGCAAAGCCCGACTTCGACCGATATTCCGGCGGCCCGCAACCGGGCGTGGCCCTGCCCCGCGACTTCGGGAGTGGGATCCTCGATAGCGGACACCACACGCGTGATGCCGGCTGCGATCACGGCATCGGCGCAGGGCGGCGTTTTTCCGACATGCGAACATGGCTCAAGCGTGACATACAGCGTCGCGCCGCGCACCGCCTCCCCCGCGCGCCGCAGCGCCTCGACCTCGGCATGCGGACGGCCTCCCGGCTGGGTCCAGCCGCGGCCGACGATCACACCGTCCCTCACGATGACCGCGCCCACCGCCGGATTGGGCGCGCTCGCGCCCAGGCCGCGGCGCCCCAGCGCCAGCGCCAGTTGCATGAAATGCAAATCAGCGGCCTTGGCCGTCCGGAGCTTCTCGCCGTATTGCTCTTCCAGAACGCGGAAGATCATTTGCGCAGCGGCACCTGCCGCGCGTCGTCCTCGCTGGAAAGCTCACCCAGCACCGCCTCGAAATCCTTGGCCTCCCGGAAATTGCGGTACACCGAGGCAAAGCGCACATAGGCGACGTCGTCGAGACTCCTCAAATGCTCCATCACGATTTCGCCGATGGTCTCGGACGAAATTTCCGCCTCGCCGCCGCTCTCCAGTTCGCGGACGATGGCTGACACCATGGTCTCGACGCGCTCGGCATCGACCGGCCGCTTGCGCAACGATATCTGCAGCGAGCGAACCAGTTTGTCGCGGTCGAACGGCACCCGCCGCCCATTGCGCTTGATGACCGTCAGTTCACGCAACTGCACGCGCTCGAAGGTGGTGAAGCGGAAATTGCAGGCCATGCAGACGCGCCGCCGCCGGATCACAGCCGAGTCTTCCGTCGGCCGCGAATCTTTCACCTGGGTATCCAAACTGTTGCAACTCGGGCAGCGCATCGCTCACCCCACCATGCTGGCCGCAATCGCGCGAAGAACGGCATTCTCTCGCTCGCGTACTATCGAGCAGCAATCCATTGTTTTCAATACGATGAACGCGCGGATTAATTCCGTGCATGAAGCAGAAACGATCGTGATGCTTCCTGACTTCATGGGTTCAACTGTCTGGATAGACTGGAAAACGGTCGGTCAGCGCCTTGACCTTCTCCTTCACCGCCGCCTCGACCAGCGGAGCCTTGCCGTCCTCGGCCTGCGCGATGGCATTGAGCACTTCCGCGATCAGGCCGCCGACCTGTCTGAATTCGGCAACCCCGAAGCCCCGCGTGGTGGCGGCCGGCGTGCCGAGACGAAGACCGGAGGTCACGAACGGCTTTTCCGGATCGAAAGGAATGCCGTTCTTGTTGCAGGTGATCGCCGCCCGGACCAGCGCCTTTTCCGAGACGTTGCCTCTCAGCCCCTTGGGTCGCAGGTCAACCAGCATCAGGTGGTTGTCGGTGCCGCCGGAGACGATATCGAAGCCATGGCCACGCAGGCTTTCGGCCAACGCCTTGGCGTTTTCGACAACGTTCTTCGCGTAAAGCTTGAAGTCCGGTCGCAGCGCTTCGCCGAATGCCACGGCCTTGGCCGCGATGACATGCATCAGCGGTCCGCCCTGCAGGCCCGGAAAGATCGCCGAATTGAACTTCTTGGCGAGCGCCTCGTCATTGCACAGGATCAGGCCGCCACGCGGACCGCGCAGCGACTTGTGGGTGGTGGTCGTGGTCACATGCGCGTGCGGCACCGGGGAAGCATGCACGCCCCCCGCGACAAGACCGGCAAAGTGCGCCATGTCCACCATCAGATAGGCCCCGACGCTGTCGGCGATCTCGCGAAAGCGTTTGAAGTCCCACGGCCGCGAATAGGCCGAACCGCCGGCGATGATCAGCTTCGGCTTGACCTCCTCGGCCCGGCGCGCGACCTCGTCCATGTCGATCAAATGATCGTCCCGCCGCACCGTGTAGTGCGCGGCCTTGAACCATTTGCCTGACATGTTGACCGGCGCACCGTGGGTCAGGTGACCACCAGCCGCAAGGTCGAGCCCCATGAAGGTGTCGCCGGGTTGCAGCAGCGCCAGGAACACCGCCTGGTTCATCTGGCTGCCTGAGTTCGGCTGGACGTTGGCAAACTGGGCGCCGAACAGTTTCTTGGCCCGTTCGATCGCCAGCGTTTCCACGACGTCGACCCACTCGCACCCACCATAATAGCGCGCGCCCGGATAACCCTCGGCGTATTTGTTGGTCAATACCGAGCCCTGCGCCTCCAAAACCGCGCGGCTGACGATGTTTTCGGACGCGATCAGTTCGATCTCGTGGCGCTGACGACCCAATTCGCCCTTGATCGCGGCAGCGATTTCGGGATCGGCCTCGGTCAGGTTGGCCGCAAAGAAGGAATCAGGTGCGGAGGCGGTTTTGGCGGTCGAATCCATCTACAGAATATCCTTGGCGGCGCAACCGGTTAGACCGGGTGCGAGCAGCAGTAACGGCGATCGAAGCGGCGCCAGCCAAATAGCACATTGGTTTGGGACGGCCAAGGTGTTGCGCCCGCACCCTGACGTTTGAGCAATATATGGTGGACGCAGGAGATTGTGAAAGATCGAAGGCAACCCGCCTCCCCCGCCCACGGAAGGCTTCCGCCGAACCCCGGCACGGCCGGACCGATCCGCGGAACACGCCGGTCAACTCCCCTCCTTCGGGCGGCTGACCGGCTCACCGGGTCCGCAAGTTATTTCTCCGTGACAACCACGGTGTAGTGCACGGCGTCCGCGTCGATGGTCATCTTATAGCCGCCGACCGAAAACTCGTTGTGGAGCGATTTGGCGCCGCCGGACACGGCATCCAGTTCGTCCGGCGTCAGAACACGAGTCTCGTTGTTTCTGGTCTGTTGGGACATTGCAATCTCCTGAAATGATGTTGCATTTGGTTGACGTCAGTTTCAGCAGCCGTCGCCGCCGAAGCTGACGCAGGTGTGTTCGAAGCCTGGCCGGACGACGACGCCGTAATGATTGGCGTCGGCCTCGATCGTCATGAACATACGATCGACGAACACTACGGCTTTCATGCCGCCCGATACGCTGTTGAGCTCATCACCCGTGAGCGCACGGATGTCACCGGTCGTGGAAGTCCTGTTCATCGTGGTTCTCCTCGCTGATTGACACATCGTCGGTTTGACGATGCGACCACGATGCATGACAAAGCCCGATCGATCCGTGATGTGACTCACGTGCGAACGGGCTTCAATGACACGGGTCACAAAATGGAACCGGCGCCGCAAGGCGTGGGTCAGCCCATCGGCCGGCGAGGCATGAACAGAGAAGTGTTTTATCTGGAAAGGTAGCGGCGCAGCGCGGCGACCGATGGTCCGACCTGTTCGGCCGCTTCCAACAACGTCTGGCGCGAGACATTCAGCCGGCTCGCCCAGAGATCGGTCTGGGCCTGGTTACTGGTATCCACCGTAGCCTCTGGTTTCTGGTAGGCGGATATCACGGATGCAACTGTGACAAGCTGGACCATTCCTTAAATCTAGCGATCGAATCGCAGTCCGCCACAGTGCCATGCCGTAACGGTTAAGATAGGGTTTCCGGTTTCATCAGGAACCAGATCCTGCTTATGGCCAGTCTGCTGCGCAGCACTGATGGGCATCGGCACCGCTGCGGCACAGACTTATGGTGCGCCGGCTCAGGATACTACGCCGAACAGTCCGTCCACATTCCCGCACGTCATGTCCCAGGGCAAGACAGCCAAAGGCAAGACGTCCAAACACAGGACTGTCGGCATGTCGAAGGGATCGAAAACGAAGAGCGACATGAAACAGGACGGTACGGCGAAGCAGGTTCTTTCGCACTCGTATCTTCGGCGCTGGAGCCACGCGGCCGCGCGCGGCTTCAATCCTGATGCACTCGCTTCACGGGTGAGCATCTTCGCCGTTGCCGATTCACGAGGCTGGGCTGGTCACACCCAATAAATAATCACCCCGGCGAACGCGAGCGCCAGCGCAATGAGCGCCGTCACCATCCAACTATTTTGGCGGCCGGTATAGCGGCCCTGGGCACGGCGCTCTGTAATGAGGGCCCGTTCGTATTCGTCGGAAGATGAAAAGATGCAGGCAAAGCCGCTACGTGCGACCGTCGCGGCGGCTTCGAGCGACAGCAAATCGTTATGAGTGGTGCGCGAGATCCTCATGAGTGAATGCTGGAATCGTATGGTAAATAAAACGTTAATAATCCCTCCACTCGTTCCGAAGCAGGACTTCATTGCAGACCTTTCGAAACCCTCCTGAGGCCTAAGCCTTGCGCCACCGGTCCGCATAGCTCCAAAAGCAGCGCGTCCTTCCTCGAATGTTCTCTCTACGTTCCAGGAGTCGGCCAGCCGGCCGAAACGGATGACGGCTGGTGGGAATCTGTGCTTAACGATCCGACGCCCGTCCGATGCGCCGAAATTGCCGATTCAGCAATGCCACCTTAACGAAATCCCGCGCCCTATTCCGCGCTTCAGTTGCCTACGATATCAGCCGCATGTGGAAATCACGTGAATCGGGTTTTTCAGGTTTTCATCAGTTCGACCTACAATGATTTGAGGGACGAACGACAGGCCGTCAGCAACACGTTGGCAAAAGCAGGATACATGCCTGCTGGTCTGGAGGTGCTGCCGGCTACCGATCAAACGCAGCTGGATTACATCAAGCGGATCATTGATCGAAGCGACTATTATGTCGCGATCGTCGGCAGCCGTTACGGTTCGCTCTCGCACGACGGTCTGAACTTTAGCGAAGGAGCATTTGAGTACGCGCGATCGAAAGACGTTCCGATACTTGCGTTCCTTTCTGAAATTCCCGAACCGGACGCCGGACTGAAAGAAAAGCTGGACGCTTTCAAAGCTCGTTTGAGTGCCGCTGGCATCGTCGAATCCTGGACCAACGAAAGCGACCTTTGCATGAAGGCCGTTATGGCCGTCGCAACCGCGGTAAACTTGAAGCCGAGAGCCGGCTGGATACGAGGCGACCAAGCCGTCGATCCGAAGGTCCTCCAGGAGCTGGAAAGACTCCGCATCGAGAATGCGGACTTTCACCAGAAGCTGGCCAATCTCAATCGCGGCTCGACGGAGCTGGTTCTCGCGGGGTCGGTCGATTCGGTTACCGTAGAATTCCTTGTCTATCGATCCGAAGAAGGGGCACCGGATACCGTCTCAAAGTCGATTTCACTGGGCGACGTTTTTGTCGGAATATATGCGCAGCTCCTCAAGAGCCCGTCGGAAGCCTACGTTCGAGAGCTTGTCGGATATTGGTACCGGCAGACATTTCGCATGTCGGACTATTGGGAACTTGGCGAAAAGAGCGCGACCGTCATCCGGGACAGGCTGGAAGCCATGGGCCTGATCAGATCCCGCTCGATCATCGCGGGATTTACCAATCACATCGCCTGGACCGTGACCGAGAAGGGAAAACAGTTTCTCCAGTCGCGGCGCTGAGGGTCAGCTAGGCTCCGCAACGACTTAACGCGGCCTCCGGATCGATTTTGTGAGGTGGTGCGCTCGGAGGGACTCGAACCCCCACGATGTTACTCACTGCCACCTCAAGGCAGCGCGTCTACCAATTCCGCCACGAGCGCTTTTGGATCGGAGCCGAGGCTCGCGCCCCGACCGGATCAACGGCGCCGATGTAACAAAACAACGGTGGGGGGACAAGGCCCGGCGGAACGTTCTTCCCGGGCTAAAGCGATCCGAAACAAGCATCGCCTGGGAGCCGTAACGATACTGGAATCAGCGGTTTCGGGCCTGCTCTTGATCCGCCAGCTATGTTGAGACCGAACGCTGCGGACCCCAAGTCCGCCTACCTGCGATCGGGAGTTCGCGGCAGCATCTGCTTGACCTCAACCGCGATGCGGTTGCGATTGACCATCACCACCCCGCTGGCGACCGGCATGTTGTTGGCGAGGATCTTGACCTCGTCCTGCTCGGTGGCATCCAGTTCGATGATCGCGCCGCGGCTGAGCCTCATGACCTGATGAACGGGCATCGACGTGGTCCCCAGGACCACCATGAGATCAACGGATACTTTATCGAGCGTCGCCACGAATACGGACTCACGGACCATGCAAAATTGATACGGTTCAAGACCACCACGTTATGGTTAGACAATGGTTAACGACCGCCAGCTTCTCGATTTGAAGCCATTTGCAGCCTCGCCCGGCAGTCGGGTCGACTGGGTCTCGTCCGATGCGCCGGTGCCCTATCCGGAGGCCGTTGCCGTCATGGAAGCGCGGGCGGCCGCGATCGCCTCGGGCGAAGCGCCGGAACTGGTCTGGCTGCTGGAGCACCCTCCGCTCTACACCTCCGGCACCAGCGGACGCGAAGGCGATCTGCTGCAGACCCGCTTTCCGCTGTTTTCGACCGGCCGCGGTGGTCAGGTGACCTATCATGGCCCCGGCCAGCGCGTGGCCTATGTCATGCTCGACTTGAAGCGCCGTCGCCCCGACGTGCGGGCGTTCGTCGCCGGGCTGGAGGAATGGATCATCCGTACGCTCGGCACTTTCGACGTCAAGGGCGAACGGCGGCAGGATCGGGTCGGCGTCTGGGTGGCGCGCCCGGACAAGGGACCAGGCCGCGAGGACAAGATCGCGGCGATCGGCGTGCGGCTGCGCCGCTGGGTATCGTTCCACGGCGTCTCGCTCAATGTCGATCCCGACCTCAGCCATTTCGACGCCATCGTACCCTGCGGCGTCACCGACCCGCGCTACGGCGTCACCAGCCTCGTCGATCTCGGCCTTCGCGTCGGACTGGCGGATGTCGACATCGCGTTGCGGCGCGCGTTCGCCGAGGTGTTCGGGCCTTCGCTGCGCATAACGGAAAAAGACGCCTGACTTTCGCGTTGCCGGTACGAAACGCGTGGTCGCAGGCCGTGGCGCTATGGTCCGCTTACACCGTCGGAAGCTGTGAGAAGCGCTCGCCGGGCCGGATCAATTGCAAGGCGTTCGCCATCACCGGCTGATCCTCGATCGCATCGACGCGCGCGAATTCCGGTCCGTTCCGGCAGCGCGCCACCATGTCGGCGACGGCTTCGGCCTGTCCCGCGAACAAGGCCTCGACGCTGCCGTCCCGGCGGTTGCGTACCCAGCCGGCAACGCCAAGACGGATAGCTTCGATCATCGTCCAGTAGCGGAAGCCGACGCCCTGGACGCGGCCGCGGATCACGATCTGACGAACCACATCGTCCATTAGCGTTTCATTTCCGGCAACTCCACACCGCGGGCGGGCAGAGCTTTAAGGCGCTGGCGAACACCGCCATCTCACGCAAATTCGAGGACCAACGCATCGACCGCCAGTGTCGCTCCGGGGACCGCCGCGATCTTCTTGATGACGCCGTCCTGCTCGGCCCGCAGCACGTTCTGCATCTTCATGGCTTCGATCACCGCCAGCGTCTCGCCGGCCTTGACTTCCTGTCCCTCCGTCACGGCGATCGAGACGACGAGGCCCGGCATCGGACACAGCAGCTTCTTGCCGTTATCGGCCGCCGTTGCCGCCGGCATCAGCCGCGCCGCCGCTGCCTCGGTTTCGGTGAATACGTTAATTGCGACCTCGAAGCCCTGATGCGCGAGCCGGAATCCGTTTGCGATCGGCCTGACCTGCATCGCGACCGGATTGTCGTCGATCGTGCCTTGCCAGACCGGTTGGCCCGGCACCCAGCGCGAGAGCAGCCGATGCGCATCGCCAACATCTCCATCCTTGCCGACGAAGCGGATCGCGATGGCATCGCCCTCGCGGGCGACGTCGAGCAGGATTTCATCGCGGCCGAGCCAGACCGCGCGGCGACCTTCGCGTCTGACGACGCGACCGGGCATCTGGCCGGAAATCCGCCGCTTGCGTTCGCCGAGCACGTGATCGATGACCGCCGCCACCGCGGCCAGCCTGAACGCTGTCTCACCTTGCGGCAATCGCGCCGTAAAGCCCTTTGGGAATTCCTCGGCGATGAACCCGGTCGAGAGATGGCCGGCGCGCCAGCGCGGATGGTGCATCAGAGCCGACAGAAAAGGAACGTTGTGCCGAATGCCGTCGATGTAAAATGCGTCGAGCGCGTGAGCCTGCGCCTCGATGGCGGCCCGGCGCGAAGGCCCGTGCGTCACGAGCTTCGCGATCATCGGATCATAGTGGATGGAAATCTCGCCGCCCTCGTACACGCCGGTATCGTTGCGCACAACGATACCATCCCGGTTCGTTTCTGCCGGCGGACGATATTTGACGAGGCGGCCGACCGAGGGCAGGAAACCGCGGAACGGATCTTCCGCATAAACGCGCGATTCAACCGCCCATCCCGTCAGCGTCACATCCTTCTGCGCGATCGGGAGCTTTTCTCCGGCTGCGATACGGATCATCTGCTCGACCAGATCGATGCCCGTAATCAACTCCGTGACGGGATGCTCGACCTGCAGCCGCGTGTTCATTTCGAGGAAATAGAAACTCTTGTCCTGGCCGGCGACGAACTCGACCGTGCCCGCCGAGTCGTAGTCCACCGCCCGAGCCAGCGCGACGGCCTGTTCGCCCATCTTGCGACGCGTGGCCTCGTCGAGCAGCGGCGACGGCGCCTCCTCGATGACCTTCTGATTTCGTCGCTGGATCGAGCACTCGCGCTCGCCGAGGTAGATCGCATTGCCATGCTTGTCGCCAAGCACCTGAATTTCGATATGGCGGGGATCGACGATGAATTTCTCGATGAAGACCCGGTCGTCGCCGAATGACGACTTCGCCTCCGCCTTCGCGAGATTGAACCCTTCGGCGACCTCGGCGCTCGCGTGCGCAATGCGCATGCCCTTTCCACCGCCTCCCGCCGACGCCTTGATCATCACGGGATAGCCGATCTCGTCCGCGATCCTGATAGCGTGCCGGTCGTCCTCGATCACGCCAAGAAAGCCCGGAACCGTCGAAACTCCGGCCTTTGCCGCGGTCTTCTTGGATTCGATCTTGTCGCCCATCGCGGCGATCGCGGCGGGATTGGGCCCGATGAAAACCAGGCCGGCGTCCGCGAGCGCACGGGCGAACGCCTCACGCTCCGACAGGAAGCCGTAGCCGGGATGCACGGCCTGCGCGCCGGTGCTGCGGCAGGCGTCCACGATCTTCTCGATGACGAGATAGCTCTCGGCCGCCGGCGGCGGCCCGATCAAAACGGCCTCATCGGCCATCTCGACGTGAAGGGCGTCGCGATCGGCTTCCGAATACACGGCTACGGTTTCGAGGCCCATCCGGCGGGCCGACTTGATGATCCGGCAGGCGATCTCGCCGCGATTGGCGATCAGTATCCGTTTGAACATCTGCCTGTTGACCTGCAACCTTGAGGCGCGGTCCAGTCTTCCGGACGGTATGCGCGATCTGGCCTTGGAACGCGGCGAACCATTCCGTCGTACAGAAAAAAGAAAACAGGAGCAAAGACTTTTCAGCCGGAACGCCCGCGCAAGGGGCTTTGCGAGGCCTACATGCCGAGATCGAAAATGTTCGGAAAATGCAGCAGCGGCAGGGTCGCCGCGCCGATCAGGCTCGCAACCAGCGCCATCAAATGACGGTTGTTGCGCCGCTTGCCGCGCATCTGGGTTGCGATCCATTCCAGCACTTCGATATTGACGCCCACCGCCCTGGTCGGCGCCCAGCTTTCGATCGCGGTCGTGGGCGCCAGGGCGATGCTGCGCGGCGGGACCGGCAGGCCTGAGGCAGACGCAGCGTGATGCACGATCGCCTTGGTAAAAAGGTCGTCGAACTGTCCGTCGTCGGATCGCTCGGCGGCCGCATCGTTGATTTCGAACAGGGCTTCGGCCTCCTCCCGGCTCACCGGCCGGTCATCCACGGCGACAGCCGTCAGGAGCCGCGCGCACCAGGACGCATCGGTGGAGTCCAGCGCGCGGGAAAAATGAACTCGGCCGCGCGCGGTCGGCCCCTCTCCCGTAATGACGCCGTCGCGGACGGTAGTGAGCGCGGCGACCACCGCTTGCGGGCTGGTGATAGCGGAAATGTCGATCGGGCCGACGGCGGACGTGTCGGAAGACATAGGCGTATTCTCACTTCTGGAGTTGCCCAGCACACTCACGCGCGGGTGAATCGTTCGTTAAGAAATCCGACATCCCGTCGCCGCGCTTGAGAATTGCCGGCCACCGGTTCGTCGCCGCAATAAGGAGCGCGGTTCAACTCGATCGCAATACGGTTCGGCGCGCGTGGGGCATGGGCGCGGCAACATCACGGCATCTCAATCACAAAGCCGTAGGCGTTAATTCGTCGGACCGGTCGGGATCCGACAGGAAGATGCTCCGCAATGCCTGCGCCAAGAAAGATATTATCCTTTTCGATTATCCGGTTCCGTTTCCCACCCGCGCCGCCTATATTCGCCGCATCCCGCCGTTTAATTGACACGAGGACGTGACGATGACTTTATCGATTGGTTCGCCTGCGCCGGACTTCGAAGCCGAAAGCACCGAAGGCCACATCAGCTTTCACAAATGGCTCGGCAACGGCTGGGGACTTTTCTTCTCTCATCCGAAGGACTTTACGCCGGTCTGCACCACAGAGCTCGGCGCCGTCGCGCGGCTCAAGCCGGAGTTCGACAAGCGCGGCGTCAAGCTGATCGGCATCAGCGTCGACCCGACCGACAAGCATCATCTGTGGTCCAAGGACATCGAGGAAACACAGGGTGTCGCGCCGAACTATCCGTTGATCGCCGACGTCGATTTCAACGTCGCCAAGCTCTACGGCATGCTGCCGGCCAGCACCTCGGGCGACGTCAACAAACGGACGCCGGCGGACAACCAGACGGTGCGCAACATTTTCGTGATCGGTCCCGACAAGCAGATCAAGCTGGTGTTCGTCTACCCGATGAGCACCGGCCGCAACTGGCAGGAAGTGCTGCGTGCGATCGATTCCCTGCAGCTCACCGCCAAGCACAGCGTCTCCACACCGTCGGACTGGAAGCCGGGCGACGACGTGTTCCTCTCGGCCGCGGTGTCGGAAGAAGAGGCGCGCAAGAAATTCCCGAAGGGCTGGAAATCGCCGAAGCCGTATTTCCGCATCGTCGAGCAGCCGAAGGACTAGGTCACCCC
>Ga0097682_1002753_pt1 | contig 11824 bp, 13 predicted proteins | sample ThiBio_1000_biof_2_FD_72843 | JGI IMG/M metagenome (GOLD analysis project Ga0097682, IMG submission 72843) | Wastewater bioreactor microbial communities from Cape Town, South Africa - Thiocy_cont_1000_biof - 1398105538229 (version 2) (version 2) ...
CAAAGCAGGTGATCGCCTCCTCGACATACTAATAGAGCTAAGCAACAGCGAGATGAGCTTTAAGCATATAGCTGAGACGGTTGAGAATCTTCCTCCTGACGCCGCAACTGAGTTGATGGTCTTGCAAGCAGTTCGGTTTCTCCGCATCCACGCTCAGTGCGACTTGCTACAAGCCTATCTATTGATGGCCGACAAGGGCGGCGATTTCATCCCTCATCTATTACGTGAGCAGCTTGAGAACAGCGCCCAAGCGTGCATTCACAACACACATCATCGGACCGCAGTCCTGGAGCATATACAAGCGAGGCCTTATCCCCTGACCGCGGAACAGCACAATGAACTCGTGCGATGTAGGAAGAGGCGGGGACCGTCGGCGCCGCACCCTTAGCGCTTGCATGCATTTTCACGCGCCTCACATGCTATGGTCTCGAAAGCAAAGGCGACGCTCCGGATTCGGCTGATCCTGCTCCCCAGCGATTGCCAGAGCGTCTGCACACTCAGCCGAGGCTGCCCCCGCCAATCCCCGCCCCCTCGGCACTGTGCGCGCCGGCCACCACCGCCCGGCGCGGGCCGGGTGGTCAACCATAAGCATGTGTTCGCCGCGTCACCGCTCACGGTGCCCCCATCGGCATGGCGTGTTCGATCTTCGGCGCGCCGTCGATGATGTTGCCCTCTGCGGCGGCCGCGATGCGCGTGCCGGGCGGGAGGCCTTCACCTCGGATCGACACCTTCAGGCTGCCCTTCTCGGTCTGGGCGGAGCGCGCGGCCGACGTGCCGGTGCCGCCCTGGACGTTCACGGGGGGCGCTAGGGCGACGTTCACGCCCCGATTGATGCTGTCGACGCTGATGTCGCGGCCGGTCTCGACCTTCGCCATCCCGGCGATGACCCGCTTTGCCACTTCCGGATCGTGAAGGTCGATCTCCTTGTCGGACGCCACCCCAGCCCGCTTGGACACGCTCCGGATGTAGCTCTCGGTGTCGTTCTCGCTCGGGGGTGCCCACTTGCTGATGATCTCGCGCAGAGTGCGGAGGTGATCCCGGTCCTGGTAGAGAAGAAGTTGACGCTCAGCGGCCGCGACACCCTCATCCATCGTCTTGTAGATGCCGAACCGACCGTCGGTGGCTGCGGCGCCCTGACCGGGCGCATAGGACAGGTTCAGCGGATTGTTGTTGCGGATGCCGCGCGGGTCGCCGCTGTTTGCGCCCGGCGCCCCGCCCAGCCATGTCGGGGCGTGCTCGTGCCACCATTGTCCGAGCCTCGGCCGTTCCCCAGATGGGTTCTGACTCAGCGCATCCATCCCGCCTTCGCCGGGGAACACGCGGTTGCGGCTCAGCTTGGCGGCTTCTTCCGGGCTGTAGAGGTGGCCCGCGGCGTCCCGATACATGATCGGGTTGATGCCCTCGGGGCCATACATCGCTGGCGTGAGGCCATTCTCGCCCGCAGCCGCGACCGACTTTCCTGTGTTCTCCGCTCCCTTGAACCCGAAGTAGGTCAGGAGAGCGAGCCGCACGAGCGGGTTCATGTTCGCGACCGCGGTCGCCGCCCAGGACCCTAGCTTGATCGCGACGATGCCCTCGAGCACCATCTTCCAACCGCCCAAGGCCTGCGCGACGGCGTTCGCTTCTTTCGCGAACCCAGAAATGACGGGAACGGAGTCCCTGACCACGCCAGCAATGTCAGACGAGATCAGTTCCTTGTTATTCTTGATCCACTCCGCAAGCTGAAGCATCAAAGGCCCAAGGACTGGGTCGAGATCGGATGCGATTGAATTACCGAGGCCTTTCACTGCGAGCGTCAGTTCGACCTGCTTCTCGCGGAAGTCATTCGCAGCAGCGGCCGCCCGATCGCTTAAGGCGCCGTAGTGCCGCGCCTTCTCCGAGTTCTCGGCCAAGCCTGCCGCCCCGAGACGGAGCGTCGGCAACAAGTCCTCTGCCGCCCCGCCGAAGAGCATGGTGGCAATCTTCGCCTGGATCGTCGGGTTCTTGATCGCAGCAATCTTGTCTGCCAACTCCGGCAGCGCATCCGTTGCCTTGCGCACGTGACCGGCCGCGTCATTCACCGAAACGCCCAGATAGTTGAACGCCATCGTTGCTTCGGGAGCGCGACCGGCCGCAGCCTCGGTCAGGTTGTCGCTGAGGGACGTGATCCCGGAGGTCAGACTTTCGGCCGACGAGCCGGCAAGCTGCGCAGCGCCTTGAAGCGCGGCCAGTTTCCCAGCGCTCATGCCGGCCCGCTGCGCTGAAAACTGCACCTTGGAGCCCATCTCGGCCCACTCACTGGTGAGCCGCGCGAGGCCAGCGACGCTCGCTGCGCTGGTGATCGCCGTGAGAGGCGCCACGATGCGTCCAATGTTTTCGAAGGCGCTCTGGGAATGAAGGGAGAGGTCGCGGAAGCCGCGGCCGATAGAAGACAGGCCGGTGTTCTCGGACAGGCGGCTGAGGCTCTTGGTCGTCTGGTCGATCGGGGCGCGGATCGCCTGAATGCGCTTGTTCAGCGCGTCGAGCGTGCTGGCGGCCTTCCGGTCGTCACCCGTGATGACGATCCCGAAGCCGGCGGTGCGGCTACCGGACAGTCGCGCGCTCCCGTTCGGTGGGGATCATCATGATGTTCAGCGCGCAGCCCCGCCACCCGCCACCGGCACGCCGACGGTCGGGTCGTAGAGGAAGGGCACCAGGATGGTCGGCTCCGGCAGGAACGCGTCCTTGGGCATGAGCATGAGGTCGGCGGTCGTGCCGCGGTCCTGGTCCATCGCGTACGTGACCTCGCCGATGACCCACGGATCGGACGGGCTCAGTTTCAGGGCCGGCAGGTCGAGCGGCGCGAAAGCGTTCGGCTGCCAGAGCGTGCCCGCGCTGTCGCGCCAACTGTCGCAGGTCAGGCGCACAGCTTGTGATTGGCCGAGCCGTCGTGCGGCTTCCCACTGCGCGCGCTTCTCGGCCATCGAGGAGCCGGGAAACGGCTGCTCGGAGACCACAATGCGTTGCCTGAACCGCGGCACGCCTTTGTCGAAGACGGGCGGGTACGGAATGCCACCCGCGCCCTTGTCGCCGAAGAAGTTCACCGACATGAGGTGCGGGCGATACTCGCTGAAGCGCCCATCCATCGAGTAGGTGACGGCCGCGTGCTGAACGTTCACACCCAAGGCGAACCCGCTCGCCATGTTCGAGGTGCCGACGTTCGCGAACACGAGGTTGCCGTCCGCGTCGTCGTAGACCAGCACCCCGGCATAGCGCGCCACGCGTTCGATAATCTCGAACGGCGACTCGGTGAGGATCGCATTGAACCGCAGCGGGCCTGGCCCCTGCACAGGTGCGACCGGCACGTTGTTCCCCGTGAGGGATTTCGCCTTGATCCCGTATGAGGCGCAGAGCTTCGATGCGAGTTCGAGCAACGACGTGGTGAAGATCTGCATGCCCTGCAGCTGGTCAGAGGTGATGTGGCAGTCGACCAGATCCTCACACTTCGACCTGCCCACGATCCTCACGTGGTGCTCGCGCGGGCTCACCGCTCCGGCGTATCGATCGATGTAACCGGTCAGCACCACATCGCCATCGAGCAGCACCTGGCACGGCTGGCCCGGCTCGACCAGGATAGCCGAGGCCTCGGTCGGGTAGCGCTCGGTAAGCCCGATGTCGAAGTCGCTCGGGCATCCCAGCATGCGCCGCGTGACGCGGATGGACTGCCAGCCCGAGATGTCGCGGCCGTTGGCGCGGAGGATGAGGACGTTCCGTGGCGCCGCAGTCGTGCGAGTGATCGCGTTCATAGGCCGCCCTCAGCCGACGGTAACCGACGGCCCGGCCTTCCCCGCCACGTCACCCGCCGGCCGGAGCCCCCGGCCGATGTAGCGCGGGAGGTCGAACTCGCTGACCTCGAACTCCTCGCCCATGTTGACCACGCGACCATCGGGGTTCTCGTCATCCACGAGGGTGAACGCGGTCGTCGCCACGAGCAGGACGCGCGGCGCAGCCGCGCGGGCAGTATCGTGCTCGGCGAGCATCTGACGATTGCGCTGCTGGTCGTGGTAGCGCCCGAGTTCGGCGTCGCTCATCAGATGGTTGCGCAGTGCGGAAAGGGTCGGGCGTTCATCGGCCATGGTGGCCTCCATTGTTCAGTTCGATTGTACGAATGTCGTGCTCAAGATGATCCAGGTCGCGCTCGAGATCGCTCCGCTCGGCATAGAGCACTCGGGCAACTGGTTGCCGCTGCAACGGGGCCGGAGACCGCGCTGCATTGCGCGCTGCGATGGCGGCGTTCTCGCGCTCGAACGCATCCAGCGCGGTCCTGTTGGACAGCCGGAGTTGCTCTGCGGTCCATTCGCCGCTGCCGCCGAGGAAGGTGCCCCCTTCGGTCGTGATCCTGATGCGATCGTCCCGGTGCGGCGGTGCTGGCGGGTGCGCGACCATTCCCGTGGCGGGGTCGAGGATGACCCCCCGCGCGGCCAGACGTGATGCGGCCTGTGGGGTCACGTCGCACGTCTCACCAGGCCCCAGCTCGAGTGCACCGAACTGCGGGCCCGCGGGGTGTGGGACTCGGTGCGTCGCGTGCGGCGCGATCGTCACGGTGATGAGCTCGGTCACAGCAGCCGCCCGAAATACAGGTTGTTGGGCAGCATCGCGCGCACCGGCATCTGCCCGAGATCGATATTCAACGGCCCGAGCGCCCTGACAGCGGGGTTGCGGTACGCTTCGTCGACTTGGTCTTGGTACCGGGCGAATGCCGCGATCGCCGAGTTCTGCAGATCGACCCCCTCGCGCATGAGCGCCTGGATCTCGGCCGGCCGCGTCGCCACCCACCGGTTCAACGCCGCGATCGCCGCAGCCACTTCGGGCGCGCCGGCCTCGAGCTCGGCGACCGTCTCGCGCGCGGCCGCCTTCGCCATGTCGTCGTGGATCAGCGGCAGCAGCGCCTCTACGCGGGCGGCCATCCGGCGCGCACCGGCGGCGGCCTCCTCGAGCTTGCTGAGCTGCTTGTCGTCGAGATGCAGCAGCCCGGCCTGGCGCTCGTGCTCGGCCTGTTCGGCCTCGGCGAGCAGCTCAGCGCGGCGAGCTTCGGCATCGGCCAGGGCGCGCTGGTAGGTGGCCGCGCCGCCCTCCGTGGGGCGCAGCGCGAGGACCTGAGCGAGCGTCACCGGCGGCCCGCCTTCAAGACGAAATCCGCAGCCGCTTTCGCGGTGGCGAACTTGGCGGCCGGCTTCAGCTTTGGTGCGGCCGTGCTCTCGCGCTTTCCGGCGCTCAGGATGAGCGCCGCAGTGCGCGTGGCCTCGCTCTCCTGCACCGGCTCGGTGATCGGCACGTTTGCTTTGGCGAGGTGTGCGAAGCGGCCGGGCGCCGCTTGCGCGGCTTTTGCCGGTGGTGCGGCCGGGGGTGGTCGCCGGACCGGAGCACTCGCCGGTTTCGCGCCTGCCGCGCCCTTCGAGGCGCGTGCCAGACCGGGAAGAGGTCGCGGGGCTGCCGGGCTTACTCGCAACGCGCGTTTGCCCCCGGATGCCCGCTCGAGCTCGGCTTCGCTACCCGCCGGCCCCGCGCGGCGTTTGATGAGAGCACCAGGGGATCTCGTGGTTTTCATGTGACCGATTCTGGCGGCCATTCGGACTTTGCTCTACTGTTCCGAATCGATTTCTGCGCCGCGGATGCCGAGCTCCCAGATCTGCGTTCGCCCGAGAGTCGCGCCGTTATTTGTCGACATGAAGTCGAACAGCGCCTGGCGCCGCGCGTCGCCCAGTGGCGCGCCGCCGCGCTCACGATCCTGCATCCACGGGCCCGTCACGTAGTCGGACAAGTCCAGCGCCACCGCGGCCGCGGTCTTGCTGGACCAGGGGCGGGGATACAACGCGAGCACCGCCTGCAGTGCTTCACGCCGCTTGCGCTTCACCTGAGCGCGCGACGACATTGCGCGGCCGAGGGCCAGGTCGAGCACGTCGTCTGCCTCGTGCTGCGGCATCGCGGCCAGCACTCGGGCGAGGAGCAGAATGCGGTCGCGAAGCGGGCCTCTGCCGTCGTTCGCGCATCCGCGAACAGGGAGGGCGGCACCGGTCGGGTGGCCCTCCATCATTCCGCCGCCTCCGCGGTCTCGGCGGGCTCGTCGAGGAGATCCGGCATGTCGTCTGGCAGGTCAGTGAGCGCACCCTCCACCGCCTCCTGAACGATCGCCACGGCCTCCGCCCCCGATGCGCCGACCAGACGCGGGGCAAGCCGATAGGGCAGCGCCAGCACGAGGTTGCGCGCATTTGCGAAGTGGATGCCCCCCAAGCGCTCGAAGGCGGTTGCGCTCACCAAGCGCCCCTCCGCGATCCCGAGGTCGAGGGCCCGCAGACCGGCAATGGCCGCCACCCGGGCTGTCCGCGCTTCCCGCAGTGAGGCGCCAGCACGCAGCGACGGCGCCTCATTCTCCGGCCGCGCCACGCCCTCGAACTCGGTGCCGGCAAGCGCTTCGAGCGTCCCGTGCACCACGTCCCGCAGTGCGGCCGATGCTGCTGCCTGGGCCTTGCCCTCCGCGGCCGCCAGGAGCGCCGGCACCATTGCCCGAAGGGCTGCCTTCGTATGCTCGACGGCGGCGCACCAGCAGGTGCGGCAGTCTTCCACCGAGAGCAACCGCCGCTGCCGTCGGCGGAGCTGCGCCTGTCGGAGCCGCGCGATCGCCACCTCGCGGGCCCGTTCGGCAGCGGCGAGCGCTCCATCGGGCGGCGTGGACTGCTCTCGGAAGTTCCCAAGGCCAGCGTCCCGCAGCGCGGCGTCCGTTGCCGCCGCATCGATCGCGCCCGTGCCTGTCACTCTGAGATGCCCCGCGTGACGCCACCGCGACAGCGTCTGTCGCGAAATCCCGTGGCGCCGGCAGAAGGCTCCTGAACTCTCTTCAATCATGGAGCGATGTCACCCTCATTTTGGAGTGTGTGGCTAGCGGACTGTCGCGGTGCGCAATGCCCGCGTCGATGGGGGGGGGCCTCCGGAGGGAGCCGTGAAGGGGGGGTGGGGGTGGTCCGGTGCGCGGTTCTCGGGTTTCGCCAGGTGGCTCTGCCGGGTCGCGAGAGGGAGGAGGGCGCATCAGGCGCCCCTCCCTCGCCAGCGGCCACGGGGTCCTGTGCACGGGTATTGCGCGGTTCTTTGCGCGGTCTGCGATCTGCGCGGTTCTGCCATTTTGGACTAGGGGAAAAGTAGAACCGCGCACGCCCGAAATGCGCGGTTCCTGCGCGGTTCTCTGCGCGGGTCTCACGACTCATCTCCAGGAGCCATGAACCCTCGCAGCTGGCCGATGATCTCCGCCGCCTTGCTCTCGTTCAGCAGAACCCGCTCGGCTTCGTGTCGCCGTGTCGGATGAGTGTACTTCTCGACGAACAGCACACCGTTCGCGATCCACTGACGGATGACTCTCGCTGCCTGGTCGGCGCTCTTGTCGGTCGTGCCGGTGATCGTCTGACCGACCCATCGCTTGGCCTGACGGTGCGGCGCGTAGGACTCGCCTTCACCAGGTCCTTCGCGGATGAGGTCGAAGATCCTGACGATTGCCGACGCGTCGATCCCCTCAAAGAGTGCCGGCGGCTGCCACGTCGTGGTGACCTGGATGGTGTCGCCCTCGGGGTATTCGCAGGTGCCGTTCCCCAGCGGCACGCTCTCCAGCCTGAACCAGGTCGCCTTGTCGGGCGGCGGCGCGTAGTTCTCCTTGGAGCCGGCGATTCGACTGTAACGCCACGCCTCACGTTCGACGCCGAGCGGCTTCGCCTCCTCTGGGGTCATGCGAGCGAGGATGCGTGTGCTGCGGAAGGTGGCACGGAGGGACGTGGCGCCCATGAGGTCGTCGGCCTGGCCGGTAGACCCCTTTCGCAGGTGGTGCAGCACGAGAGCCGCGGCCCCGCTCTCCCAGGCGATGCGGTTCATCTCCGCCGCGACCTTGGCGATCATGACGTTGCTATTGCCGTCCTCGAAGCCATGGGCGTGGTTGAACGGATCGATGATCAGGAGCGCCGCACCCAGCTCGCGCAGGGCAACGACGATGTTGTTGCCATCGGGGTAGACGGCTTGCCCATCCTGCAGGGCGGCGAAGACGATCCGGTCCCGCGGACGCGTGATGAAGCGGATACTGTCGAGCGCCGCCTCATAGTCCACATCGTAGTGGTGGCAGGCGGCGGCGATGCGGCGATGCCACTCGTCCTGGTCGTCCTCGTAGCTGACGATGGCGACCGGTCCCGTGCGCCACACGCGTTCGCCCAGGAGCGCGCGGCCGGTGATCATGGCCAGGGCGATGGCCACCGCCATGGAACCCTTGCCACCCCCGTCGATGGCGCCAAGCACGGCGGTCTGCCCGAACAGGAGATAGTGACCGTACGCCCAGGGTCGCGGGGGGATGTTGGTCTTGCCGAGGGCGGGCAGCTGCAGGCATTCTAAGGCCCCTTGTGCGTCTCGCGGCGTCGTCCCGGAAGACTGGCGGGACGACGCTCCACCCGCGCTGACGCTTGCCTTGGCCGCGTCCAAGTTGGGGAAGCCGTCCACTACGCCGCCTCCCGCGTGATCGCCTGCTCAGCTACCCATGCAGCAACCCGGCACACCTCATGGGGCGGCAACCCCAGCCGTTGTCCCTCGGCCATAGCGGCCGTTTCGATCTCGTCCTGCGGCCTCATGTGCCGGATCATCTTGAACATGAGGCCGGCGAGCACCTTCCGCTCCGCGGCCTTCGTCAGCCCGAACCGCTGCGAAAGCTCGACCATCGCCCGCCTGCGGTCACCGCCGAAGTCGAGGATCACCACCACGTCGAAGGCATCGAGCGCGGTGACCGTGCACCAGGCCGGCAGATTGGCCGCGTGCAAGGGATCGCTGCCGTTATGGCTAAACACCCGCTCGATGCCGCCGAAGGTCTTGATATCCGCTCCGAAGGCGCCGCTGGCCGAGTTCGGGTGCCGGAACTTCGTGCCCGACCGGTCGTAGCCATGCGACAGCAGCACCTCGTTCAGGTCGAACCGTGACCGGAGCTTCTCGATCAACGAGTCGTCGGGGTTGAAGCCTGCGGCGATCTTCGCCTCGCGGCGTGCAGCGGCTTCGGCGTGGGCTGCAGCGGCAATTCGCTCCTGCTCCGCCTGCCGTTCGTCGAGCAGCGCTCCGGCGGCCTCACGCAACCATGCTGCGTCGATCGGATTGCCCTCGAGGACGACCGTCTGATGCTTGTCCTCCTGACCGGGCGCGCAGCTCGGCAGATAGAACAGCGACGCCGCGCCCAGCTTGCTGCGGTCGAGACCGCCAGCCAGGTCGAGCCTCTTGGCGATGACTTCCGGTGCCGGGAGCTCGTGGTCAATCTCCTCGGACAGCGGAAGGACGATGCGATAGCGCGGCGCCGCGCGGGAGTGATTGTGCGAGGTGTAAATGACCGCCGCCCACCCAGCGGCCCGCACCCGAGCGGCCGCTACTTCAAGAGCCGGCGGCACTTCGCCTGTCTGCTTGTCCGTCTCGCAGTCGAGGGCGACGGCCGTGCGGGCGAGCAGGTTGCGCTTCAGGCGGCGGACCTGTCGGCCATCAAGCTCAGGGACGAAGCGCGCGGTGGCGAAGGACGGACCGTCCTTCGCGCCCTCCCGGCGCCACCAGAACACGCTGGCGAAGCTGTCCCAGGTCATCCGCTCAGGAACGCCAAGAGCCGGGCGTCCCCTCACGACAGCAGCTTCAAACCAGGAGATGGTCATGAGGTCGGAGGGATAGGTCACCCGACACCCCCTGCGCGCAACTCCGCCGCTCGCCACGCGAGGCGTTCGGCCGCCGCATGATGACCGTGGCTAAGCTCGACGTCGGCCAGACGATCCAGCGTCGCGGCATCGCGCGTGCGATACTGGTTGCAGGGGAAACCGGAGTGGGATATGGACTGGGCTTGTTCGCTCGCCAGCGATGAAGACCCAGCCCCCGCGACGCCGGCCCCCGGTGTCCGGGGGTTCTTCATGACTACGCGGCCTCTCGCTCGGCCATCTTGGTCGCGAGATACGCGTCGATCTCTTCCTCGACCCAAGCCACCGTCATCGGCCCGAGGCGCACGCGCTTCGGAAACTGGCCGGCCTTCTCTAGCCGGTCCACATGCATCCTGGAGTAGGGAATCCCCTTGTCCACCTCAAGCTGCGGGAAACGCAAAAGCCGCATGGCCGACTCCTGAAAGCAAACAACCGTATGCTGACTGGTATCAGAAGGGCGTTCGGAGTTGCAAGGATAAACGTGGAACTGTATGTTGCGTGTTGATATGAGCGATCAGCTGTTCTCGACGAACGATGTCTGCCGGGCTGCGGGGATCTCGCGCGGGACCTTCGATGCCTGGGTGCTACGAGGCTATTTCGGCCTGGGGCCTGGTCCAGGGACGGGCCGCCAGCGGGAATTCACGCTTCTACAGACAATCCGCCTCGCCGCAGCCGCAGAGCTGGTCAGGGTGGGGGTGGGCGTGAGCATCGCTGCTTCTGCGTCTAGCCGCGTTCAGGAGCGGATGTATCTGGGTGATCAGCAGTTCGCTCTGATCCTGGCTTCTCCCCGTGCTGCACCTGTCGATAGTCGGTCGACCGAGAGGGGGCCGGCTGTCGCGTGCGTGAATTACGCGAGCTGGGATGAGCTCCGCGAGTTCCTCGCTCAGCGTATGGGCCAGCCATCTCCCGCTGCGGTGGCTATGGTCGAGATCGGCGTCTTGGCTGCGCGAGTTTCTGAGGCGCTGCAGATAGCCTCTCAGGTTCCGGAGCCCTTGACGATGAAGTCTGCCGGGGATGCACACCGCCCTCGCACGTCATCCACGAGACGCCGCAAGTAGCTCCTCTAGCCGCTTGCTCCACGTCTCCAATGCCCGTCGCACTTCGGGCAAGTACGTATGCTGGTCATAGCGCGATGTCACGCTGCGGTCGGCGTGGTCGAGCAGACGCTCAATTACGATTCGCGGCGTTCCGAGTTCCGCGAGCCTGGTCGCAACGCTACGCCGGATGTCATGCAGCCGCCATGGTGCGATTTCGGGGCCGAGCCGCTCGTCCAAAATCGCTTTGACCTTGCTGTAGCCGCTCACCGGTGCCACCCCGTTCGTCGACAGTACGTATTCGCTATGGCGAGGTGACCCGGTCAGCAGCGCCACCGCGGAAGAAGGCAGGGGAACAACATGTGGCCGGCCGCCCTTCATGGCCTCCGCTGGCACGCGCCACACGCCCTCTTCGAGATCGAGATCGCGCCACCGCATGTTTGCTGTCATGGTCCGACGTTGGCCGAGCAGGATGAGCAGCTGCACCAGCTGTCCCATGGGATACGCCTGCACCTCAGCCGCGATCCAAACTCGGACGAGCTCAGCCTCAGATAGGACACGGTCCCGTCGCTGCTCTTTCGCCGGCGCTGTGACTCCGGCAACGGGCGACTGCTCGATCTCCCCGCGCTCGACAAGCCAGGCGAACAGCTTTCGGGTAGCCGCAAGCACACGGTTTGCCCCAGCGCGGTACCCCGCGTCGCCCAACTCATCCAGCATCTTGAGGATGTCCGTTCGGCGTATGGTCTGCACCCGTCGATCGGGCCAGCGCGTCCCCACGTGGCGCTGCAGGAGGCGTTCAGTCGTGCGCCAGTCTCGATTGCGCACCTTGGCGTAGCGCATGATGAATTCGGCGATGGCCTCGGTCACCAGCGGCGCCGTGGCCTCCCTTGTCTCCGCTTCCGGATCTACGCCACGTTCGACTTGGCCGAGGATCTCACGGGCTCTATCCCTGGCATCTTCCAGTCTCGGGAAGCTGGCGAAGGGGAACGTCTTCCGACGCTGATTGCCGCCGTACCGGTAAAACAGGATCCAGGCCTTGTGACCACGGCTAGACAGCCGCAACCCGAAGCCGGGCAGCAGGCTGTCAAACAC
>Ga0097682_1002875_pt1 | contig 11230 bp, 7 predicted proteins | sample ThiBio_1000_biof_2_FD_72843 | JGI IMG/M metagenome (GOLD analysis project Ga0097682, IMG submission 72843) | Wastewater bioreactor microbial communities from Cape Town, South Africa - Thiocy_cont_1000_biof - 1398105538229 (version 2) (version 2) ...
CCAACGCCACGAAGCCGCCGAACACGAAGAAATAATACAGCGAGAACCGCCACACCCGGATATCGGCCAGCGGCGCCAGCTGCTCGCGCAGCGGCATCGGCTTGCCGTGCTCCGCACGGCGCGCCCGCAGCACCGGGTCGTCGGTGGTGGTGAACCAGAACACCGCCGCCATCACCACCAGCGCCGCCGCCCAGACCTGGGCCACCACCGGCCAGCCGAACGCCACCATCACGAAGGGCGCGAGGAACTTGGTCACCGCGGCGCCCACATTGCCGACGCCGAAGATGCCGAGCGCCGTGCCCTGCCGCTCCTGCGGATACCAGCGCGAAACATAGGCGATGCCAACCGCGAAGCTGCCGCCGGCCAGCCCCACGCCCAGGGCGGCCACCAGCATCATCGGATAGGTGGTGGCATAGGACAGCAGGAAGGTCGAAACCGCGGCGGCCAGCATCACCAGCGCAAACACCGCCCGCCCGCCGTAACGGTCGGTCCAGATGCCCAGCCCCAGCCGCACCAGCGAGCCGGTCAGGATCGGCGTGCCCACCAGCAGCCCGAACTCGGTCTCGTCCAGCCCGAGCTGCTGCTTGATGCCGATGCCGATGATCGAGAATATCGTCCAGACGGCAAAGCATACGGTAAAGGCCACCGTGCTGGCCGAAAGCGCCCGCGTCGCCTCGGCGCTGCTTGCTGGTGCAGGAACAGCCATCGCGTCTTCCCTCCGTCACACCGCGTCAGCAGCGGCGTGAGAATGCGCGCATCCTGCACCGATCGGCGCGTTGACGTGAATCAACCCCGTCCGGATCGGCCAAATTTGGCAATTGCCAATTTATTGCGCCCATGAGAGCAATCACGCGCTATGATTGCCACACCGGGAACGACGAGGAAGCAGCGTGAACAGCGGATTGGCCACTTTGCGCGCGGTTCCGATGTTCGAACGGCTCGACGCCACACTGCTCACCCGCCTGGACGCGATCACCGCCGTCACGCACCTGCCGCCCGGCCACCTCCTGTGCCGCCAGGGCGAACAGGCGGCGCACCTGCACATCCTGCTCGACGGTCAGGTGGCGCTGTCCGGCATCGCGCCAGACGGCGCCGAGACGGTGCTGGAGGTGGCGCAGCCGGTGTCGCATTTCGTGCTGGCCGCGGTGCTGACCGACATGCCCTACCTGATGTCGGCCCGCACCGTCACCCGGTCGCGCGTGCTGATGCTCCCCGCCCCCGGCCTGCGCGCCCTCACCCGCACCGAGCCGGCGCTGGCGCTGGCGCTGCTGGGGGCCATGGCACGCGACTACCGCGCCATGGTGCGCCAGGTGCGCGACCTGCGGCTGCGCACCGCCGCCCAGCGCCTGGGCTGCTACCTGCTGGCCCTGGTGGCCGAAGCCCCGGGCAATACCGCCCGCCTGCGCCTGCCGTTCGACAAGGCGTTGCTCGCCTCCCGCCTCGGCTGCCGCCAGGACAGCCTGTCCCGCGCCTTCGCCACCTTGCGCGAGTACGGGGTGGAAACCCACGGCGCCGCCGTGGCGCTGCACAACATCGCCGCCCTGCAAGCCTTCGCCCTGCCCGACGAACTGGCCGACCTGCCGACCGACCCGGGCTGACGCAGCCCCTACAGCGCCGCCGCCACCCGTGCCGCCACCCCGGCCCAGTCGCCCGGCGCCGCCTGGCGGAACTGCCGCAGCGTCGGGTACCACGGGCTGTCGTCGCGGTGCAGCAGCCAGCGCCAGCAGGTGTCGAAGCGGTTGAGCAGCCAGACCGGCCGGCCCAGCGCCCCGGCGAGGTGCACCACGGCGGTATCCACCCCGATCACCAGGTCCAGCGCCGCCACCAGCGCCGCGGTGTCGGCGAAATCATGCAGCTCGTCGGTCCAGTCGTGCAGCACCAGCCCCGGCGGCGGCGCCTGGCCGGATGCCGGGCCGACCTGCAGCGACACGAAGCGCACCCCCTCCACGCCGGCCAGCGGCGCCAGGGCGGACAGCGGCATCGAGCGGCGGCGGTCCATCAGCTGTGCATCCGGCTCATCCGGGTGCAGTCCGCCGGCCCAGACCAGCCCGACGCGGCGCCCCGGCAACCCGGCCAGCCGCCCCCGCCAGGCCGCCACGCGGGCCGGGTCGGCGGCCAGATAGGGCACCTGCGCCGGAATGCTGTCCGGCGTGGTACCGAAGGCCAGCGGCAGGCTCAGCAGCGGGCAGGACAGGTCAGCCGGCGGCGGCTCGGCCCGCATGTCGTGCACCTCCGCCACCCCCGGCATGCCCGCCAGCAGCCGGGTCAGCGCCGGCGGCACGCGCAGCAGCACCGTGGCCCCGCGCGCGGCGGCCAGCGGCGCGTAGCGGACGAATTGCAGCGTGTCGCCATAGCCCTGCTCGGCCCAGAGCAGCAGCCGCCGGCCCGCCAGCGGCTCGGCGCCGGTCCAGCGCGGCGGGGCGATCGCGGCGGCCGCCTCGCGATAGCCGGGCAGCCGCCATCGTGCCTCGAAATCGGCCCAGCCACCGGCGAAATCGCCCAGCAGCAGCCGCGCGGTGGCGCGGTCGGCGCGCACCCGCTCGGCATCCAGCGACCCCGGCGCCAGCGCCAACGCCGTGTCGAACGCCGCCAGCGCCTGCTCCGGCCGGCCGCGCCGCAGCAGTAGCGCCGCCAGATTGCCGCGCGCCACCACCGAGCGCGGCGCCTGGCGCAGCACGGCGCGAAAGCTGGCCTCGGCCTCGGCGATGCGGTCCTGCGCCACCAGCGCCACCCCCTCGTCGATCAGCCGCCCCACCAGGGCGGCGCGCGAGCCCAGCAGCGCCAGCGCTCGCCGCAACCCGGCATCGCCCGGCCGCAGCCGCAGCGCGGCGCGCAGCGCCGTGGCGGCCGCCTCCCAGGCCCCCTCCTCCTGCAATTCGTGGGCCTGCCGGTGCAATTCCTGCCAGTCCGGCGCCGTTTCAGCCACCGAGGCGCTCCCGCAGGGCGGCAGCGGCGGCGGCCACCACCGGCGCCCAGGCATCCTGGGCGGGCGGGCGGAAGATGCACATGCTGGGGTACCAGGGCGAATCCGCCCGGTCGAGCAGCCAGCGCCAGTCGCTGTCGAAGCGGTTGAGCAGCCAGACCGGGCGGCCCAGCGCGCCCGCCAGGTGGGTGACCGCGGTGTCCACGCCGATCACTAGGTCCAGCGCCGCGACCAGCGCGGCGGTGGCGGCGAAATCAGTCAGCTCCGCTGTCCAGTCATGCAGCATCATCGTCTCAGGAGGCGATCGTTGCGCCTCCTTCTGGAGCGACACGAAGGCCACCCCCGGCACCGCCGCCAGCGGCCCCAGCAAACCCGGATCGACGGCGCGGCGGCGGTCCGAGCGCAGCGCCAGCGGATGGCCCGCCCGCCAGTTGCCCGCCCAGACCAGCCCGACCGCGATCCGCCCCCTGCCCGCCAGCCGGGCCCGCCACGCCGCCACCTCGGCCGGGTCGGCATGCAGGTAGGGCACGGCAGCCGGCACCGTCGCCAGCGTGGTGGCGAAGGCCAGCGGCAGGCTCAGCAGCGGGCAATGCAGGTCGTGCGGCGGCAGTTCGGCGCCTTGTTCCACCACCGTCGCCACGCCCTGGGTGCGGGCCAGCAGCCGGCAGGCCGGGCCCTGCGCCTCCAGCACCACCCGCGCCCCGCGCGCGGCCAGCAGCGGCAGGTAGCGGGCGAACTGGAAGGTGTCGCCGAAGCCCTGCTCGGCCCAGACCAGCACGGTGCGCCCGGCCACATCCTCGGCGCCGGTCCAGCGCGGCGCCGGCAGGGCGCGCTTCGCGGCGGGGAACACGTCCAGCCGCCAGCGCGCCTCGTAGTCGCGCCAACCCTGCGCGTAATCGCCCAGCGCCAGGGCGGACAGCGCGGCGTTCCAGCGGTGCACCGGCTGCCCCGGCTCCAGTTCCACTGCGCGGCGAAAGCCGGCCAACGCCTCGGCATGGCGGTTGCGCTCGCTGAGCACCCGCGCCTGCCCGGCATGCGCAGCGGCGAGTCGCGGGTCCAGCGCCAGGGCGCGGGCGAAGCTGTCGCGGGCGGCGTCGTCCTGCCCGGCGGCGCGCAGCGCGAGGCCCAGATGCAGATGCAGCAGCGGCTGGCGCGGCGCGGCGGCCAGGGCGGCGCGGTAGGCCTCGGCCGCCGCCGCCGGCTGCCCGTCCGCCAGCAGCGCGTCGGCGAGGTCGATCCGGGCGGCGGCGAAATCCGGCCTTGCGGCCAGCGCCGCGCGCAGCCGGGCGATGCCCTGCTCCCGCGCGCCGAGCCGCAGCAGCGCCACCCCCTGCCGGTGCAGCGCCGCCGCCGCGCTCATGCTCGCATACTCACGGCCGGGCGCTCAAAGACGGGCGCTGGCCAGCTCCGCCAGCGCGGCCGCCACCTCGGCCAGCACGCCGTCCCAGTCGCCCGCCTGTTTCTGGCGGAACAGCCGGGCGGACGGGTACCAGGGGCTGTCCGCGCGGCGCAGCAGCCAGCGCCAGTCCGGCACCGCCGGCAGCAGCACCCAGACCGGGCGGCCCAGCGCGCCGGCCAGATGGGCGGGCGCGGTATCGACGCTGATGACCAGGTCGAGCTGCTGCATGATGGCGGCGGTGTCGGCCAGGTCGCCGACCAGGCCGCGCGGATCGACCAGCCCCTCGATCTGGCCGAGGGCCCGCATATCGGCCTCGCGCACGTCCTTCTGCACCACGTGGAAGGTGCAGCCGGGCGCCGCCAGCACGCCGGCGAGGCGGTGCAGCGGCAGGCTGCGGTTGCGGTCGTTGCCGTGGTCACGGCTGCCCGACCAGGCGAGGCCGACGCGCAGGTAGCGGCTGCGATCCGCACCCTGGCGGCGGAACAGGCCCAGCCCCGCCGGGGCAGGCGCCGGGCGCAGCCGGTCGGCCCAGGCCGCCAGCCGGTTCGCCGGCACGGTCAGGTAGGGGGTTTCGGCCGGCAGCGTGTCCAGCGTGGTGCCCAGCGCCAGCGGCAGCCCGACCAGCGGGCAATGCAGGTCGAATGCCGGCACGCCCTGGTCCAGCGGGCAGATCTGCGCCACGCCGGGCACCGAGGCGGCCAGCGCCGCCAGTTCCGGCTGCACCGCCAGCAGCACGCGCCCGCCGCGCGCCGCCACCTCCGGCACGAAGCGGAGGAACTGGATGCTGTCGCCCAGCCCCTGCTCGCAATAGACTAGGATGCTGCGCCCGGCGATCTGGCCGCCGTCCCAGGCGGGGCCGGCGCTGCGGATCGGGTTGGCGGCCATCGAGGGGCGCAGCCAGCGCGCCTCGTAATCGGCGAAGCCGCCCGGCAGGTCGCCCAGCAGCAGGCGGATCATGCCGGCGCTGGTGCGCTGCTCCGGCCCCTCGGCCGGCAGGCTCGCCGCCATGCGCAGGCTGGCCTCGGCCTCGTCGACATGGCCCTGGGCCAGCAGCGCGAAGCCGAGGCTGGCATGCGCGAAGCCCTTGCCGGGGCGCTGGGACACCGCGATGCGCGCCTGCGCCGCCGCCTCGTCCAGCGCGCCGAGGTCGCGCAGGGCGTGGCTCAGGCTGCACCGCTCATCGACCAGGTCGGGGCGCAGGGTCAGCGCCTGCCGGTGGCTGGCCACCGCCGCCTCCAGCTCGCCCAGTTCCTGCAGGATCACCCCCAGGCTGGCATGAGCCTCGGCCAGCCCCGGCTGCAAGGCGAGCGCGGCGCGGCAGGCCTCGGCGGCCTCGGCGCGACGTTCCAGCATCTGCAGGGCGCTGGCGCGGCCCATATGCGCGGCCGGATCGTCCGGGCGCAGCGCCGCCGCCGCGTCGAAGCTGGCCAGTGCCTCCGGCCACAGGCCCTGGCCGGCCAGCGCGACCGCCAGCGCCATCTGCGCGGGGGGCAGCGCGGGTGCGGCCGCGACGGCGGCGCGGAAGCAGTCCAGCGCCGCCAGCGCCTCGCCCCGCGCCTGCAACGCGAAGCCCAGATGCAGCCGCGCCGGCAAGTGGTCCGGCAGGCGCGCAAGCACGGCACCGAAGGCGGCAATCGCCTCGTCGACGCGGCCCTGCGCCTGCAAGGCGCGGCCGAGATCGGTGCCAATGCCGGGATCGTCGGGCGCCGCCGCGCCGGCCCGGCGCAGCATGGCCTCGGCGGCGACCGGGTCGCCGGCCAGCAGCAGCGCCGCGCCCAGCCCGGCCAGCGTCTCCAGCCGGCCGGGTTGCAGGGCCAGCGCCGCGTTGTAGCAGGCCAGCGCCTCGCCGCCCTGGCCCAGCGCCAGCGCCACCCGGCCCAGCGCCACCTGCGCCTCCACCATGTCGGGCGCCAGGGCGCAGGCGCGGCGCAGCGCATCGGTCGCCTCGCCCGTCCGCCCGGCATCCCACAGCGCGCCGCCCAGGTTGCACAGCAGCGGTGCGTCCTCCGGCGCCTGCTCCACCGCGCGCTCCAGGCAGGCGATCGCCGGCTCCAGCCGCCCCTGCGCCTTCAGCCCCAGGCCGAGGCTGTTCCAGGCCTGCGGGAACACCGGCAACTGGCCGACCGCCTCCCAGATGCGCGCCACCCCCTCTCCGGTGGCGCCCTGGGACAGCCGCACCGCGCCGGCTAGGTGCAGCGCGTCCGGGTTCAGCGGATCGCGCTCCAGCACGCTGGCATAGCAGGCATAGGCGTCATCGAGCCGCCCGGCGCCGTGATGGGCAAGGCCGGACCGCAGGATGGCGGCGAGATCGGCCTCCTCGACGGCGGAATCTGACATGGGCGCGGGGTCTCCGTATGCGGGCGGCGTCATATTCTACAGATGAGGCCGCCGGCCGGGCGATACCAGGGCGCGCCGGGCGATCACAATGCCTCCAGCGCCGCCGCCACCGCCGCGACCACGCCGGCCCAGTCGTCCCGCCCGTCCGGCTGGCGGCGCTGGCGGAACAGGCGGGCGGTGGGGTACCACGGGCTGTCGCGCCGCACCGCCAGCCAGCGCCAGTCGGCGGCGGCGGGCAGCATCGCCCAGACCGGGCGGCCGAGCGCGCCGGCCAGATGCAGCACCGGGCCATCCACCGCGATCACCAGGTCCAGGCAGCACAGCGCGGCGGCGAGGTTGGCGGCATCGGCGGCGGCGGCGCGCAGGTCCAGCAGCGCCGGGAAGCGGTCCAGCACCGCCGCCTCCACGGCGTCGGTGCCAAATGGGCCGATCGGTGGGCCGAGCGCGTGCAGGCGCACCGGCAGCACCGCCAGCGCATCGAGCAGCCGGCCCAGCGCGGCGGCCGGCATGCGGGTCGGCGGCATTCCGGCCTCGGACTCCGGCAGGCTGTTGCTCCAGGCGATGCCGATGCGCCGGCTGCCGGCGGCATCGGGGGGCAGCACCTCCCGCCAGCGCGCCAGCAACACCGGCGGGGGCGCGAGGTAGGGCAAGCGGGCGGGCACCGTCGGCAGGGTGGTGGCGAAGGCGCGCGGCAGGTCGGCCAGGGCGCAGCGCAGGTCGAACGGCGGCAGCGCCGCGCCGGGCAGCAGCAGGGTGATGGCGGGGTTGCCGGCAAGCTCGGGGGCGGCGGCCAGTAGCGCATGCAGCGGCGGCTGCACCCGCAGGATCACCTCCGCGCCGAGGGCAGCCACCATCGGCACGTAGCGGACGAATTGCACGCTGTCCTCCAGCGTGCGCTCGGCGTGCAGCAGGATGCGCTTGCCGGCGAGGTCGGCCTCGCCGCTCCAGACCGGCTGGCGCAGCCGGGATTCCAGCGGCGGCGCCGGGTCGTCGTGCAGCCGCCAGACGAATTCGGGCCAGCCGCCGGCATAGTCGCCCAGGGTCAGCCGGGCCAGCGCGGCGCCGTGCCGGGCCTCGGTCAGCGCCGGGTCCAGCGCCGCCGCCTCGGCATAGCGGGTGGCCGCCTCGGCGGGGCGGCCCAGCGCGCGCAGGGCGTGGCCGGCCACCATATGCGCCTCCGCCGCCGCCGGCTCGCGCGACAGGACGGGGCGCAGCCCGGCCAGCGCGGCGGCGGCGCGGCCCTGGCGCAGCAGCGCGCGGCCCAGCACCGCCTGCGCCGACGGCAGGCCCGGCCGCAGCGCCAGCATACCGCGCAGGGTCACGATCGCCGCCGGAACGCGCCCCAGCGCCAGCAGCGCGCGGCCGAGCAGCACGCCGGAGGCGGTGTCGCTCGGCCGCTCCGCCAGCGCGCCTTGCAGCGCCGGCACGGCGGCGACCCAGTTGCCGCGCGCGGCCAGCGCCGCCCCCAGCCCGGCCAGCGCGCCGGCCAGCGTGGGCGCCAGTTCGCGGGCGCGCAGCATGGCGGTGATCGCCCCCTCCGCCCGGCCGGACGCCAGCAGTGCCAGCCCGAGGTTCAGCCAGGCCTCGGCGTCGGCCGGCGCCTTGCCGAGCACCTGCCGATACACCGGCACCGCCTCGGCGGCCTGCCCGTTGGCGCGCAGCAGGTCGCCCAGCCGGCGCAGCATCGCCGGGTCGCCGGGCCGGTGGGCGACCGCCTCGCGCCAGGCGGCAATCGCCTCCGGGGCGCGGCCCAGTCCTTCGAGCAGTTCGGCGAGGTTCGCCCAGGCGGCCGGGAAGGCCGGCTGCACGGCCAGCGCCTGGCGCAGCAGGCCCACCGCCGCCGCCGGGTCGCCCTGCTGCGCGCGGGCCAGCCCGGACAGATGCAGCGCATCGGCCCGGCCCGGCCAGGCGGCAGCGGCCGGATCGGCCAGCACCCCGGCATAGCCGCGCAGCGCCTCGCCGGGCCGGCCGGCCTGATGGGCCTGCATCGCCGCCGCCAGCCGGGCGGTCAGGTCGTCCTGGGGAGGCGGCGGCATTCCCTAGCCGCGCGGCAGGGTGGCGACGAAGCCGCGCAGCGCCGCGGCCACCGCATCCACCACGCTGTCCCAGTCCCCCGGCGCCGGCTGGCGGAACAGCCGCATGCCGGGGTACCACGGGCTGTCGGCGCGGCCGAGCAGCCAGCGCCAGTCCGGCGAGAACGGCAGCATGACCCAGGTGGGGCGGGCCAGCGCGCCGGCCAGATGGGCCAACACCGTATCGACGCAGATCACCAGATCCATCTGCGCCACCGCCGCGGCGGTATGGGCGAAGTCCTGCAACTCGCTGCGCATGTCCGACACGCCGCCGAGCCCGGCCAGCACCGGGCGATCGGCCTCGGCGACGTGCAGTTGCAGCACCACGAAGCGGCACTCCGCCGCCTCCACCACCCGGCGGAACGACTGGAGCGGGATCGAGCGGTTGTGGTCGTTGCGGTGGTCCGGGTTGCCGGCCCAGGCGATGCCGATGCGCGGCCCCCCGCCCTTCAGCAGGCCGGCCCAGCGGCGGGCATGCGGCGCCGGCACCGGCAGGTAAGGCACCCGCGCCGGGATGGTCTCCAGCCTGGTGCCGAAGGCGCGCGGCAGGCTCATCAGCGTGCAATGCAGGTCGCATTCCGGCCGCGCCTCGTCGCTGGAAATCACCTGCTCGGCGCCGGGAAAGCCGGCCAGCAGGGTCTTCAGCGCCGGCTGCACCTCCAGCACCACGCGCGCGCCGCGGGCGGCGACCAGGGGCCCGTAGCGCACCATCTGGAGCGTGTCGCCGAAGCCCTGCTCGGCCTGCAACAGGATGCGCCTGCCCGCGAGGTCGGCCGCCCCGGTCCAGACCGGCAGGTCCGGGCGTGGGCGGACGGTCAGCGGCACCCCGCATTGCCAGCGGCTTTCGTACTCCTCCAGCCCGGCGGTGAAGTCGCCCTGCACCAGCCGGGCCATGGCGAGGTTGGCCTGGGCCGAATGGTTCTCGGGGTTGAGCAGGATGGCGGCGGAGAGGGCGGTGACCGCCTCCTCCACACGGTTCAGCGAGCGCAGGGCGTTGCCGATGCCCTCCTGGGCCGCGTCCAGCCGCGGGTCCAGCGCCAGGGCGCGGCGGAACTGGTCGATCGCCGCCTCGAACCGGCCGAGGCCCATCAGCGCGTCGGCCAGGCAATGCGGGCCGGCGGCGGCCTGCGGGTGGGCGGCGACGATGGCGCGGGCGTTGTCGTGCATCTCGTCCCACAGCCGCAGCTTGGCCAGGGCGGCGTGCAGGTTGCTGCGCGCGTCCAGCCGGGCCGGGGCCAGCCGGATCGCCGCGCGGTAGCAGGCGGCGGCCTCGGCCGGCCGCTCGCGCGCCATCAGCGCGTTGCCCAGGCCGAGCTGCGCCTCCACCGAGTCCGGCCGCAGGGCCAGGGCGCGGCGCTGCAAGGCTTCGGATTCGGCGAAGGATTTCGCCTCCAGCGCCACCGCCCCCAGGTTGACCAGCGCCTCCGGATAGTCCGGCCGCAGCACCAGTGCCTGGCGGAAGCAGGGCCCGACCTCGCCGTGGCGGCCGAGCGCGCGCAGGCTCACGCCCAGGTTCAGCGGGATGGTGGCGTCGGCCGGGCGCAGCGCCATGGCGGCGCGCAACGCGGCCTCGGCCTCGGCATGGCGGCCCTCGGCCTGCAAGGCGAGGCCCAGGGCGGCGCGCACGCTGCCGTCGCGCGGGCGCAGCGTGGCGGCGCGGCCCAGCGCGGCCATCGCCTCCGCCCCGCGCCCCAGTTCGCGCAGCGTGTGGCCCAGGCCGGCCAGGGCCTCGCCGTCATCACCATGCAGCGCCAGGGCACGTTGGAAGCTCGCCACCGCCTCGTCGCGGCGGCCGGCGCGGCGCAGCGCGGTGCCCAGGTTGGCCCAGGCGGCCGGCATGGCCGGGCTGGCGGCCAGGGCGGCGCGGATGCGGGAGATGCCGGCCTCGGTCTGGCCGTCGTTGATCTCGATCAGGCCCAGCAGATGCAGCGCGTCCGGGTTGTTCGGCTCGGCGGCCAGCACGTCGCGATACAGCGCGCGTGCCTGCACGCCCCGCCCGGCCTGATGGTGCGCCAGCGCCGCGCGCAGCAGCCCGGCGGTATCCGGCGGGCCCGAGGCGGCGCTCATCCGCCGCCAGGGGCGCCGCCGGGCGTACCGCGCAACCGGTCGAGATTGGGCAGCAGCGCGGTGGCCAGCCCGATCAGCGGCAGGAACGAGGACGCCTTGAACACGAACTCGATGCTGGTATGGTCGGCCAGCCGGCCCATCGCCGCCGCGCCCAGCCCGCCCAGGCCGAAGGCGAAGCCGAAGAACAGCCCGGCCACCATGCCGACCCGGCCGGGCAGCAATTCCTGCGCATAGACCAGGATGGCCGGGAAGGCCGAGGCCATCACCATCCCGATCACCACCGTCAGCGCCCCGGTCCAGAACAGGTTGGCGTAGGGCAGCGCCAGGGTGAACGGCAGCACGCCCAGAATCGAGATCCACATCACCGTCTTGCGCCCGATCCGGTCGCAAGACGGTGATGTGGATCTCGATTCTGGGCGTGCTGCCGTTCAC
>Ga0097682_1002922_pt1 | contig 11035 bp, 10 predicted proteins | sample ThiBio_1000_biof_2_FD_72843 | JGI IMG/M metagenome (GOLD analysis project Ga0097682, IMG submission 72843) | Wastewater bioreactor microbial communities from Cape Town, South Africa - Thiocy_cont_1000_biof - 1398105538229 (version 2) (version 2) ...
CCGGCTGGTCCGACCCGCGGGAGGATGGTGCGCTCCCTGACGTGTACATCGCGATGGGACAGACCGCGGAGAACGTCGCCCGCTATCGGGGTATCACCCGCGCCGAACAGGACGAGTTCGGTGTGCGGTCGCAGAATCTGGCGGAACAGGCGGTCGCGGCCGGTTTCTGGGCCACGGATATCACCCCGGTGACCCTGCCGGACGGCAGCATCGTGGATCGCGATGACAGCCCGCGCCCCGGGGTGACTATCGACGCGGTCTCGGCGCTGCAACCGGTGTTCCGGCCGAATGGGACCGTCACGGCCGGCAATTGCTGTCCGCTCAATGATGGCGCTGCCGCGATCGTGATCATGTCGGATATCACGGCGAAGGACCTAGGGCTGACCCCGCTGGCGCGGATCATCTCCACCGGAGTGTCCGGTCTATCACCCGAGATCATGGGCCTTGGTCCGGTAGCGGCATCGAACCAGGCCCTGGCTCGGGCGGGGGTGTCGATTGACGATATCGATCTGGTGGAGATCAACGAAGCCTTCGCCGCGCAGGTGATTCCCTCCGCCCGGGATCTAGGGGTTCCGATGGAGAAGCTGAACGTCTGCGGCGGCGCGATCGCCGTTGGTCATCCCTTCGGCATGACCGGGGCGCGTATCACCTCCACGCTGATCAACGCGCTGCGCTGGCACGATAAGCAGTACGGGCTTGAGACGATGTGCGTGGGCGGCGGGCAGGGTATGGCCATGGTCGTGGAGCGCCTGTCATGAGCGCCTCCGATCAGCGGTTTGCGGGGAAGACCGCGATTGTCACCGCGGCCAGCCGCGGTATTGGGTTGGCCATCGCGCGGAGGCTGGTTGACAACGGAGCCCGGGTGGTGATCACCGCCCGCAACCAGGATGCGCTGGGCGCGGCAGCCCTCGAATTGGGCGCCGACCGCGCGATAGCGGTGGTCGGTAAGGCCGATGACGAACAGCATCAGGACGCCACGATCGCGACCGCGATCGAAGAATTCGGCGGGGTCGATCTGCTGGTCAACAACGCCGGTGTGAACCCGATCTACGGGCCGCTGGCCGATCTCGACTTGGGCGCGGCCCGTAAGGTCGTCGAGGTCAACGATCTCGCGGCAATCTCCTGGACCCGTAAGGTCGTGGCGGCATCGATGGGCGATCGTGGCGGGGCAGTGGTCAACATTTCCTCGGTCGCCGCGCTGACACCCCCTGCCGGGATCGGCTTCTACGGTGCGAGCAAAGCGATGCTCCTGCACCTGACCAGGCAGTTTGCCCTGGAATTGGCACCCAAGGTGCGAGTCAACGCGGTCGCCCCCGCGGTCGTCAAAACCCGTTTCGCTGCCGCCCTGTACGAGGGCCGTGAGCAGAGCGTCGCGGCCCGTTATCCACTCGGGCGGCTCGGTGAGGTCGCGGATGTCGCTGGCCCGGTGTCGTTCCTGCTCTCCGACGATGCCGCGTGGATCACCGGGCAGGTCATCGTCATCGATGGCGGCGCCACGCTCACCGGCGGAGTGGAATGAATAAATTTGCCACGCCGACTGCATCCAGCAGCGCTCGTGCCGTCGCCGCGGTCGTTTTCGATTACGGCGGGGTGATGACCACGCCGATGAGGGGCTCGATTAACGCGGGGCTTGTCCACGATGGGATCGACCGTATCTCCTTTACGACAGCCCTTCGATCGTGGCTATCACGCTCTGCACCCAACGGCACTCCCATTCACCGGCTGGAGACCGGTGAGTTGGACCCGGTCGAGTTCGAACATCTGCTGGCTGCCGAATTACGCAGTCTCGACGGCAGTCCTGTCGATCCGGCTGGCCTACTGCGTCGGCTGTTCGCGCAAATGACGCCGGAGCCGACGATGTTCAAGCTCGTCGCGGATCTCCGTGCTGCTGGGGTGCGGGTGGCATTGCTTTCCAACAGCTGGGGCAACGCATATCCGAGGGAGGAACTCGATGTGATGTTCGATGCGGTCGTGATCTCCGCGGAGGTGGGCTTGCGCAAACCGCAGCCCGCAATCTACCGGATAGTCCTAGATCGCCTGGGCCTGCCTGCTGCGGGTGCCGTTTTCATCGATGACGCCGAGCCGAACCTCATCGGCGCCGCCGAGGTCGGATTGGATACTCTGCTGCACACCTCGGCGACCGTCACTCGCTCCCTGTTGGCCCGGCATATCCCTGCCCTTGACTCGACCGTCGATGCCGCCCGGCCGGAGGATGGCCTCACTGGCACCGTTGCTACGACGATCCGTTCACCCCGACCCGATCATGGTCGGCCCACAGCCGCGACGACGTCCTGACCATCACCTTCGGCGAGGAGTGAACCCCTGTGGCAGCACGAACGGCAATCATCACCGGCGCGGCTCGCGGGATCGGCGCCGGTGTAGCGAAACGTATGGCGGCGGAGGGTTACTCAGTCGCCGTCGTCGACCTGGATGAGGCGTCGGCGCAGTGCTGCGCCGACGAGATCACCGCCGCGGGAGGTGCAGCCGTCGCGATCGGCGCAGACGTGTCCGATGAGGCTGCTGCGCAGGCCGCCGTCGACCAGACTGCCGAGCGGCTCGGACCGCCGCTAGTACTGGTCAACAACGCAGGCATCATTAGGGACAATCTGTTGTTCAAGATGACGATCGCCGATTGGGACGCGGTCATGGCCGTGCACCTGCGTGGCGCGTTTTTGATGAGCCGCGCCGCGCAGGTGCATATGACAGCGGCGAAGTGGGGACGGATCATCAATTTGTCCTCGACGTCGGCGCTGGGCAACCGCGGCCAGGCCAACTATGCCGCGGCGAAGGCCGGCGTGCAGGGCTTCACCAAGACCCTCGCCATCGAGCTGGGCCGGTTCGGGGTGACGGTCAACGCCATCGCCCCCGGCTTCATCGAGACCGATATGACCCGGGCGACTGCCGCGCGCATCGGCGTGGATTTCGAGGACTTCAAAAAGGCGGTCATCGCCGAGGTCCCTGTGGCGCGCGGCGGCACACCCGATGATATCGCGCACGCCGCATCGTTCTTCGCCTCAGAGGGGGCTGGTTTCGTCTCCGGGCAGGTGCTGTACGTGGCTGGCGGGCCAAAAGCCTGACCATCCCACGGAGCCGGCTCGCACGACCCAGCGGAAGGAGCACCCATGCGCGTCTTCAACGGTATTGACGAGTTCGCGTCCGCAGTCGGCACGCACTTGGGCACCGGTGCCTGGCGCGCCGTCACCCGGCAGCAGGTCGACCTGTTCGCTGACGCCACCGACGACCACCAATGGATTCACGTCGACCCCGTGCGGGCGGCCGCAGGCCCGTTCGGCGGTCCGATCGCGCACGGATTCCTAACACTTTCGCTGCTCACTGCCCTTGTCCACGGCATCTACCGCGTCGACGGGCTTTCCATGGCGGTCAACTACGGGCTGAACAAAGTGCGATTCCCCGCCCCAGTCCTGGTCGGTTCCCGCGTTCGCGCCGCAGTCGACCTCGTCGCCCTGGATCGCGGTGCGAAGGGCGCCCAATCGACCAGTCGCGTCACCGTCGAGATCGAAGAATCCACCAAACCCGCCTGTGTCGCAGAATGGATCGGACTGCTGGTGCCGTGAACGATTTTGACTCGCGCGCGGTGTCATCAATTGATGACGCCTCTCCTGACGATGTAGATCGCACCGATCCGCCTGGCTTAAATCTGGCCCGGGTGGCCGAATGGTTCGATCGCGCTGGGCCAGGTCTTGCCGCCGGGCCGCTACGCGCCACGCTGATCGCGGGCGGACGATCGAACCTGACCTACGCACTCACCGACGGCATGAAGCGCTGGGTGTTGCGCCGGCCCCCCCTGGGACATGTGCTGGCTACCGCGCACGACATGGGCCGGGAATACCGGGTGATCACTGCGTTGGCCGACAGTGCCGTGCCGGTGCCGGTGACTTACGGGCTGTGTGAGGACGCGGGCGTGATCGGCGCGCCGTTCTACGTGATGGACCATGTCGACGGAGTCGCCTACCGCCGCGCCGACGAGCTTGACGCCCTCGGCGCCGACCGCACCTGTGCGATCGCGCTACGCATGATCGATACCCTGATCGTGTTGCACGAGGTCGACCCTGCCGCCGTGGGTCTCACTGGCTTTGGCCACCCGGAGGGATTCCTGGCCCGTCAGGTACGGCGTTGGGGCCAACAGCTCGACGCCTCCAGAAGTAGGGAGGTGCCTGGGATCGACGAGCTTCGCGCCGCGCTCGCCGTGGACCCGCCAGACCATGGGTATGCGTCGATCGTGCACGGCGACTTTCGGCTCGACAACCTTCTGTTCGATCGGGACGATCAGGTGGCAGCGGTACTGGACTGGGAAATGGCGACCATAGCCGACCCACTGACTGATGTTGCCCTGTTTGTGGTGTACCAGCGACTGGCGGATCTCGCCGATTCCACTGTGATCACCGATGTTGGTCACGCTGCCGGCTACCCCAGTGGGGCTACGCTGCTGACGCATTACGAGCGCGGTTCCGGCCGAGATTTGGACGATATGGACTTCCATATCGGCTTGGCCTGTTTCAAACTTGCCGTGATCCTGGAGGGCATCCACTATCGATTCGTCCATGGACAGACCGTCGGGCCGGGCTTCAGCGAGATCGGCCAGGCGGTGCCGCCACTAGTCGCCGAAGGTCTGGCTGCCCTCAAGAAGCGATAGTGATGGAAGGCGTCACAAATTCCTCTACGCGGCACCGCCGAGTGGACCGTATCGTCAAGGAGCACCTCTGATGGAATTCGCATTCGACGCCACTACCGAGCGCCTACGCCAGGAGCTGCTCGCGTTCATGGAGACGGATGTTTTACCCGCCGAGCCGATCTTCGCGCAGCAGGTTGCAGAGCTGGGCAACCCCTGGGCGTGGAGCACCGTGCCGATCATGGTGAAGCTGCAGCACGAGGCGCGACAACGCGGGCTGTGGAACCTGTTCCTGCCTGGCAAGGAGGGGGCCGGGCTGACGAACGTACAGTACGCGCCGCTCGCCGAGATCACCGGCCGCGCCGCCCATTTCGCCCCAGCCGTGCTCAACTGTGCCGCGCCCGACACCGGTAACATGGAGGTGCTCGCCCGGTTCGGCACCGCTGAGCAGAAGGAGCGCTGGCTGCGGCCCCTGCTAAACGGGTCGATTCGTTCAGCATTCGCGATGACCGAGCCGGCGGTGGCCTCTTCGGACGCGACGAATATCGAGACAAGAATCGCGCGCGACGGCGACGAGTATGTCATCAACGGCCGCAAGTGGTGGAGTACCGGGGCGATGAATCCACAGGCTGAGATCTTCATCGTGATGGGCAAGACCGACCCGACTGCGGAACGACATCGTCAGCAGTCGATGATCCTGGTGCCCCGTGACACTTTCGGGGTGACGGTACTGCGCGGCATGGAGGTGTTCGGCTATGACAACCACGACCACGGCGGGCATGCCGAGATTGACTTCACCGATGTGCGAGTACCTGCTGCGAACCTGATCGCGGGTGAAGGTGATGGGTTCGCTATCGCCCAGGCGCGCCTCGGGCCCGGCCGCATCCACCACTGCATGCGCACCATCGGCGTTGGTGAACGCGCTATCGAGGCGATGTGCGCCCGTGCCGATGAGCGAGTCGCATTCGGCAAGCGCCTGTCTGAACAGGGCGTTATCCGCGGCTGGATCGCCGAGTCCCGCGTCCGCTTGGAGCAACTGCGGCTACTCACGCTGAAGGCCGCTTGGCTGATGGATACTGTGGGTAATAGGGCCGCCCACACCGAGATCCAAGCTATCAAAATCGCGGCCCCGAAAACCGTTGAATGGATCCTCGACAAAGCGATTCAGGTGCACGGCGGCGGCGGCCTGTCCCAGGATCACTTCCTGGCCGAGGCATTCGCAGGCGTGCGCACTTTACGTTTCGCCGACGGGCCCGACGAGGTCCACCTCAATGCCCTGGCCAGGACTGAGTTAAAACGCCAACGTGCGCGACGGGAAGTATGACGATGACTGATACTGAAGATGGATTAGCGCCGTGGGCTCTGCAGGATCGAAATCTCAAGGATGTCGTCGCGACTGCTGCCCGTAATCCGCGGCTGCTGTCCATCGATGTGCTTGAGGCGCTGGTCGACGCGGATGAGATCGACACCGTCATCGTCGCCTACACCGATATGCAAGGGCGGTTGCAGGGCAAGCGCCGCATGCCACGTGCGATCTGGTCTGGGGCGGCGGGGCGCCGGTGCGGGTGTCGCCGCGGTCGATCCTTGTGGAGCAGGTGCGGCGCGTGACGCGGTCGGCGGCCTGGCTAGCAAGCTGAACTCGGACGCCGTTGGGGGTGCGATGCGGGCCTTTAGTCGAAGCGGGGGTAATTGGTTTGGGGTCAGGCCATTGACAATGATGCGGTGGACGCGTGATGATCCTGTGGCGTACATCACGGACTGACCGTCGCTCGGTCGTGGCCCCACCAGGGCTCCGGCCGGCGTCGCAACCCATCGCATCACGATCGGGCCTTCCCCCGTGGGAAGACCGGATCCGACCTCACCGGAGGATCTCGGGTATGTCTTCCACTACCGCCAACGAACATCTGGACGACGACGCCAAGGAACTGGCAGCACTCGGATACAAGCAGGAACTGCACCGCCGGATGTCCGGATTCTCGAACTTCGCGGTGTCCTTCTCCATCATCTCGATCCTGGCCGGCTGCATCACCAGCTATGCCATCGCGCTCCGCTCCGGTGGCCCGTCGACCATCGTTCTCGGCTGGGCCATCGTCGGTGTCTTCGTCACCTGCGTCGGTCTGGCGATGGCGGAGGTGTGCTCCCGCTACCCGACCGCCGGCGGCCTGTACTTCTGGGCCGGCCGGCTCGCCAAACGCAACAAGCGCCAGTGGGCGTGGACGGTCGGCTGGTTCAACTTCCTCGGCGAGATCGCCGTGACCGCAGCCATCGACTTCGGTTGCGCCACCACGTGGATGGCGTTCGCCAACCTGGTGTGGGGAGTGGACGTGACCGCGGCGAAGACGTTCGTCGTCTTCCTGGTCATCATCCTGGCGCATGCGCTGCTCAACGCGTTCGGTGTGACGCTGGTGTCCCTGCTGTGCAACGTGTCCGCGTGGTGGCACCTGGTCGGCGCCGCGGTGATCGTCATCGTGCTGTGGGCGCTGCCGAATCACCACGAGACCGTCTCCTGGACGCTCACCGGCTGGCACAACGAAACCGGCTGGGGCTACCTGCCGTACGTGTTCCTGATGGGCCTGTTGATGGCGCAGTACACCTACACGGGTTATGACGCGTCCGCGCACGTCGCCGAGGAGACGAAACAGGCGGCGAAGCTGGCACCGCGGGGCATCGTGATGAGCGTCGTCATCTCCGTCATCGGCGGTTTCATCCTGCTGTACACGATCACCGCGTCGATCCCAGACTCGTCGGAAGCGGGCCTGTCCAAACTGCTGAACAGCGCGACCGGCCTGCCGCCGGCGCAGATCTTCCTGGACGCGCTGAACAACCCGTTCATGGCGAAGTTCCTGCTGTTCATCGTGTGCGTCGCGCAGTTCCTCTGCGGCATGGCGTCGGTGACGGCGAATTCTCGTATGTCGTATGCCTTCTCGCGCGACAATGCCCTCCCCGGCTCGCGGATCTGGTCGAAGGTCAATCCGCGCACCGGGACGCCGACCAACTCGATCTGGCTGTGCGTGTGCTGCTCGATCGTGCTGACGCTGCCGGCGCTGTTCAACACCACGGCCTACTTGGCGGTGACGTCGATCGCGGTGATCGGGCTCTACATCGCCTACGTGGCACCGGTTTTCCTGCGTCGCCGCAACCCCGACTTCAAGACAGGGCCGTTCTCGCTCGGCAAGTGGAGCCCGCTGATCGGCTGGATCGCGGTCGTCTGGGTGATCTTCATCTGCATCCTCTTCATCCTGCCGCCGGTTGCGCCGATCACCGCCGACTCGTTCAACTACGCGCCGATCGCCGTCGTGTTCGTGCTGCTGTTCTCGGTGGTGACGTGGTTCATCGGCGGGCGGAAGCACTTCATGCAGGGTCGCGACGAGGCGTCCCACCTGACGAAGGCCGCCGAGACGGTTCTGGATGACTGAGCTGCTTGAGTCGCATGCCGGGGCGGCCGGGCTCGGGGCCGTCCTGCTGCGGCCGATCCGGGCGCATGCGTTCGAGATGTGCGTCGAGCGGCTCGCCGCGGCGATCCGGCTCGGTGTCTATCCGTCCGGATCCCCGCTGCCGCCCGAACGGGACCTGGCCGCTCGGCTCGGTGTGTCGCGGGCGACGCTGCGCGAGGCCATCGCGGCGCTGCGGTCGGCCGGAATGGTTTCGACCACCCGAGGCCGGGGTGGGCGGACGACGGTCGCGTACACGCTGCCCGAACCGGGAACGCCCGGCCCGGGTTGGGTCGCGGAGCGACGGTCGGAACTGGTGGAGTCACTGGCTTTTCGCCGCATCGTCGAACCGGGCGCGTGCTACGTGGCCGCCTGCCGGTCACTCGAACCGGAGGATAGCGAGCGGCTCGTGCAGTGTGAGCGCGAGGTGCGTGAGGCCCCGGACAACGCGGCGCATCGGCAGGCGGATTCCCGGCTCCACCTGGCGATCGCGGCGGCGTCCGGTTCGCGCATGCTCATCGAGGCCGTCACCGACGTGCAGTCGGCGCTGCACGAGATGCTCCTCGCCATACCGGTTCTCGGACGGAACATCACGCACTCGAGCCGGCAGCACTCCGCCATCGTCTCCGCCATCCTGAAGCACCATCCGGAGGCCGCCCGGCGGGCCATGGAACAGCACTGCGACGACACGGCCGCGCTGCTCAGCGGTCTGCTGGGCCTACCGGTCGACGAACACACGACAACACCTGTGGAAGGATCATGACTACACATCCCACTGCCGCCCGTAATCCGCGTCTGCTGTCTATCGATGCGCTCGAAGCGCTCATCGATTCGGGTGAGATCGACACCGTCATCGTCGCCTATACCGATATGCAGGGCCGCTTGCAGGGCAAGCGCCTGCACGCCACCTTCTTCCGGGATCACGTGCTCGCGCACGGCACCGAGGGCTGCAACTACACCCTGGCTACGGATGTCGACATGAACACCGTTCCCGGATATGCGCTCACTTCCTGGGAGGCGGGCTACGGGGACATGGCGTTCAAGCTCGATCTGGGCACGATCCGACGGTTGATCCATCTGCCCGGCACCGTGATGATCCAGTGCGACCTGATCTGGGATGGCGGGGCGCCGGTGCGGGTGTCGCCGCGGTCGATCCTCGCCGAGCAGGTGCAGCGCGCGGCGGATCGTGGGTGGATCGCGCTGGCGGGCACGGAGCTGGAGTTCATCGTGTTCAACACGACCTACGAGGATGCGTGGGACTCGCACTACACCGCCATGACCCCGGCGAACCAGTACAACGTCGACTACTCGATCCTCGGAACGACCCGGGTGGAGCCGTTGTTGCGCGAGATCCGCAACGTGATGCACGCGGCGGGCACCACCGTCGAGTCCGCCAAGGGCGAATGCAATTTCGGTCAGCACGAGATCGCGTTCCTCTACAGCGATGTCATCACCACCGCGGACAACCACTCGGTGTACAAGAACACCGCGAAGGAGATCGCGGCGCAGCACGGTCAATCCATCACCTTCATGGCGAAGTACGACCAGCGCGAGGGCTCCTCGTGTCACGTGCACATGTCGCTGCGCGGGCTCGGCGGGGAGACCGTGTTCTGGGACGAGGCTGCCGGGAAGCGCAGCACGCTGTACGACCAGTTCATCGCGGGCGTTCTCGCGACGATGGCGGATTTCACGCTGCTGTACGCACCGAACATCAACTCGTACAAGCGTTTCGCGGACGGATCGTTCGCGCCGACCACGATCGGCTGGGGCAACGACAACCGCACCTGCGCGATCCGGCTGGTCGGCCATGGCGCGGCCGCGCGTCTCGAGAACCGGCTCCCCGGAGGCGATGTCAACCCCTACCTGGCCCTGGCCGGCATGTTGGCGGGCGGCCTCTACGGCATCGAGCAGGGCCTCGAGTTGGAACCCGAACTGACCGGCAACGCCTACACCTCCGACCATCCGCGAGTTCCGCACACCCTGCGTGACGCGCGCGACGTGTTCGAATCGTCACAGGTCGCCCGGGCGGCTTTCGGCGACGATGTCGTCACGCATTACGTGCACGCGGCGGATACTGAACTGGCCGCCTTCAACGCCGCCGTCACCGACTGGGAGCGGCGGCGCGGATTCGAGCGTCTGTAACCGAGAAGTAAGAGAGCACACGATGTCTGCAGGCATTGCCGTCGCCGTCGATCCGAGCGTCACCGGCGGGGCCGGCGGCTCGCACACGGTCGTCAACCCGGCGACCGGCCGGGCGATCGGCGAGGTCCCGCTGGCGGACGCCGCCGAGACCGACGCCGCGATCGCGCGGGCGAACGAGGCGTTCTCGGCGTGGAAGGCGGTGGCGCCCGGCGAGCGCGCCCGGCTGCTGCGGGCGTTCGCTGCTGCGGTCGACGCGCATATCGAAGAGCTCGCGCAGCTCGAGGTCGCGAACTCGGGGCATACCGTCGGCAACGCGCGGTGGGAGGCCGGCAACGTCCGCGATGTGCTCAACTACTACTCGGCTTCTCCGGAACGCATGATGGGCAAACAGATCCCGGTTCCCGGGGGGGTAGACATCACGTTTCGCGAGCCGCTGGGCGTGGTCGGTGTGATCGTGCCGTGGAACTTCCCGATGCCGATCGCGGGATGGGGGTTCGGTCCGGCCCTGGCCGCCGGCAACACCGTCGTGCTCAAGCCCGCGGAGCTGACGCCGTTGACCGCCCTGCGGATCGCCGAACTGGCTCGGGAGGCTGGACTGCCGGAGGGCGTCTTCACCGTGATCCCCGGCAAGGGAAGCGTTGTCGGGCAACGGTTCGTGGACAACCCCACCGTGCGGAAGGTGTGTTTCACCGGGTCCACCGAGGTCGGCAAGCAGATCATGGCCGGGTGCGCGCGGCAGGTGAAGCCGGTGACGCTGGAGCTCGGCGGCAAGAACGCGACGATCGTGTTCGCGGACACCGATCTCGACAAGGCCGCTGCGTCCGCGCCGTAC
>Ga0097682_1002932_pt1 | contig 10979 bp, 9 predicted proteins | sample ThiBio_1000_biof_2_FD_72843 | JGI IMG/M metagenome (GOLD analysis project Ga0097682, IMG submission 72843) | Wastewater bioreactor microbial communities from Cape Town, South Africa - Thiocy_cont_1000_biof - 1398105538229 (version 2) (version 2) ...
TGGCTGCTGGCGGCGCCATGGCTGCTCGAGGGCGCTTCTGTAACCGCTTCCTGGACGGGAGTGCTTACCGGACTCGCGGTGATTGCGCTCAGCCTGCCCCGCGGAAAGCTCAGCAAGGAGCATTACGGCAGTTGGGATCGCGCCATTGTGTAGCAACTCAAGGACTATCGACGACCCGGTTTCTTATCATGAGGCGGTAAGCCTCATGGATAGGAAGGCGTTACGGGCGCGCCATATCGCCCGGTTTTCTACTGAAGGAGAAACGACATGAGCCATCATCTGGATCAGAACGCCAAGGACTGCATCGATGCGTGCAACGACTGTGCGAACGAATGCGGCTGCTGTTTCGCTGACATGGTGGGCAAGGATAGCCCTAATGACTGCCCTGCCTGCTGCATCGAGTGTGCAGCGATCTGCCGGTTAGCCGCGGACGCGATGTGCCGCAACAGCCGCTTCGCCAAGCAGATCTGCAAGCTGTGCGCCGAGATCTGCGACTGGTGTGCAAAGGAATGCGAAGCGCATGAGGGGGAATCGTGCAAGCGCTGTGCCGAGGTCTGCCGACGCTGCGCCCAGGCTTGCCGCAATTGGGCTGGCGCATGAGTTAGCCGAAGGCCGCAACCGAAGTATATAAGGAGGTATTTTTCATGTTGCACCGGAGGAATGGCGTTTTATGCCATTCCTTCGCCTCCACACAAAAGATTGACACTCGCTCAAGCCGCATTCCGAACGAGAATTCAGGAGGTGGAAATGAGAGCAGACCTGAATCATTCGCATCCGTCCCATGCTCACGATCACAGTCACCACAATCGCCAGCATGTGGGTTCCGTGCCTCCAGCGCCAGTACAGAGAGCAGGACCTCAATGGACATGCCCCATGCACCCGGAAATCGTGCGCGACGCGCCCGGCGACTGCCCCATTTGCGGCATGCCGCTGGTGCGCATTGCGGGCACAGGTGCGAATGCGGGTGAAGTGGGTGATGACGCCAATTCCGAACTGCGCGATCTCGCCCGCCGCTTATGGGCTGGCATCGCCTTGTCGCTTCCGCTGGTCGCGCTCGCGATGGGACCCATGGTGGGTCTTCACGAGCCATTCGGGCTCCAGCCGCATTCACGCGGCTGGGTCGAGTTTCTGCTCGGCACGCCTGTGGTGCTATGGGTCGGCTGGCCAATTCTGCGCAAGTTCTGGCTCTCGCTTACGCACCGCGCCCTCAATATGTATACGCTGATCGGCCTGGGAGTGGGACTCGCCTATCTCTTCAGTCTCGCGGCCGTGCTCATGCCCGGCTGGTTTCCGCAGGAATTCCGCGCGCACGATGGCGCGGTGGGGACTTATTTCGAAGCGGCGGCGGTTATCGTAACGCTGGTGATACTCGGCGACTATCTTCAGGCACGGGCAATGGGCCAGACCAGCCGGGCCATACAGCAATTGCTCAAACTTGCGCCTAACCAGGCTTGGCGGCTCAGTGACGACGGAACGGAGGAACAAGTACCGCTTGAGACCGTAACCGTGGGCAACCGGCTGCGCGTGAAGCCAGGTGAAAAAATTCCTGTCGATGGAATCGTGCTGGAAGGCTCGAGCCGGGTGGATGAAGCGATGATTACCGGAGAGCCGGTGCCGGTAGCCAAGGCGCCGGGCGACAAAGTCACTGGCGCCACCATGAACGGCAATGGCTCATTGATTATCCGTGCCGCGCGCGTGGGTGCGGATACGCTGCTGGCGCGCATCATTCATATGGTCGGGGAAGCGCAGCGCACGCGGGCGCCAATCCAGCGGCTTGCGGATGTCATCGCGGCCTACTTCGTTCAGATCGTCATCGCGATTGCCATCGTCACAGCACTGGCATGGTGGCTTCTCGGTCCCGAGCCAAGATTTGCTTACGCATTTCTTAATGCCATTGCCGTTCTCATCATCGCCTGTCCGTGCGCGGTCGGTCTTGCCACACCGATCTCGATGACCGTGGCCATGGGGCAGGGCGCGCGCGTGGGTATCCTGTTCCGGAATGCCGACGCGATCGAGCGCATGCGGGATGTCGATACCGTAGTGGTGGACAAGACCGGCACGCTGACACTGGGTCGTCCCGCGCTGACTGATTTCGCCGCCAAAGGCGTTGCGGAGGATGAAGCGCTTGCGCTGGTAGCAGGAGTGGAGCAGCTTTCCGAGCATCCGATAGGGCTTGCCATTGTCGAGGCAGCGAAAGCACGTGGCCTGACACTTCGGCCGGCAGAAGCTTTCGATGCGGTGAACGGCCTTGGCGTGCAAGCGGATATCGATGGCAAGCGCGTGCTGGTGGGCAGCCGCAACTTTCTCTCGCAGCATGGCGTGGATGCCCAATTATGGCATCGTCAAGCCGAAGCCTGGCGTACTGAGGCCAAGACGGTGGTGTTTTTCGCTGTGAATGGCGTTGCCGCTGGAATCGCAGCGGTCGCTGATCCCATCAAGGAAAGCACGCCCGAAGCTATCGCGGCACTGCGGAATCTGGGCGTGCGCATTGTGATGCTAACCGGTGATTCGCGTCGCACAGCCGATGCGATTGCACGATACCTCGGCATCGATGAAGTGCTGGCCGAAGTGCTCCCCGAGGACAAGGCCGGCCATGTCAAACGCCTGCAGGCCGAAGGGCGCAAAGTGGCCATGGCCGGCGATGGGATCAATGATGCGCCGGCGCTGGCCCAGGCTGAGGTTGGCATAGCGATGGGGACGGGCACCGACGTGGCAATGGAAAGCGCGGGGGTTACACTCGTCAAAGGCGACCTGCGTGGCATTGAGCGCGCCATTGTGCTGTCGCACGCCACCATGCGCAACATTCGCCAGAACCTTGCATTTGCTTTCGGTTATAACGCTCTCGGCATTCCACTTGCAGCAGGAGTGCTGTATCCGGCTTTCGGGTTGCTGCTGTCGCCGATGTTCGCCGGGGCCGCCATGGCGATGAGCTCGGTATCCGTGGTCACCAATGCATTGCGGCTTGATCGCGTGAAATTGTGATCCTTCGCCTGGAGTCATGCCGCCTATTAGTAAACGCGAGGAGACATAAATGAAGCCTCATTTTATTGCAAGGCGTTCGCTGCTGAAGGGAATTGGCGCATGGGGCACATTGGCGGCGCTTGAGAGAGTCCTGCCAGCTTATGCCTGGTCGAACGCGTCGCTTTCCGTTGCTCCCACTACACAGCTGAGCGGAAATGTAATTGACCTTACCATTGCAGAGACGCCGTTTCGCGTCGATAGCCGAACCACGACCGCGATAACCATCAATGGCACAGTGCCGGGTCCGCTGATCCGCCTGCGCGAGGGCCAGGATGTCACCTTGAACGTCACCAATCGCTTGAAGGAAACGGCCTCGATTCACTGGCACGGCGTACTCGTGCCGCCGGACATGGACGGCGTGCCCGGCGTCAGCTTTGCCGGGATCGAGCCGGGAACCACCTTCGTTTACCGGTTTCCCATCAAGCAGTACGGAACGTACTGGTATCACAGCCACTCGGGGGGACAGGAGCAGGCAGGCGTATATGCGCCGCTGATCTTTGACCCCATTGAGCCGGATCCCATCCAGTACGATCGGGAATATGTGGTGATGCTCTCGGACTGGAGCTTTGACTCGTCCGAGGGAATGATCGCCAAGCTCAAGAAACAGTCCGGCTATTTCAACTTCCAGCAGCGCACATGGGGTGAGTTCGCTTCCAACCTGGCGGAATACGGCTGGAAACCGACGATAAATAATTACCTGATGTGGGCGCGGATGCGGATGGACCCGACCGATTTGGAGGATGTGACCGGCTACGCCTATACCTACCTGATGAACGGATTGTCACCCCTCGGCAACTGGACAGGGCTTTTCAATCCAGGGGAGCGTGTGCGCCTGCATTTCATCCAGGTTGGGGTAATGACCTTCCAGGATGTGCGCATTCCGGGATTGAAGATGATGGTGGTGCAGGCCGATGGCCAGAACGTGCAGCCGGTCGAGGTGGACGAATTTCGCATCGGGCCGGCGGAGACCTACGATGTGATTGTGGAACCCAAGGAGGACCGCGCCTATACGATCTTTGCCGAGACGCTGGATCGCAGCGGCTATGCGCGCGGCACGCTTGCTCCTCGCCCTGGCATGAGTGCGGCTATTCCCGAACGCCGTCCTCGCCCGCTGCGCACCATGCAAAGCATGGGCATGGACATGGAAGGCATGGACATGGACAGCATGAAGCTCGAGATGGCCGAAAACGCCAAAGCCGGGGGCGATCCGATGAGGGACATGAATTCTCGGGACATGAATTCTCAAGGGCAGGGAATGGAAATGCCAGAAATGAAACCATCCAGCAGCAAGCACGGAAGAGAGGACATGCAGAGCGGCGGCGCCGGAAAAGAAGACGCATCAAACAAGCAAGGGCGGCATGACATGCACGAAATGCCCGGTATGCCGAAGAGGCCAGCACTGCACGACATGAAGAACATGGGAGGCATGAATCATCGGTCAGAGATTCCCGGCAGCACGCCCGTCAAGCATTCTCCCGAGGACCATGGCCCCGGTAACCAATGGACGCCGGACTTTACCCGTGCCCGCCTGGATGACCCCGGTATCGGGCTGGGCGGCAGCGGGCGCCGGGTCCTGGTCTATACCGACTTGAAAGCGTTGTATCCGTATCCCGATCAGCGAAAGCCCGAGCGGGAACTCGAAATCCATCTTACCGGAAACATGGAGCGCTTCATGTGGTCGTTCGATGGCAAGAAGTACTCGGACGCCAAAGAACTGGTTCATTTCCGCCATGGCGAACGCCTGCGCTGGACGTTCGTCAATGACTCCATGATGGAACACACCATGCATCTGCATGGGATGTGGATGTATCTCGAGAATGGCACGGGAGAATATCTGCCGCGCAAGCACACCGTTCTTGTCAAGCCCGCCGAGCGTGTTTCCGTCGCCATCACGGCCGACGCGCCCGGGCGATGGTTCTTCCACTGTCACCTGCTCTTGCACATGGAAGTGGGCATGGCCCGCGTCGTTGAGGTTTCCGATACGATACCGGGGGAGAAATCATGAGGCCGCTCCCGCGCGTTGCGTCGGGAATGGCTCTGGCCATTCCATTGGGAATGAGCGCCGGTTTGCCTGCGGCTTCCGCGCAGGTCGTGCCCACCCCTTTGTCATCTCGGGATACGGGTTCGCTACCCGGCTCCTCCACAGCGCAAGATCGTTCTGCCAAGCAACAGCGCGCACTCAATTTGCCGCCGAAGAATTGGCCCAGTCCGGTCGAGGATAAACGGCCTAACGCTTTCCTTCTCTCCGATGTGCTTGAGTACCGTCCGAAGGCCAACGATAGTGATTTTCGATGGGATATCGAGGGCTGGTATGGCGGTGACTACAACCGGATTTGGGTCAAGAGCGAGGGCGAACGGAACACAGCCTTCAAAGCCGACTACGACATTGACGCGCAACTGCTTTACGGCCGGTTCATCAAGAAATATTACGATTTCCAGATAGGGGTGCGCGGGGAAACGCAGACTTTCAGGGGGGAAAACGTGGCGCGCGCCCATGGGGTGATTGGATTCCAGGGGCTGGTTCCTTACAATTATGAGATCGAGTCGGCCTTGTTCATCAGCCAGGACGGCGATGTGTCGGCGCGCCTCCAGGGCTCAAAAGACCTCCTGCTGACGCAGCGGTTGATCCTGCAGGCGCGCTTCGAGACCCATGCCGCCATCCAGAAAGTGGAGCGGTTTACTACAGGCAGGGGTTTGAATAATATCGAATTTGGACTGCGCCTGCGCTACGAAATCAGGCGCGAGATTGCGCCCTATATCGGTGTTTCAATTGATCGAAGCTTCTTTGGAACGGCCGATCTTGTGCGGCAGGATGGCGGCACTCCCCACCAGATTCGTTTTGTGGCAGGGATGCGATTATGGTATTAAGTGTCCATTTGGGGAGTAAATTTCGTTTGGCTGCAAACCATAGCGCGGCAATTTGGCCCAGCCATCGGAAAGATGGTGGGGGGTATAAATGGCTCAAAGTGGAGCAAGATCTTATCCTGAGACTTATGCAACTTGCCCTAACAAGTACGGCCACCGGTAGCAGGAGCAGACAGGCGAAGAAATTGCGTAAGGCAAAAGCGCGCATTTTTAATACCTTTGCTGAAGTTTTTTAAATTGGAATGTTGGCCAGTGCGGACTTGAGGTGCTCTCATTCATGGTCATGCCTGTGGTGCGCATCCGGATAGTGGGGGTGGGAATGTGTCAGAGCCTTGTGGTGGTGTCTTTGCGTATGGGGGCCGATTATCGGTTCTGAACGCGCATGCTGGTGATGGTCGTCATTCATATGCTCATGTTCGTGCTCCAATTCCTCATGGATATGCCAGTGCTCGTGCCGCTCTGTCAGATGCAGCCATACGCCTGTCGCCATAAGCAGCGCCGCAACTACAAACTGAATGGACAAGGACTCTCCCAGCAGGGGTATGGCCAGCAGAGCGCCCACGAATGGCGCCGTAGAGAAATATGCGCCGGTGCGCGCCGTACCGAGGTGGCGCAATGCCACGACGAACAACACCAAGCTAAGGCCGTAGCTCAAAAAGCCGATTGTGCCGGCAGCTAACAGGACCGAGGGTTGCGGCAGCGTCGTGCCCAGCAGCCAAGCCAATGTGATATTTGCGGTGCCAGCGACAAGTCCTTTTATCATCGCGATAAATGTGGCGTCCGCCAGCGCCACCTTGCGTGTCAGGTTATTGTCAATTGCCCACCCCAGGCAGGCCCCGACGATGGCAAGCGTGGGGAGCGCTGAATTAAAACTGGCATCATTCGCCCACGTCAGTACGATGGAACCTAGCACGATCAGGGCCATACCGAAGGCAATGCGCCGGTCGAAGCTCTCGCCAAAGACGAACCAGGCAAGCAATGCGGTTAGCACGCCTTCAGCATTCAATAACAGCGCTACGGTTGACGCTGTCATGCGGGATAATCCCCACATCAACAGTACTGGCGCAATCACGCCTCCTGCAATAATAGCACCCGTCAACCACTTGATTTCAGCTTGACTCAAGCGCACCGGAGCGGCTTCTTTCCGTTGCCGCCATGACCACAATAGCGCAAGGCCGAGTCCTGACCCCAGATATAGCAATCCGGCTAACAGCCATGGGCTCACTGGGCCAAGTAAAAGCTTGGCGCCCGGGGTCCCAATCCCGAACAGGAGCGCTGCCACCAGCGCACTCAGCACTCCCGGATTTTTCAATACGCTCATGCCGTGCCCCATGGGGAGAAACGCCTGTCGGGATAGTTCCACGTTCGATTTTTCTCTAGATTCACGGAAATATTCTCTAGATAACCTGCTTCATCGCTCTTGGATTTCCATCAGTTCAGGAACTCTCTGGCCGTGCCATTGGCAACACTATCGCGCGCGTGGGCAAACCCGTATAGCACTGGCAAAACAAGCATTGTTAACGCCGTGGAAGATAGAATGCCTCCGATTACCACCGTCGCCAGCGGTCGCTGGACTTCGGCGCCCGTGCCAGTCGCGAGCGCCATGGGGGCGAATCTGAGTGCTGCTACCAATGCTGTCATCAATACCGGTCTCAACCGCGTGAATTCGCTGCCCATCCGCGTCGCCAACACGCCGATGGTTTATCATGAAAGTTTCCTTAAGGAATTGGCTCTAATCACTCACAAATTAATTCAATAAAAACAATTTTTCAACAAACTCTTTTCCTAGGTATACAATCTTGTCTTCATGAACAAGCGCTTTATCCAGCCTGTCGTATTGGTATTATTCGTCACCATCCTGACGACTGGATTCGCTTGGGCGTTTAACGGAGAGGTATTTGCTCATGAACTGGATCATGCGCATCATGTTATATCCCCTGATCCAACAGAGCACCTTGAGGCCCACCAACGTGCTGTTTCCAGTAATGATAATCATCTGGACGCAGCAACTCACCTGTGTCTTCATGCAGCCGGGCAATATCAGCCTTTCTTTTTCACGTCTCCTCCACTTGTGCCCCCTTCCATTGGCATGGAAGCGTTGACACGATTCGTCTCTATTCCTGTTCCCGAATCCATTCCGGATTCTCCTCTCCATCCTCCCAAAAACAGCTTCGCAATCTAGACCGGCAAGCTTGCTCCGGCACGACACCCGACGCTGCTCAAGCATCAAAGTCATCTAAAGCAACGTTAAGTGCCGTTCGGACGCTGGCTTGCTGAAAAGTCATCTGCGCTCCACTTGCCATCCCATAGCTGATGGCTCAATTAGGTAGCGCATATATTGCGGAGAACTTCCATGAAACTTGCCGTGATGCTCACGGTATGCCGGCACCTGGTGTTGGCAGGATTGCTCATTCTGGCGCCCACCTGGATGTCTGCGGCTATTGCTCAAAATAGTTTCTCGGGCGCATCACGTGCCGATAGCCCGGACCAGTTGGCGTCCTCTTTGCCCGAGGAAAAGAAAGAGCTCACTTTACGCGATGCCGCATTTCTCGCGTTGCATCGCAATCCGGACTTGGCAGCGTTCGCTAAGGAAATTAGCGCATTAAAGGGAATCACGTTACAAGCAGGACTATTACCCAACCCGGATTTGACCCTATTTGCTGAGAATGCTGGAAACCTCCAGAAGGTTAATCCTAATCGGGTGGGCGTAAAGGAAGTAGAGCAACAGGATACTTCGCTTCGGATAAGCCAATTGATTGAGCTTGGCGGAAAACGTGCTGCACGAGTCAAAGCAGCAACGCTCAACGAGGAGCTTGCGAACCAAACCTATGAAGCCAGGCGCGTTGATCTTATTGCTCAGGTCGCAAATTTATTTACCGACGTGCTTGCCGCACAGGAGCAATTGCGATTTGCGGAGGAAAGTCAGCAGCTAGCGCAGAAAGTGGTGGATACAGTTTCAAGGCGTGTCCAGACCGGCAAGGTACCTCCAATTGAGGAAACCAAGGTCGAGGTGGCATTTTCCGCCACGGAAATTGCTCTAACACAGGCGCAGCGCGACCTTGCATCGGCTCGTAAACGGTTGGCTCTACTATGGGCCAGCTACTCCCCAAAATTTGAAAAGGTACTGGGAAACCTCGAATCGGAGGTGGCGTTGCCACCCTTTGAAGTGCTTGTGGAACGTGTTCTTGCCAGCCCAGTAGCCTTGCGTGCCATAAAGAATATGGAGCAGCGCAAGGCCGTATTGGAGTTGGAAAAGACGAGGCGCATACCCAACCTCACTGTCGCCGCCGGCGTCTTAAATCATTCTCAGACTGGCGGTACAACCGCGATAGTGGGAATTACCGTACCTCTTCAGTTGTTCGATCGCAATCAAGGCAACCTGTTGGATGCCCATCAGCGAGTGGATAAAGCCACAGATGAGCAGATGGCCACCGAGTTGCGACTTAGAGCGGAACTGATCCAGGCCTATGAGGCGTTATCGGCTGCCCAGAATGAAATTCGCATATTGCGCGACAAGACCCTGCCCAAAGCAAGGAGCGCTTTCGAGGTTACCCAAAAAGGCTACGAATTGGGGAAATTTGGTTTCCTCGAGGTGCTGGATGCGCAACGCACACTGTTTCAGAACCAAATCCTCTATGTGCGGGGACTCGCAAATTACCAGCGCTTGGTCAATGAGATTGAGCGTCTGATCGGCAGTCCGATAAATGGCGCACCGAATGACATCAATACTTCAGCTGTTGTTGGGGAAAACAGGGCAATTGGAGATTTAAGGAGTGGGCAGTGAATAAACGCCAGGTGGTTTGGATAGTTGCCGTTATCGTCCTTGGGGTCGTGCTTGGAGGATTGATTCTTACCCGGGACAAGACTGTCTCGACAGATACAGCTCACGAAAAGCATAGCAAAGCTGGCTCACCCGATACCCCGGAGACGCCCTCCGGCAAGGCTGACTCGTCTCATGCCCCGCACGCGGGTCATGACGAGGCTGGGCCGTCCGAGGACACACATGAGCATTCCGAATCCGAAAATGCCCCATCAGCAAATAAAAATAAGGGTGGCGAGCCAAGCAAAGGTCCCAAAGGAGGAAAGCTATTCACTACCGACGGCTTTGGCGTAGAGGTAACCATATTTGAAAAAGGAGTTCCTCCCCAATTGCGGCTCTATCTCTATGAAAACGGCAAGCCGCTTCCTCCTACTGCCGCCAAAGTTACCGTTACGTTATCGCGGCTGGGAGCCCCAGCGCAGGTATTCAATTTCAGACCCGAGGCCGGCTATCTGCTCGGCGATCAAGTGGTGGATGAGCCCCATTCGTTTGATATGGTGATTGCCGCTGAACGAAAAGGCAAAGACTTTCGCTGGGGTCATAGCCAGGTGGAAGCACGGGTAGAAATCCCGGATGAAACGCTCAAGAGCATCGGTGTTGAAATACGTACCGCCGGGCCGGCTACGATCAGTCCTGCTCTCAAACTGCCGGGCGAGATCGGATTCGATGAACAAACCATCGTGCGCGTAGTGCCGCGCGTGCCGGGCCTGGTTACCGCTGTTTACGGCCAGTACGGCCAGCTGGTACAGAAGGGCGAAGTGCTGGCAGTTATCGAAAGTCAGATTCTGGCCGAAATGCGTGCGCAATTCCTTGCAGCTCAGAAAAGATCGGGATTGGCACAAATCACTTTTGAACGCGAGAAGAAGCTATGGGAAGAAAAGATTTCGGCCAAGCAGGATTATCTCGCTGCACAGCAGGCTTTAACCGAAGCAGAGATTGCTGTGGATCTTGCCCGGGTGAAATTAAGCAACCTCGGGGTACGGCCTGAGGCAGCTGACCAGAGAGGTAATCTAGCCCGCTACGAAATCCGCGCTCCGAATTTCGGACTGATTACCGCCAGAGCCATCGCCCAAGGCCAGGTTTTGAAGGAAGATGCGGAGATTTATACCGTTGCCGACATATCGACAGTATGGACGCAAATCACGGTGTATGCGAATGATCTGGAGGTGCTCAAGCTCGGGCAGAAGGTGACTATTCGAGCAACTGCAATCGATGCCGAAGGCGAAGGCGCTATCTCCTACATTAGCCCACTGATAGGCGCCCAGACGCGCAG
>Ga0097682_1002959_pt1 | contig 10866 bp, 5 predicted proteins | sample ThiBio_1000_biof_2_FD_72843 | JGI IMG/M metagenome (GOLD analysis project Ga0097682, IMG submission 72843) | Wastewater bioreactor microbial communities from Cape Town, South Africa - Thiocy_cont_1000_biof - 1398105538229 (version 2) (version 2) ...
ACCGATGTCGCGACCGCGCGCGCCGCCGGTGTGCCGGCGGTGGTGGTGCGCTATGGCTATACGCCGGCGCCGCCGGAGACGCTGGGCGCCGACGCGGTGATCGACAATTTCGCGGAACTTCCATTGCTGGTCGAACGATTGCTGGCCTGAAACGGTTTCCGGCCTGAACGATTTCCGGCCTGAAATGAAACGCCCGACAAATGAAACGCCCGGCCAGGGGGATTTCCGGGCCGGGCGTTCCGTTGGGGCATAACTCGTGGAGTTAGCCCGAGATGGGGGTGGAGCGTTACGCTTTCAAGGGGCGGATGCGGCGCGGTGCTGTGGATAAAAGAGGCGCTGCGGCGGCTTGACGACACTTGCGAAGCCGCCCTATAGGGCTGATCCCCAAACGTGGCCTTCGAGGCCCGCCGGGGGCGCGTAGCTCAGCGGGAGAGCACTCCCTTCACACGGGAGGGGTCAGAGGTTCAATCCCTCTCGCGCCCACCATTATCTTCCTGAAATGAAAGAATGATTTCTGCTTCTGAGGTTAGCCCTGCACACCTCCCTCTTTTGGGGAAGCAAGAGGGAAGCAATTGAAGCAGATTCGAGTCGCTGGGAGGCCCATAGATTTCCTGCAAACGCACCAGCCAGTTCGAATGCAGCATGTGCACAATGCCGCTGATCACGTGCCGGCCATCCACGCGGTAGGTCCCGCCCAAGCCCGTGTCAGCAGCGTCTCAATCTTTCGCCACTTCCCATCGCTGAGCTAGCAAGCCGCGCTTGCCCAAGGCTCCCGATCACTTCGGGAATCTTGAATCACGACCGCCTATCTTACCAAAATCGCTAACCGAGCACGCCCTGGAAGGACCTCATTCACAAGAAGAGTAAGGAGGAAGCTCCCAAGGCCAGCAATGCCATTGCGCACAAAGCCCCACCTCTGACATGGAAGCCAGCGGGTCATGGTTCGGCTTCGCTGCGCCTATTAGGCTCAATTTTTGTGCGATAAAACTCTAATTGGGTGTCGCGGATGTCTTTACGGCATTACCGCCTAAGGCAGCACCAATCTGACCCTAATTTCACATCCATGTGAAAGCACTGCACCCGTTGCTGGCTGCGTTGACAGCAGGCAAGCTCTAAAGTCATCAACATTGCACGAGTGTCGAAAGCCCACGGCAGAGGCGATAACACGCAGTTCGGGTTCACGAAGAGCACCACCACTTGTGGCTGCGATTTTTTTCTTGCTACGGTGGGCCGTGGGGGATTCAATGTCAAAATCGGAAAAAAAGCGCACGAAGCGCAGGTGTCTTAGTGTAGCCCAACCGTTTAGCCCGGCCGCCCGGCTCAAGCGTAGCATCCGAAGGCATTTCACGCGGCTCGGATTCACCCGCGCCAACGACGGCACGCTTATCCTGCCCGGCACCGAAAAAGACGATGTGCGAGCTCTTCATGCCGAGCAACGCGCTGAGCGCCTAGAGCGTAACTCGCACTTCTTGAAACTCACCCTACCTAATGCTTTGAAGCATTTCGCGAACGGCGACGAAATCGACCCGTCTAAAATCAATCTCCAGCTCAAGCGTGTGCGAAGCAATAGCGAGGAAGCCGATCTATTCCGCATCGCATCGCTAACATGGTCGGTTCCCGTGTCGGCTGGATTCGGTCGGAGGCTGCGGTATCTGGTGTGGGATGCATATCATGAAAAAATCGTAGGTCTAATTGCGCTCGGCGATCCTGTATTTAATTTGCGGGTGCGGGATGACCTGATCGGATGGGACGCTGAAGCGCGCAGTAGGCGCCTCGTGGGCCTCCTTGATGCATATGTTCTTGGATCTGTGCCTCCCTACAACATGCTTCTTTGCGGCAAGGCCGTGGCGTGCCTCGTGCGTAGCCGAGAAATCTTCAATGATTTTAAGAAAACCTATGGAAGCACCGTCGGCATTATCTCTGGACGCAAGAAACGAGCGAAACTTCTGGCAGTAACAACCACGTCATCAATGGGGCGCTCCTCAATTTACAACCGCTTGAAACTCGGCAAACAGACTTTTTTTGAGCGGATCGGATATACGATTGGTTGGGGTCATTTTCATATTACAAACCGCCTCTTTGCCGACATCAGAGAGTTCCTACGCCTAAGGCGTGACCCCTATGCCAGCAATCACCAGTTTGGTGATGGGCCGAGTTGGCGGCTGCGGACGATACGCCGAGCGCTTGAAGTTCTCGAAATTAATCAGTCGGTATTAAAGCATGGAATCCAGCGCGAAGTATTCATCTGCCCCTTCGGGCCTAACGCATTCCAGATTCTCAAGACGGGAAAAGGCGAACTCGACCTCTCAACACTACAGACCGTCAAGGAGATTTCCGATTTGGCTCGAGCACGATGGATCGAACCTCGCGCGCTTCGGTGCCCGGAATTCCGTGAATGGAAACGCGAGGAGATTCTTGGCCTGATTCAGGGTAAACCAGCCGCCCCCTCAAAATCCATGGCCAAATCGGGTGCGGCACAGCCGGCGGACGTTAAGGGTGCCAACCAAACGCTGCGAAAATCTTGATGAATATTTTTTTGCAAATTCTTCAGAGAGCGCCCCAGCCTCGGACTCCCTGTTTACATTTTTGATCTCGGTATCCCGTGGTCGAAGTTGACACAATCCGTAACAATCTAGCTGATGAACTTCGGTATACTCGTGTATCGGGAAACGATTATTGGCTTCTGAACAGCCGTCCCATCGAGACCGGATATGCGCAGTGTATTGGGCGTTGTTAAAGGGTCCATAACAAGTATCTCACATTCGGAATGGTTATGACGAACGCAGGTAGGCGCTATAATTCTTCTTTAGTTTTTAGCTTGATAACTTGTGCTGGTTTCATTCGCTATGAGTGATTAACAAGGTATAGGGGGAGAGGAACATAGTGCTCAGTCTCGGTCAAATTGATCAACTCGAGCGCCGTATCCGAGCGACACTCGTCACTCTAAATAAGAGAGGGCTTGCCAGCGTCACGTTAATTGAGGCGATCGACGAAGCTGCGTTGTGGCCTGAGCCATTTGATCAACTCATACCCTTTGTGCCAACTCTGAATCTCGATGCGCTCATCACCCGATCTCCCGCATTCTTGTGCGCCATTGCTGCGGAGATAGGGTTTCGATTTGAGGGCGTCGGCACCGAATATTGGGCTAAGCTGAGCAGTGCGCTCGGCCTTCACATCAGTACGGTGCAGCGCGTACAGATCGGCGATGCGTTCGCCGCGCTTGCCGGAAAGTACAAAATATCCCGACCGTCGGAGAGCGCATTCAGCAGCCATTTCTCGATCATTTCCTGGCCGATCGCCAATGCCTTACTGCCAGTTGACTTGGTAGGGTCCGTCGCCCGCTTAATAGCGCGCGCACCCATTGGCTTTTTTCCGGGTTCCAACCGCTCAGCCAATTTTGTGAGCCTGCGTGCATGGGCAAGCGTCGCCGAGGGCGCACGCCTCGCGGATTGGCTGCGCTTCGAGGGGCCGACAGAACGTGTCTTAGAATCGCTGCTTACCGAGAACCGCGGATCAATATTACCAAATGTCAGCTATGAGCGGCTGAGAAACGCTATCAACACATCGGCAGAGGCATTCGTCGCGGTTCGAACTGGCCGGCAACGAATCCGCACCGCTAAATTATCGGCATCCATTGACCAAAACCTAGGTCGTCTCACGCTCGTGCGCGATGAGAGGAGCTTGAGACTTCTCGCGACATGGAGCGCTTTGCCACCGGGCATGTTTGACAAGGCCCGGATTGCCGCGCGTGCCGCGGCATGGCGGCCTCGCCTTTGGGGAGCCGGCCCCTTCCTCCACCCCGACACGGCACTGGGCGCGGGTCCATTTGCGTTGACGCACACCGCTGTGCCTGGTGCAGACCATCCTGCCTACCCAGATGCAGGGGTTGTGTTCGGCACCGGCAGCGACATTGCCGCCGCCATGGCCGCCCGTAGCATCGACTGGACCACGACGGTTTTGTTCGACGTAAATGATGACAGGACCCTTGGCGAGCAAAGGTTCACCCCCTTTTTAGGCGACGCTGAAGTCGCTTGGGTGGGCACGCGCGTGGATGGCTCGGCGATTGAGCACTTACGGCCGCTTGGCAGAGTATGCGGCTATCGCCTCTTCGAGGCGAACCTCGGCGATGCCGCCGAGCGAGCGATTCTAATCACTGAGGGCTTGATTTCCAACGACGCTCGAGCCTCGCTCGCTCGCCATCCGGTCGACGCGATCGCGGCTCCTCAAGCAGTCATTCGTCCAAGCCGTCCGTTCCTGCTGTTCAAAGAGGCACCGTCTCCATCTGCGGAACCGCTTCGAACCCTTAAGGCCGGAGAACGGCTGGCGTCTGTACCCGGGCCGACGGGCCATCCGGGTGTGCGATGTGAGGCGGCATCGCCAGCGAGCAGTGCGCCGGTCGAACTCAGCTTGTTCGAACGGGACAGTGCCTTTGAGGCACTGGTCGAACGGCGACTCCAGATACGGATCGAAAGTCCGATTTCGCTTTGTGACGTAGGTGTAACCGCGGAGTTGGAGATCGGTGACCAACTGGTGGTACGCAGCCATATTCGCGTTAAAGAATTGCCCTCGACGATCGATGCTGGAGAGCAAATCTTAAGAGACCTCTATTCCGACATGGCGCGGGGCAAATTGCTCGAAATAGGTAGCGGTATACTCCGTTTGGCGGTCGGGCGCTTAGTCACACTCGAAGTACCGCTCGACCGGCCTGCTACATCGGTCGATTGGTCCGGCGAGAGGCCGGAATTGATCGGCACAAACCTGGCGACAGAACTTGTGTGCGCGTCAGCGGAATCACCACATCGATTTGTTCCAGCGAATGCGGTGATGACACCCGAACGTGGCGCAAGAGCCTTTGCTCTGCGTCTAGTCGATGGGCATCTCGCCGATCCGATCAAATTACTTGCGTCAAGTAGCTTCAATCTCAACGATTTAGCCTCGAATTTTGGCGGTGACTTGGGTTCCCGACTCATGCGCGACAATGGTCGAGGGGTAGGTGAGATCGCGCGAGCGAGAGTTGCTTGGTCGCGGGCGCTTTGCCTCACGCTTCCGGCTGTTGCCGCTAAGACGCGTGTCGTGCGGCAGTTTGAAGAGCCCCTCGTCTTTGATCTATGTGGCAGGGACTGGTGCTCTATCGAAGAGTCGACGCGATCGCAACCGTTCGACGCGCGTGAAGCGCTTTACCAGGTAGCATTGGAGCGCAGCCTCGCTGCATTGCCCGAGCAAGCCTCAAAAGCTGTCTACGAACGATTTACTGCTACTTTCATTGCGCATGCTAAGATATTTGATCCTGACTGGCCAACTAGCGGCCAAGCCCCCCGAGACGGCGCGATGGATGAGGCGCTCAACGAAGGCTATACCGAAGCTGTCAAAAGTCTTCAGACAGAAGGATTACTGCTCAATATCGATCCGGATGACTGCGACTTCGGAAGCCCGGACGAAGAATGGGAATGTGCAGCTCAAGAGGCGATCCGCCGCATTAGGCGATCTGAACTCGTACAACTCATTGCGCCAAGTCTGGGCGGACGTCAACTGCGTGATCGCCACTATTTGGATGCCGGTATCGCTGAAGTGGCAGAAGACCTTGCGGCATGGACGCGAAGCTTTTCGTTGCCGCGTGGCTACTTGTCGCCCGAAATAGCAGCCGGTGCGCTCCAACTTTGGCTATCACCGGCGGCCTGCAACAACGCAGACGCAGCCGTACATGTCCTCGCCAATGATCCTTTCGTTGCACGAGCGACGCGCTATGCAGCCATCCGACTCGGGAATGCTCTCGGTGGGATTGCCTCGTGAGCGAATTTCAACGTCTCCTGCTTAGCCTCCATGCGCAAGCTCGCCGTTATGATCGCGATCAGGCGCTGCTCGGTGCTCTCGGCGTCGGCGCCTTTGCCTACACGCACCAGATCGACAACGTCCACCGGATGGCGACAGCACCGTCGTGCCGGTGGCTCCTTGCCGATGAAGTCGGCCTCGGCAAGACCATCCAAGCGATTATGGTGATGCGGGCATTGGCTGCCCAGTCATCAAGCCTGTTTAATGTCGCGCTGGTCGTTCCAGACGATCTAGTCGGTCAATGGGAAGAAGAACTGCTCGCGCGCGGGCATACGATAGCGATCGAGGCGGAAGAGTCCGGTGCCCCCGCCGGAAATCTACGAATGAGCCTCTTCCGACCGAGCCGGATAGCAGCAGGCGGCAGAATTCCTGCCGGGATCGACCTACTGCTTGTGGATGAGTTCACCAAACTTCAGGTAGCCGTCCGCACTGAATTGATCGCGGCAGCACGTAGCATTCCCAATGTTATTGCGATGACGGCCACACCTGCACTCCATGATACCCGCACCCGTCGTGAATTGATGGAAATGTTAGAGCCCGAGGCGGGTCGTGTCGCGCGCGCGACCAATCGCGATATCCTCAAGGAGCTAGCTGACCGGGAAACCACTGCGATCGACCGCTATGGAGAAGAACTTCGCAACGCGTCGCGGCGGCGCCAAGTGGAGGATGAGTTCGGCCTCTATCGACGTCTCATTCGAACTCGGCGTACTGACTATCCCAATACGCTTCCACAGCGGCGCTACCAGCCAATCCGAGTTGCACCAACCGACGGTGATGTAGGCCGCGCACGCGCGACGCGTTCTTATCTGGAGGTCGCCGCGACCGCTGATCTCGATCTAAGGCGCGATCTGCTCCTGCAGGTTGCCGGCCGCAGCCCTCAATCGCTGCGTGAACGCCTGAGCACACTCAAACGAACCGCCCTACTCCAGGAGGCGTGGCACCGGATCGACGAGGTGCTTCGGGACGAACCGGGCGATGCCAAGCTGGACGGGTTGATCGATCATGTGCGGGTCACTCTCGCCGAACGGCCGGACGCACGCATCGTGATCGTGGCTGAGGACAATCCCACGACCGACTACCTTGCAGAGACGCTTAACAAGCTTGTCGATGCGAAGATTTCGCGCAAGCGCCGCACGATGAGCGCTGCCGAGGAATTGGAGGTTCAAGTGACCCTCCTCAAGGACGCACTTGAGGAGTTTATCAACGGTGAGGCTAATATCTTGGTCGCAGCGCTCGACGCCCGCGAAGGGCACAATCTGCAGTTTGCAAACGAGATCATCTTCTTCGCCCTGCCCTGGTCGCCACCCGACATCCAGCAATGGATCGGTCGCATCGATAGGCTCGGTACGCGCGGGATCCCATCCAAACGCAAGATAAGCATCACGCCTATTGTTGTGGAGGACTCGATAGAAAATAGGATTCTCGAGGTATTGGAGGGAACCAGGGTTTTCCAGAGGAGCGAAGTGTTTGACGAGACCGAGTGGGCCGAGATCAGCAAGGCAATCAACGCCGCTGCTGATGGAATCGCTGGTGCCAGTTGGGGAGACGCAGCGGCACGCGCAAAATCGCTGGGCGCGACAATCGAAGACTGGCTTGGTTCCACCCGCCTTCCACCCAGTCCCCGCACCATGCTGGCCGAACGCCTCGACTCACGCCTGCGCAGTCGCCCCTATGCGTTGCCGCTGATTGATCCCGAAAGTAAACAACGAACAAATTGGTATCAGAGTCGAGAACGTGCAGCCGATATCATCCTCAAGCTCGCTCGCGAGGAATTTCTCGATATTAGGAGTGGTCGCGACAATGGTCAGCGGTTCAAGACTATGTGGTACAGGCCCGGCCTCGCAGGGATAGAACTCCAGATTCCCGAGATCGATAGCACTTCATCGTTCCACCGCCAGGCATTCATTTCCCATCGCGCGTCAATCGACTGCCCTCCGCGCCCCCAGGTGACCCAGAACGATGGACGAAAGCGACAACTCCACTTCTTCGATCACGGATGCCCACTCCACGATCAGTTGCTTTCTGCGCTGATCGAGAAGGCTCCTAAATCGGATATCACCACAGAGTTCGCGGTTGAGTACCCCGACGACCATCCGATCCTCGAATGGGAAGGGCGGCGTCTGCTTCTTGGCAGCAGCGGCATGGAGATGAGTACTGCTCTGTCGACGGACGTAGAGGCAGTACTTGGCCCGCTCGACAGTCGAGCCTCGAAGGCAGAACAGGACGCGCGTGCCATCGCGAAACGCTTTCTGGGCGCTGCGCTCGACGCTGACCGCCGTTGGCTCGTCGATCTTTGCCCGCCTGAAATGCTCATCATCACGCTTGTTGAGGAAGGTGAGAAGTTTGTGACCTGCGAAGCCGCAGCGGCAATACTCGATCCGGTATGGAGCGATCAGCCGGTGCGTCAGTTGGCCCGCCGCCGATCCCAATTAACGGAAACGCGACGTGATGGTGCGCGGGAAATCGCGCGGGGAGAATTGAGGCGTTTGGGGTCGGAAGTGCTCAGTCGAGCGATCGTGGCCTTGAACGGCGCAATCGACGGACGGCTATTCGCCATCGACGCAGAAAACGAGCGGCGCATTGCAGTTGCCCGCGCCGAACTGGCGGGGCTCGTTGCCAGCGAGGCGCTCAAGAGTAGGCCGGAACCAATCATCCAGGCTGAACGGCGTGGCGCCGAGTTGTCCGTTCGGCTTGCCGAGGCTTGCGGGAAAGCTCGCCGTGAATGGATTTCTAGCGCAAAAACCGCCATCAAAGGCGCCGCCACGCTTAAAGCGCCACGTTACTTCTGGGTGGTGCCAAAGCGGTCTAGCGAGGGGAACCCATAAGGGCAGCGATCACCTGAAAGGCATATTCGTCGAGGTGCCAGGACCAGGCGCTCAACTTCTCGCCTGTTAGCAGTGCAGCGCGTTCCGCTTGTATTGGGGGTGGCGTCAGGAAGTCGAGCTTGGCCTGAGCGCGGTCGTAACGCATAACTGGCTCGCCAGCGGCCAGAGTGTAGCCGACAACGCACCAATTCCATACGTCGCGGCTTGGCGGCTGCCACAGTGTCGCCTCGCGACCTCGGATGGAGAGCAGTATACTTTGGTCAGTGTAACCGCTACGGACGATTGCTGGATAGAAGCCATCGCCTCCTACGCGTTGCCAACGACCATTGAGGGATTCAGCCGAGCCAAAGAATTCCGACCGACCGCTCAGCACGGCGACATTCTCAGGCTCGTCGAGTGAGTAACGCGAGCCGATCAACGTCAGAGTTCGGGCAAAATCGGTCAAGGTGGATGCATTACCATCGGGTAGGTCGGCACCGCCTAATCCAACCAAGATATCGCGCCAGGCGGGACGCCCCAATTCATCCCGTAGCGTTGTCATCACTGAACTCTCGGCAGCGCCTTCGGTTCCCTCAACGTGGCGGACCACCTTGCTCGAAGTAAGGCTTATGCCGCCGAGTAACGCGTCTCGGCCACCTCCCCAATGTATGCGCCGAGGCGGCGTTGCGGCATAGCCGCGGCCGGCACCCGTAGTCAGTTCGTCGACGTCTCCGGCTAGCACGAGCAACCGCAGGGCGTCCTTGATCAGGGCACGCAAGACGCTCTCATCGATCCCGAGCGGGCGATAGGCTTCCTTGAGCCCACTTGTAATCCGCCCCTTGGTAACAAAGCCACCTTCGATTACGGCATTACGAATGTGTGCGACAACACTGCCGAGCAGCGGCACCCCTTCCTGATCGCGCTGGAGATGAATTGCTACCGCCCAGTCATCCAAGTTACTCATTCGTCGGTTCCGAGAGCAATCGCGGCGGACACCGCGGTATCGAGGCTGTCGCGCGCTACACGGTCGTGCGCGACGATGATCAAGTGCGAGCGGGCGCGTGTCAGCGCCACATAGAGATCGCTGATAGTGAAAAGGCCACCCAATCCCGAGAAATCGGCTAGTATGACGACATCGGCCTCGAGCCCCTTAAAACTGCGCGCGGTGCTGACAAGCACGCCGTTGCCCTCGCGCCAGCACGTTGCATCATCGATCAGTGGCACACCATCGATCTGCGCGACACCGGCCAGTGGCCCCTTCGCCTTGCTAGCGGGGCCGATGATCGCGATTTGACGCGGCGCAAGCCGGTGCTCGCTGAGGAGCGCGCGCACTTCGTGCGCAATCAACCCGCTGATCGCCGCCGGGGTTGTCGGCGTTATGATCTTTGGCGGTCGCCCGAGCGGGGCCATGTCGAACGGCTCGCTTTCGATATGCGTCGCGGTGTTGGCGCACGCCACGATCCGGCGCGTGTTGCGGCAGTTGACGTCGAGGGCAAAGCGGAAGGCGCCGGCGATGGGCGGATCGACGGGATCGCGTCGAAGGCTTTGCGCCTTGTCGAGAAATGCCCAGATCGGCCCCTTGCTGTCCCACAGATAGTCGAGCGCATCCCACCATCCGGGCGAGAAATCCTGCGCCTCATCCACCACGAGCGCCGCATAGCGGAAGTCATCGTCATAGAGGTCCATCGCGGCCTGGGCGAGAAGGTCGGGCGCTGCCTCGTCCCACCAACGCGCCGGATCAACGTCGCTGGCAACAAAATCGATACCCGCCTCTTTGCATAGGTCGGCGGCCAGGCGGTGGAAATTCTCGACGCGGATTGAGCCGCCATTCTCGACCAGCGCGTCACCCATTTCTTCACGCACCCATTTTGCGAGTTCGGCATTGAAGCAGGTGAAAAGCACCGGGCCGGACTTAGCGAACGACCGCGCCCGCTGCATCGCCAACAAGGTCTTTCCCGAACCGGCAACTCCCTCGATGATCGCGCGCGGATTGGCGTCGAAGCCGCGCAGAATCTGGAGTTGCTGCCGCGTGAGTTGCGCCAGTATCTCGGCATTGGCGTCAAGGCTTACTCGCAGCGGCTCATAGATCCGGAATTCAGGCGCCAGCGCGCGCCGGACAGCATCGATTTCCTCGACGGAGAGTTCCGCTTTGCCCCTGTCCGCCGCCTTGTAGGCGCGAATGACCGCAGCCTTGATGTCTGGCAGATCGTCCATCGTGATCACCGCCTGCTCG
>Ga0097682_1003008_pt1 | contig 10687 bp, 10 predicted proteins | sample ThiBio_1000_biof_2_FD_72843 | JGI IMG/M metagenome (GOLD analysis project Ga0097682, IMG submission 72843) | Wastewater bioreactor microbial communities from Cape Town, South Africa - Thiocy_cont_1000_biof - 1398105538229 (version 2) (version 2) ...
CGAACATGATGCTTCTGCTTCGCATTTCGAGGCCGATAACTTCGGGTTGTGCGCGGGCTTGAGCGCTCGTTCCGTCCTCGGATCAACTGGAACTGTTTGCACTCTAAGGAGCCGCGCGCTGGCTAGCTTTGATTTCGATCAATGTGGGGGCGCGCGCCGAAGACATTCCCGAGACGGCGGTCTATTTTCTACTGAGGCTCGATAACGAGGCCCAGACCGGAGTGCGTGCTGTTCGGCCACTCGACCATGTTCCACCAGAGGTGCTACAATCTTGCTTCAAAGCTTTCCGGACCTGGCAATCCCACGGACAAGTCGAAAGGTGAACCAGAGCGCTAGAATGTAGGCGAATGCAGCCAGGGCGGGCATGTCACCGAAAATACGTGGCCCTATGCTGTGCTGCATGAGCAGCGAGCCGGCAATATAGAGACCTAGCGTGACAAGGCCGAGCGCGAGCCGGTTGCTGCCGCGGTCGATATGCTCGTTCAATCCCTTCAGCTCGCGCACGTGCAAGCTCAGGCCTAGACCATCGCCTTCCTGCACCAGTTGCCGAGTCCATGACCTGATCACCGCCGGCAGGTCGTGTGCCGCCGTGATGGCGTCGATTTTCAGCCGGTCGAGCGCCCCCGTCCAGTCGGATTGCTCCATCGCGCCTTTGAGCGCCTCAGGGCCTTTGGCTTGAAGATTTTCCAACAGCTGGAAATCGGGGTCGAGAATGCGCACAGTGTGCTCGGCGAGGAACATGGCGCGCATTAGGATGAGCAGGTCGAGAGGGACGAATACGTTCTGAGCGCGTCCGAGCCGCGTCACCCGCAAGAACGCTTCGGCGAGAGACCAGTCCTTGAGCGGCAACGCGGCGTAGTCGGCAATAATCTCCGCCAGCCCGCGTCGGAACTCGCCTCGATCCATTTCGCCGCCCAGAACGCCAAGGTCGATGGCCGCGTCGAGGAGCCAGTCGGCATCCTGGCGAATGAAGGCGATGGTGAACGCGGCGAGCTTGCGGCGCGCCGCCCGGTCAAGGAACCCGATCAGGCCGAAATCGTGAAAGCAAATCCGTTTGTCCTGGGTGACGAAGAGATTGCCGGGATGCGGGTCCCCATGGAACACGCCGAGAACGAATATCTGATGGAGGTACGCATCGACGAAATTCTGCGCGAGCCGCGGACCAATGGACTTCACCGCCGGGTCATCTATCCGCAGTCCACCGCTTCGCTCCTGGACGATAGCGGTCTCGCAAACGAGATCGTCGACGACGTCAGGCACGAGCAGAGTCGGCCACTCAGCGAAGGCCACCGCGAACCGTTTGATGTTTTGCGCTTCCCGGCGGAAATCGATCTCCTTGTAAAGGTTGCTCCAGATCTCGTCGATGACGCGCAGAGGTTGATAGTGCCGCAGCCGCGGCGCGAGCATGAGGGCGATGCGCGTCAACCATGTGAGGGCACGCATATCACGGTCGATCTTCTGCTTGATGCCGGCACGACGAACCTTGACGATGACGTCCCGTCCGTCGTGGAGGCGTGCCGTATGGACTTGCGCGATGGACGCCGCAGCGAGGGGAGTGGCATCGAATTCGGCAAACAACTCGTTGACGTGACGACTCAGGCCGCGTTCGATCTCCTCAATTGCTTCCTTCGCTGGGAACGGCGCCACGTGATCCTGCAGAGCCTGGAGGGCCTCAATATAGGCATCGGGGAGCACATCGCGACGCATGCTCAGCGCCTGGCCGAGTTTTATGAACGTTGTACCCAGCCGCTCAAGGCTAAGGCGCAGCCGCTCGGGCGCCTGCGGAACCGATCGGGACAGGCCAAGTCGGCCCACGGCGCCATCCCACATGAAGCGGAGCACTTCTAACGTGATGCGGAAGAGTCGGAAGATGGGCATCAAAGCCGTCCGAAACGCATGAGATTTTGTCAACTTACCGCAAAGGGCCAGACATGCGAGTCGAACTGTCCGAGCGACTTGTAAGCGGCGCGGCTATGCAGAAGCAAGGCCGCGCCGCCGCACTGTCAGCAGAGCGTTGTTGTCATGAATTGCCAGAGAGGACAGCAATTCCGTTCGGGCCCTTGCCGACAGGAATGGTCCGGACGACGGCCTGGGCGGCAGTGTCGATCACCGAGACGCTGTTGTCCTTGATGTTCGTGATGTAAGCGAACCGTCCGTCCTTGGCGATAGTGACGCCGTGGGCGCCGGCGCCGACGCCAAGCGTCTTCACGACTTTGTTTCCGGCCACGTCGATGATCGAGACCCTATTGTCGGGGTCGATATCGCTTCCTTGATCGGCGACGTAGACGAACTGTCCGTCCGGCGTCGCATAGACCTGGATCGGGTTACGGCCGACGGCGACCTTGGCCACCACCTGCCGGGCGACGCGATCAATCACCGCGACCTGGTTTTCGTCCCGAAGGGAAACATAGACGCGTGTTCCGTCCGGCGTGAAGCCGACCTGAACCGGCGCCTTGCCGACCGGGATGCGAGCCGACTCTGCAAGGCTCGCTACGTCGATGACGGAAACCGATCCATCCTCGACGTTAGCGACGAAAAGTTCCTTCCCGTCAGGGCTGAGCCGCAGCCCGTGGGGGTAGCGGCCAGTTGGAATTGTTTTCACCACCTTAAGCGCAGACAGATCGACCACGGAAACCGTGTTCGATTCCGAATCGGTTACGAAGACCCGTTTCCCATCCTGGTCAGGAATGACATGGGCCGGATGGTGCCCGACGTCGATCACCGCGATAGGCCCCTCATCGATGGCGTCCAATTTTAGGACCGCCAAACGTCCACCCGGTTCCGATGTATTCTCGGCCATGGCCATCTTCATCTTGGAACCGGTGGCTTGGCCAGACATGGACATCTCGCTCTCTTGGCCGGCACCAACAACAAAGACGAACCCCGCCCGGGCACTGACATCGACGTTGTGCGGCATCAGCGGTAAGGTCACGGATTGTACCTTGCCTGACTCGAGATCGATGCGACTGAGGCTTCCGCCTCCTTCGTTAGCGGTAAAGACTGAACCCGGGCCGAGATTCGGTTCCGCCGCGAGGGTTTGCGACAGGCCCACGCCGGCAGCCGCCGCGATGGCGAGCCCGATAAACGCGCGCGAAACCACCGGCGCCGCGCGCGACGCCATATTGATCAGTGACATGACAATTCTCCACATATTAGGTTTTCGATAAATGCCGAAGGCGCAGTGACGAAGTTCTACGCGTGGAGAATGGGGGGCGGCAGCGGCGGTGGAATAGCGAGCGAAATCAAAGAGCCGGTGAGGCCAGCCCAAGCCATCCGGCCTGCAACTTTCTGTGGGAGGGCAGATGTCATTGGCTCCACCCCGCACAAGCTACAGCCTCCGGCGCTGCAGCCGGCAATTTGGCGATGGTCATGCTGCCCTGACGGATAGCCTCCCGGAACATGCTGACCGAAAGAGTCTCTGTTAGCCTGATTGAGAACCACGTACCATTCCGTGCTCTTCAAGGGCCCGTTCTTGATCGGCTCAATTTGGAGCACGGCTGTCAGAGTGAACACCGCCGCCAACACGGCGACGGCCCAGCGCCTTGCTCCAACTCTCGCTTTCCATTTCTCGAACGATCGCAGGATCATGACTTTCGGTTATCAACATGCCATCGAGGCCGACCCTTGTTGACGCGTTGTCGGTCTCAAGCTTCAGACTAGACAGTGGTCTCTAATGAGAGGGGCTTCTTTGCTGCAGAACAACGTTGGCGCAGAATTCGGGTGGCAGGCGCTGCTATGTCACTGCCTGCCGTGCAAGGACCTAATGTTGGTACGTGAAGCTGACTCGCGCGGGCGCGGGGCGTCCCGGAACACTGACGTCGACCGCGATGTCATAGCGGTCATTACCGGGCAGGTCGACAAAGCCACCATAGGTCACGGTCCCGGCGATCGCCATCGGCTCAAGTTCCAGGCTGTTTTGTCCAACATGTCCCAGTCCCGATACCGTTGCAGTCACCTTGGCGTTCTCGATACGCGCGCCCGTCGCGGCCTCGAAGACCGCAATGATGATGTGATATTCATGCGTACCGCGCGGGGGGCCGCCATGCATGGTAGCCTCCGGGTGGCTCTCAAGATGACCACGCGCAATTGCCGCCGGCAAGACTCCCAGATAGACGCCTAACCCCTGTGCCACCTTGTAGTTTTCATTTTCCTCGGCAGAAGCCGGGGTGAACCAAAAGGCTGCCAGCCAGAGCGTAGTCGCCAGAACCACGAAGAGGCTCCGCCACAATTCGGGCCTCGCTGCTACCGCCTGTGCTCCCCAAATCCGGTCAGGCGATACTGTGGCGACTGTGTTACGCGTCGTGTAAAACATTGTCGTTCTCCATGCTCAAGCAATGTTGTCGTGGGCGGAGCCAGAGCCGCTTGGGCGGCCAGCTTGTGGCCCGAAGGAGTCGAGTGGAAGTGGCCGCGAGATAGCGGCGCCCACCCAGATCCAGTATTTATCCAAGGGCTTCATCACGAGATCGAGCTCATGGCGGCAAGACCCGGGCCGACCTTGGGCATCTTCTTGGGTATGTCAGTTCGCGTGAGCTTCCCGGCGACCATGGCCAATTCCGCGGCCGAGAATGTCTCCTTCGCGAGCAAGTCCTCTGCCGCCTGGCTAAGCAGGGCGCGATTGGTCGTCAGGACGGTGATAGCCATGTGAAAGGCGCTGTCGATCAGCCCGCGCACAGCGGCATCGATGGCTGCGGCCGTCTGCTCGCCGTACCGGCGTGGGCGCCAATCGGCACCCTCAGGGCCTCCCAGAAGCGGGGCGGCCTCTGGCTCATAGGCGACCTGGCCCAGCGCCTCATCCATACCGAAGCGCACCACCATACTTCGGGCTATTTCAGTGGCTTTGCCGAGATCGTCGGCGGCGCCGGTCGACACCTCATCGAAGATCAGGGTTTCCGCCGCCCGGCCGCCCAGCAGCACAGTCATGCGATTCATGAGTTCAGCGCGATTCATCAAAAAGCGGTCTTCGAGGGGTCTTTGAAGCGTATAGCCGAGCGCCGCGATGCCGCGCGGGATGATCGAGACTTTCTGGACGGGGTCGACGCCAGGTAAAGCCATCGCCACCAGGGCGTGGCCCATCTCGTGGTGGGCGACTATTTCTCGCTCGTGGGGATTCAGCAGTCGATTGCGCTTCTCAAGTCCGGCGACGATGCGCTCGATTGCCTGGGTGAAGTCTTCAAGTGTCACGCTCTCGGCGTCTCGCCGCGTGGCCAGAAGAGCGGCCTCGTTGACGAGGTTCGCGAGATCGGCGCCCGTAAAGCCCGGCGTGAGCGCGGCGATGTCCTCGACCGGAACGCCCGAGGCGAGCTTGATCTTTTGCAAGTGCACCAGGAGAATGTCGGCGCGCCCTTTCTTGTCCGGCCGGTCGACAAGCACTTGCCGATCGAAGCGACCGGCGCGAAGCAGCGCCGGGTCGAGAATCTCCGGCCTGTTAGTCGCGGCCAGCAGGACGACGCCAACACTCGAATCGAAGCCATCCATTTCGGTCAGGAGCTGATTGAGGGTCTGCTCCTTTTCGTCATGGCCGCCGCCGCCCAGAACAGAGCTGCCGCGGGCACGGCCAAGCGCATCGAGTTCATCAATGAAGATGATGGCCGGTGCGTGCTGGCGCGCCTGCTGGAAGAGGTCACGCACGCGGGCGGCACCCACGCCAACGAACATCTCGACAAACTCGGAGCCTGAAATGGAGAAGAAGGCAACACCCGCCTCCCCCGCGACGGCACGGGCGAGCAACGTCTTGCCCGTGCCCGGTGGACCGACCAGCAGCACGCCCTTCGGCACGTGCGCGCCCAGCCTGCCATAGCTTTTCGGATCCTTGAGAAACGAGACGACCTCCTTCAGCTCGTCTTTCGCCTCATCGACTCCCGCCGCATCGGCGAAACTGGTCTTGATGTCTTTCTCGACAAAGATCTTGGCCTTGCTCTTGCCAATCGACATCATGCCGCCCATTCCCTGTCCCCCGGCCATCGGCCGGATGAGAAACATCCAGAGCAGCACAAAGCCGAGGGTGGGTATCAGCCAGCCCAAAACGGTCTGAAGGAAACCCGGAGCCGCCTCCCCTGAGAACGTCAGATTGCCCTTCGCAAGTGTCTGCGCGAGGCCGGGATCAACGCGGTTTGTGACAAAGTGCGGAACAGCCTTGTCGACCGGCGCTTTGTAGGTGCCGGAGATCTGGCCGGGCCCGATCACGAGATCGGTGACCTTGCCCTGATCGGCGAGTTGCTGGAACTCGCTGTAGGGAATCGCCTTGATGTGCGTCGGCTGGAACAGGAAGTCCTGAATCAACAACACCGCGACAAAGGCGATGATAACGTACCAGAAATTGATCTGGTGCTCGCGCTTGATCTCCATGGTCTCCTCCGATCAGCGCTGGCCGGCCTGGCCGCGGTTGGGGCCGCCGGTGAGATCACGAAGGCGCGGGACGAAGCCCGGTACTTCACGCATATACCGCTCATACTCGCCTCCGAATTCAGCCCGCGTTTCGCGCTCCTCGATCCGGGCCAGGCGCACGTACATGAACACCAGAATTGGGAACATCGCCAGTGTGAGCAAGGTCGGCCATTGCAGCAGGAAGCCGAACATCACCAGGATAAAGCCGTCATACTGTGGATGCCGGACGTAGGAATAGACCCCCGTCGTGGCAAGCGTCCGGCGGCGCTGCGCGTCGTAGAGTACTTTCCAGCCGGCCGAGATCAGGACGAAGCCGCCGCCTATGAAGACGAAGCTCAGAATGTGGAACGGCCCGAAATGCGGGTTCGTTCGCCAGCCGAATAGTTCCTCAAGAAGATGCCCGCCATCATGCGAGAACCAATCGACGCCTGGGTATCGGCTCTGCAGCCAACCCGAGAGCAGATAAATCGTCAGCGGGAAGCCATACATCTCGGTGAATAGCGCGATCAGAAAGGCGCTGAACGCGCCGAACGAGCGCCAGTCGCGTTTCGTCTGCGGCTTGAAGAAGCTAAACGCGAAGAAGATGAAAATCGCTGAGTTGATGACGACCAGCGACCATAGTCCATAGGCGGGAATGGTGTCGTTCATGATGGGTTCTCCAGACGACTGTTGCCTCAGTGCTGATGCGGCGAATTCGGTCGATTGTCGGATGGGTTGTTCTCGGCGTCTCCATATCCGCCGTGCCCGCCGTGCCCGAAGTGCAGCAACGGGCAGGCCAGGAGGATGAGCCAGGGAAGCCAGGGAACGACGTGTGCCCGGTGCTCCAAAATCAGGAAAAAGGCGCCGATAGCGAGGAAGGCGATCGTCACCAAGCCCGTCCTCGAGCTCCAGAAGCCGGTCGGTTTCGGCTCTCCCTCGTGGTTGGGCCGAGGCTCAACTTCATGATCGACCGGGAAATGACTGTGGTTGCTCATGGGTTAAGTCCTTTCTCAGGAGCGGATGCGCCGTCGGCGTTTTGGCTCGTTTTCGAGGCATGCGACCCGCCGCAACAACCCCTCTCATGCTGGCGCGTGGGATTGGCGTGACTAGCTGCGTCATCGCAGCAGCCATGTCCGGCGTGCGCTTCATGTTCGTGCGAGTGATCTGCGGCGTGCCCGCAGCCACATCCACCGGATGGGGTTACGCTTTGGTTGGTGGCTGTCTTTCTCGTCATTTTTGTCTCCATAATCTCCGCCGCTCATTGGGAGGCGCGGTTCCCATAAAATCCAGCCCTTCAGACCGGGCTTTGCGCGCGCTCCCACGCGGCGATGTAGTCACGGGTAATCGGCACGGTGTCGACGCGCTTGCTCAGCTGGATCTGAAAGACGACGAGCCCCGAATGGCGGAATGCGGCCTCGCAACCAGCTAGGTAGAATTCCCACATCCGGCAGAACCGGTCGTCGTAGATCGCAGCGATGCGGTCACGGTTGGCCATGAACCGCTTGCGCCAGTCTTTCAGCGTCTCGGCGTAGTGCAGCCGCAGGACCTCGATGTCGGTGATTTGAAGTCCAGCGCGCTCGATGGCTGGCACGATCTCGGAGAGCGCCGGTGTGTATCCGCCGGGGAAGATATATTTGCGAATCCAGGGGTTGGCCGCTCCCGGCCCAGCGGCACTGCCGATCGTGTGGATCAACGCGACGCCGTCGTCCGCAAGCAGGTCCTTTATCTTTTCGAAGTATTCGCCGAAGTGGCCAACACCGACGTGTTCGAACATGCCAACGGATACAATGCGTTCGTAGTGCCCGTTTTCGTGTCGATAGTCCTTAAGCAGGAATCTGACGCGATCATTCAAACCGACGTCATGGGCGCGCCGGTTGGCGTAGCCATGCTGCTCCGTGGACAGCGTCACTCCGGTGACGTCGACATCGGCGTTGCGCGCGAGGTGAAGGGCCAGTCCGCCCCATCCCGAGCCGATGTCGAGAACGCGCTGGCCGGCCCGCAGCAGAAGCTTGGCTGCAATATGCCGCTTCTTCTGATCCTGGGCCTGCTCCAGCGTGTCGTCGGGCGACAGGTAGTAGGCGCAGGAGTATTGGCGGTCGGCGTCGAGGAACAGCTCATACAGCATGTCGGAAAGATCGTAGTGGTGGGCCACGTTGGCGCGGGAGCTAGAAACCGGATTGTGCTGCGCCAGGCGTCGCCCTAGGCGCCGGCCAATCGACCGGGCGCGCTGGACCCAATGTCCCGTGTCCCAGCCGAGATTGGCGAGGCAGAGATCAAGCAGATCGTGGACTCGTCCGCCTTCGACGACGAGTGTGCCGTCCATATAGGCTTCGCCTAGCACCAGGTCGGGATTGAGAAACAGCCCCCGCACCGTGGCGTGATCAGTGATCCGGATTGTGACCGAGGGCTCGCCATGACCGATGTCGCAGGCGCAGCCGTCGGGTGTCATCAAGGTCAACGTGCCTTTGCGGATGACCCGGCGAAGTAGGCTCCGCAGCAAAAACGTGCTTGCGCGGGCTCCGGCACCTTGTCTGGGGGGCTGGCCCGCTTCCGGTTGATAGACGTCCACGGCTGCGACGCCGGTCGGCATCAAGGTGGACGACATCGGCGAGCCTCCAGCTGAACTATGATACTCATGCACGTGACCCACGGCGGCCGGGGCGCGACTGCGGCTGCCGGAAGGCGCCACGCGTTCGTTAACGACGATCTCTTTCATTTCTTGCCTCATGCTCCTGCTTTGTCGGGGGCGGTGCCCCCAAGGACCTGACTGGAGCTTCGATCTGGATTCTGGAGGACGTCGGCAACTGGTCGCCGGACCGCATGGTCCCCGCGATGGCTGCAGCGAACATCGGACTCTGCCAGCCTCGACCGGCCGGCTGCCGATTTAGGCGATCGGAGGGCGGAACAGGCCCGGCGAAGCCGGCTCGCAGGCCGCTTGCGCCACGACGAACGAATAATGTTCAGCCATACCTGGCACTCTTATTTCCGCTGCCATGCTCAGCCCTGCAGGCGCATGACAGACAGATCCACAGCAGCTTTCGCCGCCACATGGGACCGACGGAAAGTCGTGGTTCTGAAGCGCGCTTGTTGAACCGTACCAGCCCGCCGACGCACGGCCGGTGAAGCCTCCGTCAGCCGCGACAAGGTGATTGGAGACGGCGGCTGGCCCTTCGGCCCTGACATGAACCACCGACAACAGCAGGCTCATCAGGAGCAGCACCAGCAGAAACATGTGCCACACCGCTGCCCAATTTGGCTGCGCCGTAACCGCACACACTTTTGCTGGCATTCTGGCCATGGCCGTCCAACTTTCAAATCCTCTTGATAAAGATCACCGGATTCTGACACCGGGCGCTTTGATCTTGATCAAGAAACTCGCATTAAGGCTTGTTGAGATTCAGGATTCCAGTTTTGGCTTGGTTGTGATTCAAGCTTTGGATGGAACGATTCGTGCTGACGGACGCCCAATGGGCGAAGATGGAACCGCATTGTCTGGGTAAGCCAACCGACCCCGGACGAAGTGGGGGTGACAATCGCCGCTTCATCGAAGCCTTGCTTTGGATTGTGCGCACAGGAAGCCCATGGCGTGATCTTCCCGCCGTCTTCGGGAACTGGAACACCGTTTTCAAGCGCTACCGCGATTGGGTCAAAGCCGATGTTTTCATAAAGCTTTTCGAGGCCTGCTCGGATGAACCGGACATGGAATACGCCATGGTCGATGCCACCATCGTCAAGGTCCACCGCCATGGACAGGGCGCAAAAGGGGGACTCAAAGCCAGGCCATAGGCCGCTCCAAGGGCGGCATGACCACCAAAATCCTGGCGCTCACCGATGCACTTGGAAATCTGGTGCGCTTTGTCCTTTTGCCCGGCCAGCGGTTCGATACGGTGGGCGTCGCACCGCTCATTGATGGTGTCTGTTTCGGCGGCTTGATCGCCGACAAAGCCTTCGACAGCAACACCATCATTGCCGATCTGAACGAGCGCGGCGCCAAGATCGTTATTTCACAGCACTCCCGTCGCGCTTCTCCCCTGCCGCTCGACAAGGAACTCTACAAATGGCGCCACCTGATCGAGAACTTCTTCTGCAAACTCAAGGAATTCAAGCGTATCGCCATGCGTGCCGACAAAACCGACCATAGCTTTGCAGCCTTCATCAATCTCGCGGCTGCCGTCATTAACTCACGATGAATCTCAACAAGCCTTAGAGCAATCCCAGCAAAAGTGCGCAGCGGTTTTGCGTCCGGAATTGCGTAAAAACAAAGAGTTGGAGCAATGCCGGCGATTCAATTTTCGCCGGAATTGCTCCATGCCGGAGGAGCCGG